>Ga0208765_1000048_pt1 | contig 63217 bp, 50 predicted proteins | sample ETNtaG_2_FD_185783 | JGI IMG/M metagenome (GOLD analysis project Ga0208765, IMG submission 185783) | Marine microbial and viral communities from oxygen minimum zone, Eastern Pacific Ocean - ETNP201406SV203 (SPAdes) (version 2) | ecosystem: Environmental > Aquatic > Marine > Oceanic ...
CTCTGCCCGGTAAGGTTGTTCCATGTCCCCACATCGCAGGGCGTTTGCGTCGTCGATCCGTTCGTATCCACGTAGTGCCCCGCACTCGCGTTCGTGCAGGCGGCTTGCCCTGTGAGGTTGTTCCAGGTCCCGAGCCCGCAAGGAATCTCAGAGGTTGAGCCGTTCGTATCCACGTAGTACCCAACGCTCGCGTTCATGCAGCCGGACTGCCCAGTCTGGTTCTGCCAAGTACCGATCGAACAGGGAATCGGAGAGGCTGAACCTGGGATGGAGTAGTTTCCCGCGGGTACGTCACCGCAGTCTGCGGAGGAGTTGGATCCGTTGCTTGGGTTGTACGTCCCGGCTCCACATGGGGTCTGGGTCGTGGAACCGTTCACGTCCACGTAGTACCCCGCGCTCGCGTTCGTGCAGGTGGCCTGCCCAGTCATGTTGTTCCAGGTGCCCAGGCCACAGGGCGTCTGGGCCGCCGACCCGTTGGTGTCAACGTAGTACCCCGCGCTCGCGTTCGTGCAGGCGGCCTGCCCTGTCATGTTGTTCCAGGTTCCCTGAGAGCAAGGAATTTGGGACACCGATCCGTTGACGTCCACATAGTTCCCCGCTTCGGCATCCATGCAAACGGTCTGCCCCGTCTGGTTCTGCCAAGTTCCTAAGCCGCAAGGTGTCTGTATCGTGGAACCGTTAGTATTCACGTAGTGCCCTGCACTCGCATTAGTGCAACTGGACTGCCCCGTCTGGTTCTGCCATGTCCCAGTCGTACACGGATTCTGCGCCGTCGACCCGTTGGTGCCGACGTAATTCCCCGCTTCGGCGTCCATGCAACTAGACTGGCCCGTCTGGTTCTGCCACGTGCCAATCACGCACTCGGTCGGAGAGTCGGAGCCCCAGAGAGGGACTTGCTGACCGGCGGGGGATGCTAAGCAGGATCCCCCTGCAGAGGAGCGGTAGTAGCCGGATGGGCATGGGAGGTCGAAAGAGGTCTGCTGATAGGGACTCGAGGTGTTCCTCTTGATTCCGGGCAGCCAGTAGTAGGTCGATGGGTCGAACGATGATGGGTCCGCGGGGACAGAGGCGTTCTGTGTGCTGGAGTAGGCACCCGCCCCCATCTGGTCTATCTCTGACCCGAACACTGGTCTGAAGTCACTGGTATCGGGCGATACGAGCATCCCAAAGACGCTCTCGTTCGCGTTCTGCTCATCATAACCGTTCCAATTGTTACCAATCGTCGTGTTGTTGTCTGGAATCGGGCTGCTGTCGTTGGAGTTGGTCCTGTGCCCGCTGATGGAATCCGCCACGTTGGACATGATGGTAGAGTTCTCGTTGCCCCCTGTCGAGTCGTAGAGGACGATGATGTGATTCCTGTCGTCGTCCGAGCCCAGAAGGACGGTGTTGTTGCTCACGTTGTGATAGTCGCCCTTGGAAACGATTGCTCCGTTCGCGTTCCACAGAACGTTGTGGTGAACACTCGCGTTCCTGCCCGAGTTCGTGCCGCCGAACGGCCCATCCATCCTGATGCCGTACTTGGGCACGTCGTGGATCCAGTTGTAGGCGACCGTCGCCCCCTCCTGCTCAGCCTGCATCATCTGCACGACAGTGCCGTCGGACTGGATGTAGGCGGTGTCGAATATCTCGTTGAACATGATCTGTGGAGCATCACCGATTCTGATAGTGGCGGAGGTTCCCGTCTTGTGCATCGTGTTGTTGGTGAATCGGTTGGCCGTACCGTCCATCATAATAGTCGTCATCAGGCTCTTCTGGTCAGATCCCGACCAGTCGATGTAGTAGAAGTAGGAGTTGTTGATGGTGTTGTTCTGTGAGCTGGACGCCCCACCGTGGGCCTCGAAGGCCGCCCCGTCCGTGTACAGGAAGTCGCATCTATCCACTAGGCACCCGATACAGTCGTCGACCCTCGATACGAAGCGATTGTCCATGTCCTCGCCGGCGTGTCCAAGTGAGCGCTTTGAGGTGCTCGGGTAGAGCAGGGTCGAGTTCCTAATCTGCGCCCCATCGCAGTCATCGAGGCTGAAGGTGGTGGCGAAGTAGTCGAAGCCCTCGACCACTACTCCATCGTCGTCCGAGCACAGTATCGCGTACGGCTGGGTCTTCATCCTGATGTCCAGGTCGTTGGGGTCGCCGCCGTCCCTCGGCATGTAGTAGACGGTGTTGGCCGACGACTCGTGGTCGAAGAACCACTCTCCCGGGACGTCCAAGAGCTCGAGCTTCTGAGTGAGGAAGTACATGTGGTGCTTGTACTTCCACTCGTCGCTGGGGACATCATCGAATGTGAAGGAGCCGTTGCTTGTGTTGTGGGAAGTTACGTTTCGGCTCCAAGTCCTGAATGAGCCGATGTTCAGGACCGCTATCGCACCGGTGGCGTTCACGCCGCTGTCTATGAGGCCGCCGTGACCTGGGTAGGATGCGTTGTCGTCCTCGAGCTCTCCATTGAGGTAGTTCAGGCAGTAGTACTTGCTGCCACTCTGATACTTGACCATGCCATCGTTGCAGGTGGCAGTGGAGTTGGTCTCGTAGTCACCCACATCCACGCTTCCGTGAGCCCAGTATTCGTCGTCGTTCATGGCTGTCCCGTCGGAGAAGTTGGCGTTCGGCCACCTCGCCGGCATCTCCTCCTCGTAGTCGACGAATAACTGCCATGCGTCCTGGGAGAGATTTGCCTTCCAGACGACTCCTTCTGTTGACGAGGAGTCGTGTACAGACCACGACCCTCCGAGGTCGCCCGTCACGCTCCGACTGCCATCGAGGACGACCCTTTCCTCATCGGTCGCCTTTAGACTCATACCCTGCTCGTCTAGCGTGACTACCTCGTGGTAGACTCCCTCTCTGACAATCACCGTGTCATTCTGAGAAGCTAGGTCGATAGCGGCCTGGATGGAGGCCGTCGGACATTCCTGAGTCCCAGCCCATGAGTCGTTGCCAGCCGAGCCGTCTGCGTAGAAGGCCCCGCCGGAGTGAGTCTGATTGGAGCAGTCCGTACCCGCCCCCGTCCTCATCTGGGACGGATTCTCGGCCAGCCAGAATCCCTTGCTCATCGATGCGGGAACCGCAGTCAGCATCAGTATTACTAGTAATACTGCTGTGCGCCTCATCGTCTGTTGCCCTAGCGGGACGGATAAAAGCCTACCCGGACATTGAGGGATTCCCGGGTAGCTATCCTCACCCGCACAGCGACTCTTCCAGGAACTCAGCAGCGAGGTCCAGAGAGTGCTTCCTAGCCTCCCAGTCGACACCCTTGTGCACCCCGAGGTTGCCAATGGCTTGGAAGGCTGCCAGCCTATCGGCAGGCTCGTTTAGTGGCATGATAACTCCGGGCTCGATTTCCCCCCACATGCTCCCATCGGAGTCGATTGTCACCGTCCGATGGTCGTCGAGCCTGATGGCACGCGGGTCGAAGTCCAGGGGCTCGATGGAGTCGAACGAGTGCGGCGCTCCATCATAGATGTGCACCCTGATGTCGACGCCGTGCGGGGAGACGTCCTCGACGAAACCCTCGAGGAGCTTCAACGGGACCCAGTCGTCAGCGCTTCCGTGGAGAGCTAGGATCGGCCTGTCGGACCATCGCTGGTCCTCCGTCCTCATGTGGGCTGCCGGGTAGAACGAAAGGTGCGCTGCGAACCTCTCCCCTGCGGGGGCCAGCGACTCGGCTATCGGCTCCCATGCGGAGTAGAGGGCGACGGTCCCACCGAGGCTCCATCCGGCTACCCCTATCCTGCTCTCGTCTATAGCTGGGTGGGTGGAGAGCATCCTCAGCGCCTGGTAGCAGTCGGACAGCATCATCGCATGGGTTACCTGCATCTGGTCCTCAACTATCGAGTACACCGACCTGGAGTCGAATGAGTGGACCCTGAAGACGCAGATCCCGGCATCCAGCCAGCGCACTATGTGCTCGTGATGGTGCCCGCGCCAGTTGAGGCTACCATGGACGGCCACAACGCATGGCATCGGGCCTTCGCCCGGCTCCTCTGGGACCAGCAGTGACCCGAACGTTGGATGCTCCACTGCCTCGTCGATCTTGCAGAGGATGTGGTGTATCTCGAAGGGGCTGGAGGAGGGATATATTATCTGCCCGAAACCGCCTTCCGAGAGGTCCTGGGGGTCCTGCATACTGTCGCAAGACGGCACTCCGGTTTCGTTCTTTTTCCGAACGCTTCACCAGACGAATGCGTTCGCGCCCCAGGCCAAACCGCCCCCGAAGGCTGCCGTGACCACGAGGTCGCCGCGGTTCAGAACTCCGCTGTCGACCGCCTCACGGAGGGCGATTGGTACGCTGGCCCCGGCCGTGTTGCCATACCTCTGTAGGTTGGTGAATGTCTTCTCCATCGGGAGTCCCAGGTTCTCCATGCCAGCCTCGACTATCCTCAGGTTCGCCTGGTGCGGTATGATTAGGTCGACCTCGGAGAGGTCCCTGCCAATCCTGTCGAGGACACCCCTGACTGCCTGTGGAAAAGCCTCGATGGCGAAGCGCCATACCGCTCTCCCGTCCATCTGGAAGTATTGGTCGCCCTCTGCGAATCCGGATGACGGGATTGGCGTCCGCACACCTCCCGCTGGAATCTCAATCACTCTCGATCCGCTTCCGTCGGACATCATCCAGCTACCGAGGATGCCCCTGCTCTCGTCGACCTCTGAAACGACTGCGGCCCCAGCCCCGTCTCCGAACAGGACGCACGTCCCCCTGTCCTCCCAGTTCAGGATTCTGCTATACACCTCCGACCCGACAACTAGGACGTTCTCGTATCCGGGTGTGCCGGCGTATCTAGAGCCAACGTCCAGTGCATGCACCCACCCTGCGCAGACCGCGTTGATGTCGAATGCTGCCGACCCGCTGCAGCCAAGCTTGTGCTGCGTTATGCCGGCCGTGGAGGAGAGCGGAACGTCCGGGCTGCTGGTCGCCAAGATGAGCATGTCTATGTCGCCGGGAGATAGACCCGCCTCCTCGATAGCCTGCTGGCAGGCCAGCACAGCTAGGTCGCTGGTGCAAGTCTCGGGGTCGGCTATTCGCCTCTCCTTAATCCCAGTCTTGGTGGTGATCCACTCGTCGCTGGTCTCGACCAACTCGGCCCAGTCTTTGTTGGTCATCACTCGGGGGGGCACGTAAGACCCGAGCCCCACTATACCTGCGGGCGGCATTCCTCTCGCTCCAGGAATAGAGGACTTTCACTCTTGCTGCCCTAGTCGTGCTTCACGCAGATGTTCATGGCCTCGGAGAAGAAACCCAGGCTCCACTTCCCGCCTTCGCGGCCGACACCGCTGTCCTTGATGCCGCCGAACGGGACGCGGAGGTCCCTGTGCAGCCATGTGTTAATCCAAACCATGCCAGTCTCCATCGCTTCCGAGACTCTCTTCCCCCGTTCCAGGTCGCTCGTCCACACGCTCCCTGCGAGGCCGTATCGTGTACAGTTGGCTATCTCAACTGCCTCCTCCTCGCTATCGAACCTGTGTAGAGTTACTACCGGGCCAAAAATCTCCTCTGTGGAGCATCTGGACTCGGGAGAGAGGCCGCCTATGATGGTCGGGGCCATCCAGTTGCCGCCTTCGAACCCCGATGGCAGGCAGGGTTCCCCCCCGGTCAAGATATCCCCTCCCTCCGCTATTGCGAGGTCGACGTATCCCTGTACCTTCTGCAGGTGCTCCTTGGAGATTAGCGCCCCGAGGTCCGTCGAGTCGTCCGATGGGTCGCCAATCCGCATCTGCTCGACAGACTCGACAAACCTCCTCTCGAACTCGTCGTATATCGAGTTCTCGACCAGGACTCTGGAGCCGCAGAGACAGACCTGCCCCTGGTTGAGGAAGCCGGACCTCACCACTCCGGCGATCGTCTTCTCCATGTCACAGTCGGCGAACACGATGCTGGAGTTCTTCCCCCCCAGCTCAAGGCTGACCTTCTTGAATGTGGGCGCGGCGGATACCGCTACCTTCTCCCCCGTGGACGTACCCCCTGTGAATGAGACTAGGTCGACGTCTGGATGAGCGACCAGGGAGGACCCCGCTCCCGCCCCGTCACCGTGGACCAGATTGACCACTCCCTTGGGGAGTCCCACATCGTCGATGACCCTCATGAGCAGGTCTGCGGTCATGGGAGTGAGCTCGCTGGGCTTGCAGACAACTGCGTTACCCATCCCGATGGCGGGAGCCACCTTCCACGAGAGTAGGTATAGAGGGAGGTTCCAGGGAGTAATCAGCGCACCGACCCCGACGGGCCTGTTGACCACGTAGTTCGTGGCGTCGTCCATCTCGAAAGTCTCCTGCTCCTGATCCCTGAGGAGGCCGGCGAAGAATCGAAAATTCGTGACCGATCTGTTTGCATCTACCAAACGTGCGAGCGAAATCGGTTTCCCGGTGTCTCTGCTCTCCACCCGGGCTATCTTGTCGAATGAGGACTCAAGGGAGTCCGCAATCGCATCCAACCAGCTCGCCCTTTCGTCAATGCTCAGGGTGGCCCAACCGGGCTGTGCCTCTCGAGCGGCTGCTACCGCTGCCTCGACGTCCCGTGAGTTAGATAGGGGCAGTCTGGCGAAACGAGTCCCGGTGGCGGGCTCCAACACGTCCATCCAATCGGGGCCATCGTGCTCGACGAACCGACCCCCGATGTAGTTGCTGAGCGATTCCAATCCTTCGTCATCCATCTAGCGCACCCTCGTTGGAAAACGGGTCCTGCCTGGTCATACCCTCTGAGTAGTCCTTCCAGTCGATTGAGAAACTGTCTCTGTTCGGATCCCATTCGTCCCAGGTCACTACCTGTTCCAGGTCTTCGAGGTACATCTCAGGGACGACCCTCGGGACGATGAAGGCCTTTTGCCGATGGAGTGGGTACGGATTCCTCAGAGTTATCCCGAGAACTCCGAGAACTGCCCTAGCGACGTACCACGTCGCCTGTGAGTTCCACCCGTGAGCAATCTTGATTACGATGCCGAGGCCCTCTGGCCAGTCCTCGTGCTCTATCGCTAGGCCGAGGAGGCCATCAGCTCCTTCCTTGGCAATCAGGCCCCCCTCTCCGGCCTTCAGGCATGTCGAATCCAGCCTGTTGAACCCGCCGATGAGATCGGGGTGCCTGTTCATCGCCTCCCAGATCCAGTCCTGGTTCTTCTCCCTGACGAGCCCGGCGAACATCACCGCCAACTCGTCCACGGTGTTGGATACCGTCGGTAGGCCGCAGCCATCCTTGGCGACCCTTTGGGGCTCCCAATCGGGCTTTCCCATTATGCCTCTGAGGACGTCCAGGTACTTCGGGAACCATGGCGAGCTGGGGAGCGTGTAACCGGCCCTGTTGATTCCCATTCTCCTGAGTGCCTTCAACATGGCAGCATGCTCTCCAGAGCAGGTGTGGAACCACCTACGGGGACGCCTCACCTGCCTCCCGAACTGGATGAGTGGGACATCTAGGGGGCACTGCATCAGGCCCCACTCAGATTCGGAGAGGAGTGACTGTGCAGCAGCCACGTGCTCCGTGTCGCCGTTGTGGGAGGAGCAAGAAATCGCCTTCTGCTCCCAACTCAGGCCATCCGCCTCGAGCTCTTCGGCAAAGGTCTTCATCATCAGGGGTTTCATCATCGAACGCCCGTAGACGAGCACGTTCCCACCGAATGAGTGGACAATCTCGGTCCCGTGCGACCACGAGATGGCACCGTGAATCGTGTTCTCCGAGACGTCTAGCCTGCGGAAGTCAACCAGAGGTTCCCATTCCACATCTCGTCCGGTTGCTATGCCCTCGAATTTCTCCCCTAGTGGGTTTGTGGGGTATATCGATGAACCGGGTCTTCCCGGGGAAACGCTGGACGGTCTCGCATTCCCTTCTTCGACCATTCATGAGCCCCCATTAACGCGGGGAGCGACCTTGGTCATGAATGCCGCCATGTCTCTCATAACCCTCTCACTGTCGTGGTTGAAGAAGTCGAACCAGCACATCAGACGGTCCTCTGGATTGAATCTCTGTGAGATCTGCTCACTCACGCTCTGGACGCTCCCTGTCACCGCGTTGTCCGTGGCACGCTCTATCTTGTCAGGGTCGATAGTGCCCTCCAAGGCGTTCCAGTAAGTCGAAAGCGCAGAGCGCGCTTCCTCCATGGCAGCATCGTCCTGCTGCTCTCTCGTCAAACCCTCCTCGTCGTTTACGAACACCATAACGGTGCGTGGCATCATCCTCCTGTTCCATGGCCCACCGTCTTCGTGATAACATTCCTTCATGCGCTCGTGTGTATCGTCGATGACCCGCTCAGGGGTGATACTGAGATTGAATACTTGTACTGGTCTGAATCTGTTGACCTTCTCTTGGAGTTTCTTGTCATGGCTTCCTATCACTAGGTTTAGCAGATCTCTTCGCCATTCTTGAGGGATGGCCTTTATCTCCTCAAAGATATACCTGTTGTCTATCTTGATTGATTTCGGGGCAGAGTCCAGATCACGCTCTTGTACCGCCGCAACCTGTACTCTCTCCCAATCCCGGTCAGTCCTGAAGTTGTCTCTGGAAAGGACGGTCGGGGACACCGAGTCGCTAGATACGACCTCGCCGTTCAGTAGTCTAAGGAAGATCTCTGACGCCTCGGAGAATATCTGACCTCTAAGGGCGGGCCATGCCGCCTCCTCGATGGTATCTCGAGGGACTATCCCGTACGGCCTGGCCATGAACTCGAAGCGACCGGCTGAGAAGCCAACATGGAACTTCCTTTCCTCCTTGGGATTGATGCCATGGAGTGCCAGGAATGAGCCGACTCTCTCTGCCTGCGCAATCGGTCCGCCTGAAGCCAGGATAGACATCACCGCGCTGCCAACTTCCATCCTCTTGGTCCTCGCGAACATCTCACGGGCCACTTGGAAGAAATCCGTGCATAGTCCAACTTCTCCCGGGTAGTGCGGAACCACCGGATTCCTGTTCCTCTTTTGTATTTCTGTTGACAGGTGGGCCTGGGCAACCCAGCCCACTCCGAAACCGAGTTCGTCGGCTAACTCCACTTGATCGAAGAAGTTCGAGAACATCTCACTCTCCGAGGGTTTGAACCCAGATGTGTCCGGCGTCTGGGAAATCGAGAAGAAAATATCGAACTCCATAGGACTCCCCTCAGATCGAGCGCATCCGTCCGCCATCGACCGCTAGGCTGATTCCACGAACCCCGCTGCTACTGGGAAGGCAGAGCCACGTCACCGCGGCAGCGGTTTCCATCGGGTCGATAAGACGCTGGATTGGCACACCGCTCATCCATCCATCTTGTACGTCATCGACGGGTATTCCAGTGCGCTGGGAGATTGACTCGGCCAAGGACTCCAGTCTGCCCGTATCGGTGAATCCAGGGAGGATATTGTTGATCGTGATGCAAGGGGGGAGCTCACGTGAGAGAGACTTAGCCCATGACGCCATAGCGCCCCTTAGGGTGTTGGAGAGTCCGATGTTATCTATCGGCTCCCTTACGGAAGTGGAGATTATGTTCACAATCCGACCAGTTCCCTCCGATTCCATTCCAGGAACGAGTGCCTTGGTGATGGCGTGAGATGCATGTAGGTGCCTTCGAAACGGTCCCTCGAAGTCAGAAAGCTCGTTCTCTAGCAGAGGTCCCCCAGGAGGGCCTCCCGAGTTATTCACAAGTATGTGGACAGCCCCGAGTCTAGAAACCACTTCCGTTACTGTACCAATGTCTTCTAGATCCAGCTCAACGGCTTGATGCCCATCTCCATGCATCTCCTCTACCAATGAGTCAAGGTCCGAGGAGGTCCTTGCGCAGGCCACGACCCTTGCACCAGCTCGGGCCAGCATTAGAGCGCAAGAGCGCCCGATTCCCTTGGATGCGCCACAGACCAGAGCCGTCCTTCCTTCGAGAATTCCCTCGGCGAAAGGAAAATCTGTCCCCGCAAGCTCGCTTCCCATCTAATCACCTAGTCAGAGTAATGCGCATAAGTCTGGTCCCTAAGTTTCTGTCGGACCACTTCTAGGACTTCTTCCGGCGCATTTCGGAAGGTTGGATACTCTCCTTGCCCCTGCGGTCTTCTGATTTCATCCCATTCTCCGTCCTCGTATACCATCAGTGCCTCCTTCATGAGGACCCCGGCAAGTACTAGGGTCTGGTAACAGAGATCCTCGTAAGTCATCCCCCTCGTGACAGGGACCTCTCTCCTCATCAGGAGGTCTCCAGTGTCTATGCCATTGTCGCAGAAATGGGTAGAGGATCCGATGGGGATGTCATGGAATACCGACCATGCCGGGGAGGCCGAACCACGGCATTCGGGAAGCATCCCCGGGTGGGAGTTAATCACGCCGTCGGATGGGTAGTCGAGTATCTCCCCCCTGATAATTCTAGTTCCGCCGAAGACGATTAGGTCGAGTTCCCTCCCTTCCAAGTGAGGCATTACCTCAGGAGACTTGTGCACAGGGACGGAGACGACCTCAATACCATGCTCCGCGGCTTGCTCCTCAATAGTTGGGGCTATTGGGTTCCCTTCCACTCTCTTGAGGAACTTCTCCCTCTCCTCATCCGCCACTCCCGAGTCCTCCTCGATGATGACCTCGGGGACGAAATCCTCCGAGAGAATCTGCCTCAGCATTTCCCTCCCGTACGGGTGCTCTCTGAGGAGTAGATATGCGAACTTAGGTTTGCCCATGTTACTGAACTTCGGAGGGGCCATTGATACCCTTCATTTTCGGTTAAATCGCCTCAAATCAGCCATCAGCGGCAAAGAAACCCTTCCCCAACCTTCAAAATGGGGCTTTGGCTCGCCCGGCTCGCTATGTCAATGGTTTACAACAGCAAGATGAAGGAAGCAATAAAGGCTGGCGGGTGCAACACCGCTGGAGACGCCGCAGGCGCTCTGAACGCAGCAGTAGAGGCTGCAGTTGCATCAGCGGTGGCTCGATGCGGCTCTAACGGCCGCAAGACGATCCGTTCTCACGATATCGGAAGCGGAAGCTCCAATTCGGGTATGGTCGTAGCTAGCAGGGTCAAGGAGGCCTTCAAGGGCAACGGCTGCAACACTGGTGGAGACGCAATGGGCGCAATGAATGCTCTAGCAGAGTCTGCTGTGTCCGATGCAGTGGCAAGAGCCAAGGCAAACGGCCGAAAGACCGTTCGCGCAAGCGACTTCTGAAGTCTCAGAATATCGAGTATTAGACAGATCGGAATTACCCGAACATAACCCCTAGGGGATGCCCGCCGTGAAAGGCAGATGCGTCCCCTAGGGGCCCAAATCGATTCTACCTCCGATGAAAACTAATGAGTCCATGAGATGACGATGCAAAGTATTCTTGCTATTGACATATAGTCAATTATCTGCTTCTAACTATTCGACTTCGACAACATTAGTTGGAATTCCCATGGATTCCGCCCTATCGATTACTATTCTAGTCCATTTGCTCGTTGGGGAAGGCATTGCTAGGATGTGTGAGGCAGCAGAGAGAATCTTTTCAGTGAGGGTGTTCGGGGCTTCTCCTCTGTTTCTGTCGACCAGACTCCTTAGCGGATCATTCCATTCTTCAGTGAAGATTGCTATTGGAATGAGATTGTTGTCGGCCCAGCGCTCGGCCATGTAGTCAACACCGCTCGCTCCACCCACGACGATGAGATCGGGGTATGAATTCTCGGAAAGCCATTCTTCCAATGCAGCCTCAAAAATTTCGAAGTCATAGAACCGGCTACTTCCCACAATTGCTAGATTAACGACAGCCCCGTCGAGATTCAAATCTTGCCCACCCAAGGTCTCGACGACGACCTGACCCGGCGGTTCCTCCATACTACGTCATAGGCGTATGTGTGAATAAATGCTGCTAATCACTCCGAGGATATCTTCTGTCTCGGCACTCAGGGAGTCACCCGACTTCTGTCTCTAGGGAAAAGCACTACTTCCCGAACATTGCCAGCACCGGTCAATACCATCAGTAATCTCGCTACTCCCAAACCCCAACCAGCATGTGGCGGAGCTCCATAGCGGAATCCGTCTGTGTAGAAGGTGAAGTCATTTGGATCAAGCCCCACGTCCCTCAGATTCTGCTCCAAAACCTCCACTCGATGCTCCCTTGCCCCACCGCTGGTCATCTCATCTCGGCCGAAGTTCAGGTCGAAACCTCTGCTAAGCTGCCCACCGTCGGACCCCTCCTCACCTTCTTTGTGGTGGATGTAGAAAGGCTTCATCGACATGGGCCAACGAGGAATGAAGTGGAATCCAGGATGTTGGGCTGCGATGATGTCACAATGGTGACTCTCTATGTCGTCACCCCACTGAATCTCCCCTCCTCCGGACTTCACTATCTCTATCGCTTCACAGTATGAGATGCGAGGAAATGGCAGCTCAGGGGTCACTACGGAAACTGGTTCCTTCCCTTGCGTCCCCCTGAACTCGTTCACGATGCCTATTAGGGCCATGTCGTTATGTGAGATCTGACTCCAGATGTGATGGATCATCCGTTCCTGTACCCCCATGACGTCTTCATCGTCCATCCATGCTCCTTCTATGTCGAAAGAGACGAACTCGTTTAGATGCCTGTATGTGTCGTGCTTCTCTGCTCGAAAGGCTGGGCCGATTTCGAAAACCCTTTCCAGGCCACCAAGAACTGCGAGTTGTTTGTACAACTGGGGGCTCTGTGATAGGTACGCATCCGTCTCGAAGTACTTCATCGGGAACAGATTTGTTCCTCCTTCCGCCGCAGCTGCGATAATTTTCGGTGAGTTAATTTCATGGAAGCCCTCGGAAATCAAATGTTCCCTTCCATATTGTAGTACCTTGCTCCTGAGTTGGAACATGGCGTTAACGTGGGCCCTCCTAAGGTCCAAGTGTCGGTTGTCGAGCCGAACGTCAAGTCCGACATTGACCTCGTCAGTAATTCCTACTGGCAAAGGGGTGGCGGACTCCGCTAGAATTGCCCCCGATTCGACATTGACCTCGAACTCTGCTAGTGGAACGGGCTCTCCATCCGCGACCTTGGGGGGGCGCTTCTTAGCCACCTTCCCAGTGACTTGGATAGTAGATTCTCTGGTTGCCGACTGGATGGAGTCGAATAGGTCGGAATCCATGTTGTCCTTCTTGAGGAAAGCTTGGATGCGACCGGTACCGTCCCTGAGCATTAGGAAGCATATCGCACCCCTGCCTCTTACCGTCTCAGCAAAACCTGCTACGGTGACTTCCGAACCGACCAAGGATTCTCCCCTGTCGACAACTTGGCCAATGGTATGCGTGCGATATGCTGTCGGCTTCCAGTTTGTACTGTCTCTCACAGTACTACGTGGCGGTCCGTGCCTTTGAAAGGTTTTGAGTGCGCACTTATTCTTCTTCGGAGGCAACCTTGGCAGAAATCAGGAGGAAAGCGGTGTGACCCATCGGTTGGTTTCCCGGCCTGACTCCTCCTTTGCTGGCTTTGGTCCATCTCCTCTCAATCATCTCTCCACTCCATTCTACAATCAGCCCCAAATCTTCGCATGCATCCCATGACTTCTCAAGTTGAGAACTGGTGGGGCAGTAACATGCCATCCTGCCTCCTATTCGTAGGAGGGGCTCGATCTCTCCTAGTACTTCCCAAGGCTCAGCCATGTCAATTATGGCCGCATCAAGTGTGTCGCAGATTTCCGAAATGTCACTCCTCACACTCCTCAAGTCTCCGTCAATTAGGTGCCAGTTTGGGAATTCCGGGAGGACCTCCTCTAGACGCCTCATATTCGAAGTTCCGACCTCTGCATGTTCAGGTCTCGACTCCACTGATATTAACGTCCCAGAACTCCCCAGGACACTAGCGAGGTGCATGGCCAGTCCACCTGATCCATGACCGCCCTCGAGTACCTTCGAACCCACTCCGATCCCCATCCATGAAATCAGAAAACCCGCATCCTTTGCGCCAATTACCTGTGCCCTACGAGACATGTTCCTCCTCGCTTCGGGGAGCCAGGGTTCTACTATCGATAGCGACTTTTGCCCGACGATGATCCTGTCTCCCACTACGAATCCTTCCAGCATCTTCTCAGCATCGAATCTTCCTAGTCCCTTCACCTTGACTTCCCCTGGAACTCTATGGACAAGGTATGCCCTCCCATCGTCCTCCCTCAATGCAACCCATTCGCCGATGCTCTCACTCCATTCCGGCGAGATACCTGAGACGTTTCAAGTCATTCAATAGCACAACCAATATTTCGCCCTAAAGGGCGAGGAGAATGATTATACTACCCATACCATCTGAAAATTCGATGGCATCGGTCGTCAGACTACTCCTCCAACCCTCAATCTGGGTGTGCATTCTCCTGGCTGTTGCCCCCATTTCTTCGATAATCAACGGTCCAGAGGACGTCAAATTCCAGAGAATCGAACTCGAGCAAGAAGCCGTACCTTGGTTCGCAACAAGCCCAGGTCACACTGTTTTCGGAGAGTATGTCGGTGCTCATTGGTGCCCTCCATGCATGAGCAGCGCAACCCCCTCTCTCGATAATCTGAAGACATCAAATCCCGAGGAATTTACGTTCGTATCATTCTTCGAGTCGAGTAGTGGCGGGTGGCCCAGTGATGGCCCGATTGATCGGCAGACTCACATTATGCAAGCGTCATCCGGATACCCCACATTCTCCTTCGCCGACCAACAATCCGGCTCCTGCTACAAGGTAGGGGCGGCTGGGACAAACTACTACGACAGTGACTTCTCCAGTGGTGGCTGCATGAATGCCTCCTCGAACGATTTCCAACTAGAATTATCGATGTCCCTCAATTCTAGCACTGATGAGGTTTCCATCACACTGGATTCGATTTACACTGGACCCGACTCTTCAGTAAACGTCTATGTCTACGGGGCAGTGACCGAGAAGATTGGTGCTGATTCCTATGACAATGGGATTAAGCCCCACCACAATTGGAGAGGGTGGCTGCTGGACGCAGACAGCTCCGGCTTCCATGAACTGACACTTTCCCAGGGGACATGGGAGTCTCACACATGGACTGCCCCCCTGAGCCTAGTCAGGGCAAGTGGAGGATACACTCAGTGGGAGAATTTCTGGCCAGTATTCGCCCTGATGGACGGCCCCCACTCTTCATACAACGAATTCTTGATCGCAATCGATCCAGACATGGGTCCTATGGTTGATGTTGGCATATTGGAATTTGGAGTGGAGAACACGAACCAGATGCCCGGTTTTATTCCTGGCGACATCCTACAGATTTCCGCTAGGGTTTCCAACAACGGAGTTGAATCTTATTCAGAGGGAGGGGACTTGGGAGTTTACATAATCAGCGGCTCAGATGAAGTCTACCTCGGAGGTCAGTCGATTGGCACCATCGGAGTCGCCGGTTCATTCCTTTTCCAGATGGACTTCGATACCTCAGACATGGAGCTCATACCACTAGGAGTCTCCACGTTCAGGGCAAAACTCGTCGACATGGGGACTGATCGCAACTCTTCGAACAACGACGCCGACGAGGTCGCACTGCACGACATGCCTCCAATTCCTTCCCAGCCAGCTGCGACCGGATCCACTACCTTCGAGCGAGGGGCTCAAGTCCAGTTCGAGACTACCGCGCTCCCCAATGACTTGTTAGATGACATTTTCACCATGACTCCGCAGATGGAGTACTCTAGGTCGGGAACGGGTGCCTGGGATTCCTCATGGATTTCCGAACCGGAGATAGTGGGTTCTGGAGCCAATGCTGTGTACGTTCACACTATACAAACTCCGCCTAATGCAGATTCCGGCAAGTACGACACGAGGGTGATGTGGGAGGATGCTGCAGGACAGCAGAGCGATTGGCTCGTCACTAGCGAGGCATTCGAACTCAGCAATGCTCTTCCAAGAGTCCTGAGCAGCAATGACGCTGGATTCGTCGGGATTCCCACTGTGAAGATTGACACCTCTGAGACAGTATCTCTCTCGGGCCTAGTAAGAGATGCCGAGACCCCATTGTCCATGCTATCTATCACTAGTGACGATCCGGAGTTCAAGGGATGGAACTCAGCCACCTCCGAGATAACAGTACAGTTCGACGCCATTCAGGATGACTCGCAAGGGAACCCAATCCCACAGGGGATATTCATCTCCATTGACGACGGCGAGGACGTAAACAGCGGAATGCTTCTGTTCAACGTGATCGAGAACGGTGCCCCACGATGGTCTCCAATACCCACTCAAACCGTCTTCGAAGGAGGCTCCGCTAGTACGATACTAACGGGATACCTGTCGGACTCTGATGACGATGGCAATCCTGTACCTGCATCCGATCTCTCTACTTCCATTGTCTCAAACAGTAACGAGGCCCTAATCCACGTCTCCATCGATGGCCAGACCATCACTGCAATAACGGCCGATGAGAACTTCAATGGAGTGGCCGAAGTAGTAGTGATGGCAGATGACGGGGCGAAGTCCTCACAGACTTCTGTCGTGTTCTTCGTGATTAACGTGAACGATGCTCCAGAAATCGACACTTCCAGCCTCGAGGGCCTCACTATGAAGTCCGGAGAGTCGGCATCAGTCGGGATACTTCCACTGATGTCGGACGTCGACGATCCAGATGAGGAGATTTGGGTGGACGTCGACACCTCGGTACCCGGCTCAGTCCAATTCGACCATGTCAACGGAGTCCTAAACATGCTATGGGAGGAACCGGGAGAGCATATCGTCAAACTCACCCTAATAGACAGCCACGGAGACTGGAGTTCTTCGCAGTTCATGGTGACGATACTTGATGCGAAGCCACTGACATGGATGACAGACTTCCAGCAGGGAGATTTAGAGGTCCAACTCGAGGGCTTCGTAATCGGAACTGATCCAACGGTAACCCTCGTCTATTCGGGGGATATCGAGATCACTCAGTCTCAGGTTCGATGGTCGATATGCAACGGAATAGTAGGTATCTGCCACTCCGCAGGAGCTTCTGACGGGCTTGGCCCATTCCAGGCAATTTCTTCCGACGGAGGTGGGCTTTCCATCGGTGACTACCTCACCCTATCCGTGAGGGCAGTCGATAGCGAGGGATGGGACAGGGAGACAGTGGAGCAGATGGACATCCTAGTTCCCACTACAAACGAACCCGAAACCGTGATTCCAGAAGTCGAAGAGGAAGAGGGGTCCGAATCGAATCAGCAGTCGGGAGGCGGAGACTCAGATCTATCTTCCATAGAGGTAATCGTTGGCATCCTGATTCTCATTCTCTTCGTCGGTGGCGGGACTATGGTCGGTCTCTACTTCTCAGGTGCAGTTGGTGGAAGGGAGGAAGAGGCCGTGAAACCACCGTATTCCCCTTCACAACACACTCTCCAGGAACAGGAAGAAGCCACTATCGACTTCGAGCAAGAAGTACAAGAAATTCACCCACCACTGCCAGAAGGTGGCCTGCCCTCTGGATGGACCATGGAGCAATGGGAGTACTACGGCGAGCAGTGGCTTGAGAGGCAGAACTAGGCCAGAATACCCCCAGACCACATAGACGCACCTTCAAGAAGGTGCCACTGGTAGGAAAGCCCCGAGGGATAGCCATGACGGATCAAGAGAGCCCGGACCCAGAAGCCTCACCCGTTTCTGATGACCCTCTCGACTCATGGGAAGACGGCTCGGCGTTCGGTGTCTCAGACGACTCTGATCCCGTGTGCGAGATGCCTGTCGAGGAATGGATCCAGAACCTGGACATTGAGTCGACAGAGCAAGTCCCGATTCCTCCCAAGCTAGTCGATCAGGTAATCGGCCAGGAAGCAGCATCGATAGTGGTTAGGAAGGCATCCGAGCAGAGGCGACACATGATCATGGTTGGAGAGCCGGGCACTGGGAAGTCTATGCTAGCCCGTTCGATGACCGAGTTCCTACCTCCAGAGCAACTAGAGGACATATTGGTCTACCGGAACCACGAGGACGAGAACGAGCCTAAAGTACGAACAGTTCCAGCGGGACGCGGTTCTAGACTGATCTCCGAGCGCAGGGCCCATGTACGTCAGCAGAGGGAGCGTACCAACAGAACTCTGCTATTCATCGCCCTCGTTGTAGGCGCAGCCCTGCTCCTAGCGACTATTTCTTCAGGAGAGATTCTGACATTCATCTTTGGGTCTTTCATCCTAGTCTTCGGCTACTTCTTCCTGAGAACAAGGCTCACTGCGGGTGACGAGTCCAATATCCCGAAGCTCCTGATTAAACATGAGAGGAGCGACGAGCCCCCCTTCATCGACGCAACCGGCAGTCTCGCTGGTGCACTATTGGGTGATGTCAGGCACGATCCATTCCAGTCTGGGGCCGACCTAGCAACCCCAGCACACGAGAGAGTCGAACCGGGAGCAGTTCACAGGGCTAACAAAGGGGTTCTGTACATAGATGAGATCAGGATGCTAAGGATGGAGGAGCAGCAGGCCCTCCTAGTGGCAATGCAGGAGAAGGAGCTATCGATCAGCGGACGGTCAGAGAGATCCTCCGGAGCCCTAACAAAGTCAGAACCGGTTCCAACTGACTTCATCTTGGTCGCTGCAGGAAACCTCGACAGCATCCAGAACATGCATCCTGCGCTGAGAAGCAGGATTAGGGGATATGGCTACGAGGTCTACGTCAATACCGACATGAAGGACACGGAGAGGAATAGGCGAAGACTGATTCGATTTATCGCTCAGGAGGTCAGGAACGAGATGACGAAGGACTCGGGTAAGTCAATCCCGCACTTCGACAAACAGGCTATCTCCCTCATCCTCAAGGAAGCCCAGAGGAGGAGCGGAAGGAGAGGCAAGCTATCACTGAGGCTCCGTGAACTGGGAGGCCTAGTGAGAATCGCCGGGGACTTGGCCACGGAGGACTCATCTCCACTCACCCAGTCGAAGCACGTCGTTAGGGCTCGGGCCATCGCCAAACCACTGGAGCAGCAAGTGGCCGACAGATATCTGGAGAGACAGTCAGAGTACGCCATGCTGGTCAACGAGGGAACTAGGATAGGCAGAGTAAACGGGCTAGCAGTCCTCGGTGCTGATACGGGACTTTCTGACTACTCCGGAGTGGTCCTCCCAGTGGAAGCAATGGTCACACCCGCGCAAGGTAGGTCGGGACAGGTTATCGCTACAGGTGGACTCTCCGACCTGGCGAAGGAGAGTGTCACGAACATCAGCGCGGTCGTGAAGAAGCTAACTGGCAAGGACATCAGGGACTTCGACCTCCACGTCCAATTCCCAGGGACTCACAACGTGGACGGAGACAGTGCGTCAATTACCATGGCAACGGCAATCATCAGCGCATTCGAAGGCGTGCCGATAGACCAGAACTTGGCTATGACAGGCTCGTTGACAGTTCGCGGCGAGGTCCTCCCTATAGGCGGCGTCTCCGCAAAAATCGAGGCCGCAGTGAAATCCGGGATTAAGCGGGTGGTGATTCCTAAGTCAAACATGCACGACGTCCTGATTGACGAGAAGTACGAGACTCAGGTCGAAATCTTGGCAGTCGACTCGCTGGACGAGGTCCTCGAACACGCACTCGTGGGCAAGGAGGAGAAGGTTAGTCTAGTAGAGAGGCTAGCCAAGGTTATCGACACAATCTCTACGGGAACCGACAAGCAACCTTCCGCGTGACCTCCTACCAATCTTGAAGTGCCACTTCTCGCAGCGGTGTCGGTATCAATGCCTTCCAGACAACGCTCCCCTATGGGGATACTGTTCTTAGTTGTCCTAGTGGACATGCTCGGGTTGACTCTAGTAATCCCGTTCCTGACATACTTCGTACAGGATCTGGCATCAGCAGAGGGAATCGTCGACACCGGCTCTAGGGACTTCTGGGTTGGAATCGTGATTGCCACGTACTCCCTAGCCCAGTTCATCTCCACTCCGATACTAGGTTCGATATCGGACCGCCTGGGTAGACGGCCCGTCCTGATGTTCGGACTCGGGGCAAACTCGGTGTTCTTCGTTGTATTCGGCCTGTCGGGGAGTCTGGCTATGGCTGTAATGGCCCGCTTCCTCGCTGGGGCGGGAAACGGCAACATCGCCGTGGCAAAGGCGTACATTGGTGATATCAGCGAGGACGAGGAGGTGGCCGGGAGGATGGGTATGCTAGGAGCTGCCTTCGGTCTCGGATTCATGATAGGTCCGTTTGTCGGAGGGGTCCTCTCCGATCCAGCGTCTGGATTTGGAGGGCCATTCGATAACCAGTTCTGGTCCGACTACCCCTACCTACTGCCATGCCTCTTCTCCAGTGCCATGTCCGCAATCGCCCTATTGCTTGCCTTCTTCAAACTCCCAGAGAGCCTACCACCAGAATCTAGGTCAAAGTCCCAGAAGTCGCCAATCTCCCAACTAGGGGAGACCTTCTCTAGAATCTCATCCGTGATGGGCATGCCGTCAATAGCCTCGTTGGTAAACGTGAACTTCCTGTTCCTGATTGGATTCACCATGATGCACGGGACCTTCATCCTGTTCACTTCTATGGATCCGAACAGTGGGGGGCTAGGATGGAGCGAGAGGGACAATGGATGGATTTTCGCCTTCGTAGGGCTCTTGGGAGTCATAGTCCAAGGGGTGCTAATCAGACCCCTCACTCGCAGATTCAGCCTGAGAGGGATGATGGTAGTTGGAACCGCACTCACCGGCCTAGGCATCTCCAGCATTCCGTATGCACCGTCAGAGGCGAGTTGGCTCATCTTCGGCTCCTGCGCCGGTTTCGCAATAGGGAATGGGATTTTCATGCCTACTCAGAGTTCACTCCTGACATTCGCTGCCAAGGAAGGGAGGCACGAGTTGGGAACGATAATGGGTGCGCAGGAGGGCCTTGGCGCCCTTGCACGAATCATCGGGCCCTTCCTCTCAGCAGTGATTTGGTCTACTACCGTGGAAGGCACAGGACTGTGGTCCTACCACACCTGCTTCAGAGTCTCCGGTCTATTCTTCCTAGCAGCACTTTTACTCCAGTTACGGCTACGGACCTCCGAGGGAGCAATACCCTCGACAGGAGGTGGAGTCTAGTTTGTCTATCCCAGCAGTAGTGGCCCACGGTGGCGCAGGGGCTGGCCCGGAGAGGCTCGCAAACGTAGAGAGGGCAGTAGCCATTGCAGCAGGAATCTTAGAGTCCGGCGGATCAGCTGTAGAAGCCGCAGTCGAAGCTTGTGTAGTGCTTGAAGACGATCCAGTCTTCAACGCCGGCACCGGTTCTGTATTCAGGACAGACGGCACGGTTCTGCTCGATGCCTCCATCCAGACATCGGACGGCAGGATGGGGTTCGTAATCTCCATAGAAGACACGCCCAACCCGATTAGGGTTGCTGCAGACCTTCTGGACGAGGAAATTAACGGCCTCACAGGAGAAGGGGCTAGGCTCTGGGCAGATAGCAAGGGTTTCGAGAAGTCACCAGTCCAAGGGAGGCCACCTTTCGAAGAGGCTACCGATACCGTGGGCGTCATCGCAAGAGACCGATCCGGGTCAATAGCAAGCGCAACCAGCACAGGTGGTTGTAGCAATAGACCTCCCGGAAGGGTAGGTGACGTCCCATTGCCAGGTTGCGGATTCTGGGTCCAAGAGGGAGTAGGAGTGGGAGCGACTGGGATTGGCGAGGCGATAACTAGGGGAATGATTAGCTATCGAGTTGCAACGAGGATCCTTGGGGGCGAGGGCCTAGAGAAGTCGATGATGTGGGCACTCGATGAGTGCTTAGAGGAAGGTGCCGAGGTTGGCATCATCGCCCTTAGTTCCGAGGGTACCGGTCACGGCCTTTCCAATAGCACGAACATGCCATGGTCCTCGTGGATTGCTAGGAAGTAACCATATTCACTTGGGATGCGCTTAAGGAGAGACCTCCGTTGGAACGCCCGGAGATGGGACCCTGTCAGATATCGATACTCGCATCAAGCAGATTGCCCAAGTCCTCGGGCAACTAGACGACAACCAAGTCCCCCGCAACATCCGCTCGGTCTCTAAGGACGCCGTGGATAAGTGGCTCCTCAATGCTGATAAGGACATGGACGTCAGGCTGGGGATGACTGCTTCGATTCTAGACGAGATATTCAACGACCCAAATCTACCAGGTCACTACGGGCCCCTCTGCCTCCAGATTCAAGCAGCACTTGAGGAGATGCTGAATGAAGTCAGTCGCTCCTGAGAATTGAAGAGCCTGACCCCTTCAGTCAAACCGTTAGCCATGGCTCAATGGACAAACCTCTCCTATGCGAATGTCGCCACCACATCTCCGAAAGCCCACCGGATCTCCTCCGACTGGGCCGAATCTCTGGCCAGAGGGGGTGCTGCGGAGTTCGACGGGGAGGCCGAGAAAGACGGGATGATGCCTCTCAGACTGGCCGCTTCCCGACTCCTGTCATGCGGGTTCGAGGACGTCTGCGTAGGATCCAGCGCGACAGAACTTCTCTGTTCTCTTGCATGGGCAATTTCTCCAAGAGAGGGCTCAAATGTAGTCTCCAGCAGAGCGGCATTCCCCTCCACGGTCTATCCATGGGCCAGGGTGGCAAAGGAAAACGGTGCTGAAATCAGACTCGCCGAACATGACGACAAACTATACACCGACCCCGACGAACTGATTTCCCTAATCGATGAGGGAACCTCAGTAGTCACAGTCTCGCACGTGGAGTATTCTAACGGACAGAGGTACGACCTAGAGAGGATTTCCGATGCCGCTCACTCCGTCGGCGCACTACTGGTAGTCGATGCGACCCAGTCAATGGGCATGATCCCGATTGATGCATACTCTACCAAGGCAGACGCAATCGTCTCTTCTGGATACAAGTGGTTGAGGGGGACGTATGGTGCTGCCGTAGGATATGTCTCCCCCTCGGTGGTGGAGAGCCTGAATCCAGGTCTTGTCGGATTCAGGAGCAACAAGGACCTATGGAACCTCAAAGCAGACAGGCTTGTTCTTCCGGACGATGCTAGCAGGTTCGAGTACACCACCATTCACTTCGGAGCGGTACACGGACTCGCAGCGGCAATTGAGGAGCTGGTTCAGATAGGAATGGATGAGGTTTTGAGGCACGATTTGGAACTCGTCGACTCGCTGATACACGGGACTAGGGAATTGGGGCTGGAAGTAATCTCTCCAATGAGAGAGGGAGAGAGGAGTGCGATTGTCAGCCTTAGGCTCCCTAGCGGAATCAGCAGCGTGGATGTGGTAAAAAGACTACAGTCGGACTATTCCATACTGGTCACCAGCAGATCAGGATTCCTACGCATCTCTCCACATATTGACAACAACCTAGTAGAAATCGAGTCCCTTGTATCCGCCTTGGGAGAAATACTCTCATAGATATGGTCCGAGAATAGCACCCGCGATTACGAACATCACCAGAGCAATCCCTCTGTCGATAATCTTCCAAGTTGCGGCGCTATTCAGAACGGGGGATAGCCTCTTGGCTCCGTATCCGAGTGAAAAGAAGAAGATGAAGGATGCTATCACTGCACCCACTCCGAATGCCATTCTCTCGTCCCCCACAAATCCGGTCGATGCCCCGCCAATCAGGAGTAGCGTGTCGAAGTAAACATGAGGATTAAGGAAAGTTATCGCGAGGACGGCCGCCATTGTCGTAGACAAACTTCCTTCGGCCTCTCCATCGAGATTTATTGTCTCTGGACTCATTGACGACTTGATTCTGAGGACTCCATATACAGATAGGAAGGAAGCTGCTCCGAAGGCAATCAATGACTCGGTACCCTCGATGCTTGAGACCAAAGCCCCCGCACCCAGAATTCCTGCCGTAATCAGGCTGACATCAGCCAAGGAACAAGCGAGGCAAGTCGCGAAGACGTGAGATCTCTTCAGACCCTGTCTCATAACAAAGGCATTTTGGGGACCAATTGCGAGGATGAGTCCCAAACTGAGAGCGAATCCCTCGAGTCCAGCAGACCCGAGACTCATGCTCATGTCTTCCTGCGCTCTGAGGCCTTCTTCCTTAGGCTGTTGTACCCGCACTTCCTGCAAGATCGGGGTGGCTTGATTCCCCCGTGAGCGCGGTGAGTTGCGGAGCAGTTCATGCACACCCACTTGAGCAGGAGCCTCGCTTCCGCCTCAGGGTGCCTCTGTGCCATGTTGTCGCGCGACCTGCCCGACCTTCATAACCGCTTCCCACGCGTTCGGAGTCGCACGTCTTGCCTCCAAAGCATTCAAACACCCCTTGCCATGTTACTAGGTACGTTGCCTGCCAGCGTCGTGCTCGGTGCCCAATGGGGGGATGAGGGTAAGGGCAAGGCCATAGACCAGCTAGCACCCAATTCTCAGTGGGCCGTCCGATTCCAGGGAGGCAATAACGCAGGCCACACAATTGTGGTCGGCGGAACCACCCTCAAGATGCACCTCCTGCCATCGGGAATCACCGCCAAAGATTGCAACTTGGTACTGGGCTGCGGCATGGTTGTCGACCCATGGGTGCTGGACAGAGAACTGAGAGAGTGGGCAGAACTCACTGGAGAAAAACCAGAGGAAAATCGTCTCTTCATCAGCGAGAGGGCTGCAGTCATTCTCCCGTTCCACCGGCTATATGACTCGGCCGACAAGGTCGTAGGGACCACTGGTCGAGGAATCGGTCCGGCTTACCGAGACAGAACAGAGAGAGTTGGTCTGAGGTTCGTTGACGTCGGCCTCATTTTGGGCCGAGACTCCGAGATAGCAGAGATAGCCAGGAGGATGAACGACCAACTGTCCACAGTGAAGGTGGACGAAATGATTGACCCTGAGAAACTCAGTTCAGATCTCAACTGGATCCACGAGAGATTCTCAACTTCCATCCGTGCAACAGGTCCCATGCTTGATAGTGCTTTGGCAAGAGGAGAGCAAGTGCTATTGGAGGGCGCACAAGGTGCTATGCTCGACATCGACCAAGGAACCTACCCTTTCGTAACGTCATCAGTAACGTGCAGGGCAAACGCGACCCACGGTGCCGGGATTCATCCTGGGCACATCGACCAATGTTATGGGATAACTAAGGCTTACACTACTCGTGTAGGAAACGGGCCATTCCCAACTGAACTCTCTCTCAAAGAGGGCCCAGGTAAGCAGATGTCAGTCGTCGGACATGAGTTCGGGACAACCACGGGCCGCCCGCGCAGGACAGGTTGGCTAGACTCCGTCGCATTGAACGAGAGCCAGAGGCTCAATGGCTACACCGGGCTAGTCGTGACCAAGCTGGACGTACTAGGGGGGCTCGACGAACTGAAGATATGCATCGCATACGAACTAGATGGCCAGGAGATATCTCGCCTCCCATCCTCCTCGGAGGACCTCAGTAGGTGCACACCAGTCTACGAGACCCACCCGGGGTTCCCGGCAATGGATGAAATCGAGTGGATCGAGATGGCCAAGGAATCTAGGAAGAGGGGGGGGATAGAGTCACTACCAAGCGAGATTAGAGCATACCTGTCGAGAATCGAGGAGATCACCGGAGTCCCCGTGGTCAGCGTCGGAGTGGGACCAGACCGTCTGGCTTCAATAGCCAGCTCCGGAGGCCCCTTCGACATCAAGTTGTCCGAAGCAACCTTCTAATCGCCCCCCATTACCGCAGCCTCAATGGGATTCAAGTCCAGAGCTAGGAAGAGGAGGGGAGCCTCGGGTGCCGGCAAAGATGGCTCCGTGGAAGAGGCAAGGGCAGAGTTCGCCGGAGAAGTGCCCTGTGACATCAAAGGATGCGGCAACTGGGCAGACAAGAAGGTAGGAGGCAGGAAGATGGCCTATGATCGGGCAGTCGAAGTCTGGGGTTCATCAGGTGTGTCCCGCAATGTACGCAAGATTTCGCTATGCAAGCCCTGCTACAGGGCCTGGAAGAAGGAGAACAAGGGCCAGCCAAAGGAGTGGGAGTAGTCCAGAACCCACCTGCGAAACTATGTTAGACGATTCGTCTTCCACAGTACCCTATGAGCCAACCAGTAAACGAGCCCATCATGGGGTACGCACCGGGAAGCCCCGAGAGGAGAGCACTACAGGACGAGGTCGACAGGCAGCTCGCAGAACTCATTGAGATTCCTTGTGTAATCAACGGAGAGCTTGTATTCACTGGCAACACCGTCACGCAAGTGGTTCCCCACGACCACGGACACGTACTCGCAAACGTCCACTTAGCAGGCAGGGCCGAGATGGATGCCGCCTGCGAAGCAGCAGTGAACGCCCAAGAGGGCTGGATTGCACTAGGCCTAGAGGGCAGGTGCGAGGTGTTCGAGAGGTGCGCAGCCCTATTGGCCGGAGATTGGAGGATGAGAGTCAACGCATCGACTATGCTCAACCAGTCAAAGACCGCATTCCAGGCGGAGATCGATTCCGCCTGCGAGTTAATCGACTTCTGGAGATTCAACTGCTACTATGCCCGAGGTTTCCATGACGATCTGCAGCCCCTAGTCTCACCCACGGGGGTTGAGAACTCCACCGAGATCCGCCCGTTGGAGGGCTTCGTCCTCTCCATCACTCCGTTCAACTTCACCAGCATCGCCGCCAACCTGCCCAGCGCACCGGCCATAGTGGGATGTACCTCGGTTTGGAAGCCAAGCAGGAACTCGTACCACTCGAACTACGTGCTGATGCAGCTGATGATGGAGGCAGGACTCCCGGCAGGTGTAATCAACTTCTTGCCAGGATCGGGAGCGGGCATCACCGAGGCTGCACTATCGAACCCCGACTTCGCAGGCCTCCACTTCACCGGGTCGACTGCTACCTTCCAAGGACTGTGGCAGGAGATTTCCAAGGCCCTGCCCTCTCTTCGCTCATATCCGAGGATTGTTGGAGAGACAGGTGGTAAGGACTTCGTGGTAGCGCACCCGGACTGCGACAGGCAGGGTCTACTGGTCGCACTCCTAAGAGGGGCGTTCGAGTATCAAGGGCAGAAGTGCAGCGCTGCCAGCAGGGCATACATCCCCTCCTCCGTTTGGGAAGCAATCGGGGAAGATCTATGCTCTGAGGTTGGCAACATCAAGATGGGGGACGCACGCGACTTCTCCAACTTCATGACAGCCGTCATCGACCAGAGGGCATTCGACAAGATTTCCGGATACATCGAGCGAGCAAAGGGAGATGAATCCTGCGATGTAGTGGCAGGAGGGGGCTCTGACGACTCTAAGGGATGGTTCATCGAGCCGACCATCATCGTCTCCAGCAACCCAGTGTCGGAGACGATGTGTGAGGAGATATTCGGGCCCGTCCTGACGATCCACGTGTACGAGGATGACGACTTCGTTGGAGCGCTGGAAATGTGCGACACCGGCTCTCCCTACGCCCTCACAGGATCCATCTTCGCGAACAAGGAGGAGGATGTCCAGAGGGCGTTTGAAGCGCTGCGCTTCGCAGCCGGGAACTTTTACATCAATGACAAGCCCACTGGTGCTGTCGTCGCCCAGCAGCCATTCGGTGGCGCCAGAGCCAGTGGGACCAATGACAAGGCAGGAGGGCCGCTCAACCTGCTGAGGTGGATCAGCCCCCGCTCCGTGAAGCGCACCCTTGACATCCCGCAGGACTGGGGATACCCTTTCATGCAGCCAGAGTGATTCGGTAAGGTTGAACTATTTCCTACCGTGCCGACTTGACACTGGGGAGCAATTTGCTGAGAGGTCGCCACGGCGACGACCCAAGAACCTGATCTGGGTAATTCCAGCGGAGGGAGAGAAATGGAAACGAACACCGCATACATCCTGACTGTCTGCATACTGACTGCCTTCGGATACATAGGCTACCAAGCCGCCACGAGGGAAATCGATGATGACGCATACCTGTCATCCAGAGGGACACAGGGCTGGCGGGGAATCGGCCTGAGCCTCTTCGCCTCGGGAATGGGGGTTTGGGTTCTCCTGGCCCCTTCCGAGTTAGCATACTACGGTGGTTTCTGGGACGTGACGGGGTATGCCGTTTCATCCATGACGCCCTTCCTACTGCTGGCCTACGTCGGCCCCATAATACGGGACCGTCTACCGGATGGAATCACTCTGGCAGACTACGCGCGACACCGTCTGGGCAGAGCCATGCAGGTGTACGTGGGGGTCATCTCGATTCTCTACATGTTTACCTTCCTCTTCGCAGAGTTCACGGCGATTGGAAAGGTGATGGAACACCTCTCGGGGATGGACCCGCTGATTCCCATGGTCATGGTTGGGGTCGTTACCGCCACTTACACCGCCTACGGTGGGCTCCCCGCATCCTTGGCAACCGATAGGACTCAGGCTTGGGTAATCGCCCTACTGGTGACGGTAATCCTACTCGTCCTCATTGGTGGGGACTCGGGACAGATGATCGACGACGCAAGGGCGTACAACACCGACGACGATTCGTTGCAGGGGAGTATGAGCTACATGGGCTCCTGGCAATCGGGCCTTGCTCTGGTCGTAGCAGTCACAGCAGCCGAGATGTTCTCTCAGGGAAACTGGCAGAGGGTCTACGCATCTGAGAACGACTTCTCGCTGAGGAGGGGTGCGCTACTCGCCGCAGTAATGGTGTTCCCCCTAGTCTTCACAATGGGATTCCTGGGGACGGTAGCAGCGGGCAGAGGAGGGATCGCCGACCCGTCGATAGCGTTCTTTTACGTGATAGACGAATCCAGCTTACTGGTGGCATCTGTTCTCATAGTGCTGGTGGTTTCCCTGGTGTGCTCCAGCGCCGACACTCTACAGAACGCAATCGTTGCTTCGTTCTCGCGCGACATCTCGGACGGTGAGATGAGTCTGAGATCATCTAGGGTGGCTACCGTGGTGATGATCCCGTTTGCGATATACCTAGCATCCGGACCCACGATACACAGTTTCGAATTCAACGCATGGAGCGTATTCGGAATCTTCCTCTTCGCGGACATGCTCGCAGCTGCCACAGTGTCCCCCGTTCTGATGACCCTCTGGGGAGGAGTCTCCTCTCGCGGCGCGTTACTCGGCTGCCTTGCAGGATTTACCTCCGTGGCTTTGTACGGTTTGGTGGAGCCCCCAGCGGACTCAGCTTTCTACATGTATATACTTCATCCAACAGGAGGGGCAGTTCCAGCCAGCGCGGGGGGTCTGACCAACCTATGGGTCTTCTTATCTGCCATCATCGGCTCCACAGTGGTCACAGTAGTAGGTTCATACGCTCTACCCGACGAGTAGCGCCATGGTCGCGACGCTTCGACCTTGGACGCGCTTCTGGATAGGACCATGGTCACGAAGGGAGCTCCTAGGAGGGGGCTGGTTCCCGCTAGAGGTCTTCGTGCTGGGACTGTTGCTCGTAGCCGTACCATACTTCTCTACCAACAACATTGCCAGCATGTACCTGGAAACGGTGTGGGATCCCGAGATGGGAATCGACAGAGAGTTCCCAGTCGTGAACTGGATGATACTGCCATACACGCTGCTGTACATGTTCTACCCTGCGACCCTGATCCTCTGTCCGAGAGACGATAGGGGCCGTGCCGAGCTAGCCGTGGGGATGCAGACCCTAATCATGGTGACCGCCTTCTGCTGCACCATCTTCTTAGTCCTCCCAGCGGAGATAGACCTCAGGGATCAACTCGAGACTCACTGGATCGACCACCCGACCAGTTCATTCGAGGGCGCTCTATTCGGGTTCATCCACTTCTCGGACAATCCGTGGAACGCATGGCCCAGCCTCCACATAGTCCACTCCTACCTTCTCGCCCGCTTGATGACCGTGTGGGCAACTAGGAGGACCCCGGAGTCTAGGTTATGGCAGGCCTTCCTGGTCATCCTGTGGTTGGAGTGGGCGCTTCTCTGTATCAGCATCCTCACGACGAAGCAGCACTACCTGTTCGACCTGTTCGCCGGTGTCGCAGTAGCACAATTAGCATGGCTCGCGACCAAGCCGACACTCGAAGAAGTCGGAGAGATGGGACCCTCTACGTTCGCCGAGGAATGCGGATGGACTGTCTAGTTGTAGACGATTGACAGCAGGGCGTTGGCAGCCTTCTCGCATGCATTCGCAACGTCATCCATCCTCTGCAGGACTCGGTACATGTGCACCGCTGCCAATGGGGCATCCTCGCCATGGCTGAAAACGTATGAAGCCGCCCTGCTTTCAACCAGATCAGCCTCGTGTTCTGCAAGGTTCACCTCGTCGATCAACTCACCAAGGCGTTCCCTGCCGGCCTTTGTGTATCCGGACAGCGCCACGTCCTTGAGTTGGGACACTGCATCCTCGTATAGTGACGTGGTCTTGGAAACGGCCTCTGCCATCTCCTTGAGCATCTTCCTCGCCTCTACGTCAGTGAATAATTCCCTGAACGATAGTTGCTCCGCGACGTTTTGTGCGTAGTCGGCAATCCGGTCCTGCCTCGATAACATGCGTAGCAACTCATCACGACCCTGTAAGACTGAGATCTGCCCGGTCCCGAGCCTTCTTCGGATTTCGTTCTTCACTTCATCAGCCCGAAGCTCTGCTTCGACGGTAGCCGTGATGTGCCCTTCTGAGTCCTCGCCATCCGCAGCCGCATTAACAGCGTTTAGCATGTGACCAACGGTTTCCTCGACCGCCAGAGCATGAGTGTGGAAGAGTTCGAAGTGTGTGGGGGCATTCCCATCTACACTCCCGGCATCGGACAATGCATCTTCTACGAAGATCTCTCCATCACGGGTATTCCAAATCACATATCCCACTACTCCAAGTGCGATTGGAATCACTATGAGCAATTTGATGGGGTCCGATCCGACAGCGACGTAGAACACTATTGATCCAAATCCTGCAGCCGGGAGACTCGCCAACCAAGAGGCAATGATCTTCCCGAATACTCTGAAGTCTACAGCTTTGGCACCGCCCGCTAGACCAACTCCAACCACAGCCCCGACAAGTGTGTGAGTAGTGGAAACTGGTACGGCTAGGAAGGGCATTGAGAAGATTAGGACGGTCGTTGCGCCACCGAAAGTCGCGGCGAAACCACGAGTAGGGGTGATGTCGGTAATCTTGCTCCCAATTGTCTCCATCACTCTCCAACCCCAAGTGACCACACCAATGACTATCCCAGCGCTTCCGAGAAGTACGAGCCATGACGGCACATCTGCCACCGCATCGAGTTGTCCGTCGTTACTAGACAGGACTTGGTAAACGGCCGCCATCGGGCCAATTGCATTTGACCTGTCATTGGCCCCATGTGCGAAGGCGACATAGGCTGCTGCAATGACTTGTAGCCAGACAAAAATCCTCTCAACCCCGTGGAATCCATCCTTCTCGCTCTTGAAGTCGTAGTTCCGCAGGACGTAGGCCAGTGCCACTGAGGAGATGATGGAAACTACTCCTGCAAGGATTAGGCTGTTAATAGGGAACCACGCATTGGCATCCATTGGGTTCCAGGCGCCGTTCTCCTTGGCAGGCAACCAGTCCCCCTTTTCGAGGAAACCCGATCTGTCGAGCCTACTGAATAGGCCCTTTAGGGCCTTGAACTGAAGTGCCAGTCCGAGGACAAAGAATGTTGGAATGGCGAGAATTGGAGCCACCCAGCGTGCCCTTGCCTCTGGCTCCGGAGCTTCGAGGATTGCTTCCCTAATTATCCAGAAAGTGAAGAAAGCGAACAGGCCACCCATTACCGGACTGGCCACCCAAGACAGAGCCACCTTCTCTACCACGTCCCAGTCAATTAGCGATGCATCATGTTGAACCTCGAGTACCAGACCAACCCCAACAATTCCACCGATGATGCTGTGAGTGGTGGACACAGGAAGCCCATATCTTGTCGCAGTGGTGAGCCACAGAGCCGCTGCCATCATGGCTGCAATGAATCCATACATCAGATCATCAGAAATAGCGTCAACCATCTCGGGATTTTCAAAATCAACAACAAGGATACCCTTTCGAACAGTGTCTGTGACTGCATCCCCGGCAATCATCGCTCCCGCAAACTCGAACACGGCTGCGATGATTACTGCTTGTTTCAGAGTGAGAGCACGCGATCCGACTGAAGTCCCCATAGCATTCGCAACATCGTTTGCACCAATGTTCCATGCCATGTATGCACAAACAGCCAGAGAAACAAACAGTACTAGCCACATCAATCCGGTCAGTTCCACAAGAGGTGCCGATTCCATTGGGGTATTTGATAGAGAACTTTGGTAATCTATATATTAATAATTAGATTCGCAACATCATGCCCATTGGCCCCGGGGAAAATGATGTCCGCAGATTGCAGCTAACTGGAGGGGCAACATTCACCCTTAGTCTACCCAAGCCATGGGTGACTGCAAACAATCTCTCCGCCCGTGACAGCATCCGCGTTGATTGGAGGAATAGTGGCGAATTGATGATTTCTCCTTTGGACGATGTGCAAGAGAGAAGGACAGAACTACTAATCCAAATCAACCACCTCCCAGAGGGTGCTCTTTACGACCATCTAATGGGAGCATACATCTCAGGGGTACAGGAGATTCTAGTCCTTAGCGACACCCCATTGAATAGACAAACTCGTAGTGTAGTCCGACGCTTCCTTCGTTCGACCCGAGGATTCGAAATTGGCGAGCAGGACGATGTTAGCGCCCGATTAATCAGTCTTCTGAATGCGGGTGAACTCCCACTGAACGCCAGCCTCAACAGGATGTATCTCCTACTTTCCTCACTTGTCAGAGATATATTGGAAGTTTTGAGGGGAGGGGACGGAGAGATGATCTCTGATCATGAAGAACGTGAGAGGGAGGTCGATGGCCTACAGTATCTTATCGAGAGGCAAGTCGGATCAATGCTCTCATCATCTCAGATTGTCAAATCCCTAGGACTTAGCCGTAAGCAGGGAGTAGAGCATGCAAACCTAGCCAGGTCCTTGGAGAGGATGATGGATCACGCCAATCAGATGGCCAAACTAACATTGGAGACAGAATCGATTCCAAAACTCTCATCCCAAGAAATGCCCCTCTCAATCCTCCCGATTTGGCTAGACTCGATTAAATCTCTAATGATCAATCTCAGAGAGAAGGACGCCCATCAGATTGAGGAAGCACGAAACTCTCTCAAAGCAGCCCAACTCGAATTAGAGAAGCATGAGGAGGGACTCTGGTCAGGTAAGCGCAAGGCAGCACCGCTGCTCTTCGAGGATAGGGTATCTGAATCAACTCGTAGACTATGCGCCTACGCGAGGGATTTCGGAGAGATTCTGCTGAATATGCTGGCATATGACTCGATTAGTAGATTCTGAGTATTCGAAATTCTCTGTTTTGTCACCCTTACCACACTCTAATACGTCCCTTCCCCCCCCCAAACCTGCGCCAAGGCGTAATTATGGGGATGGTGATTGATTGGCTAAAAGGGGAATTCTGATTGCAGTAGAGGGCATGGATGGCTCAGGGAAGAGCACTCAAGCCAAGCTTCTCTACCACTGGCTTCGAGCAAAGGGACTGCCGGTTTTCCATACCGAATGGAACTCAAGCAAGATTGTGAAGGAGGCCACAAAGATTGGCAAGAATTCCCGGAGACTACTTCCCATAACATTCCATATGATTCACGCTGCCGACTTCGCCGACAGGTGGGCTCAGCAGATAGAACCTGTCCTAGAGATTGGAGGGATTGTCATTTGCGACCGTTACAAGTACACCGCGATGGCTAGGGATGGATCTCGAGATGTCCCTCGAGATATTATCGAGGCAACTTACTCATTCGCCAGAGAGCCAGACCTTACTCTGTACTTCGACGTCCCAGTCGACACCAGCTTCGATCGAATCGCCAAGGGCAGACCCAAACTGAAGTTCTATGAGGCCGGGATGGACATGGGGTGGACCACCGATCCATTCGAGTCTTACAGGATATTCCAAGGCAAAGTGTCTGAGATTTATGCAGGGCTCGTCGAGGACGGCCGAATAGTACGCTTGGATGCCCAGGGAACAGTTGCAGAGGTCCAGACCAGGGTGAGGGAAACTTTCGACGAGCACATCGACCTGTCGTCCACACAAGTTATCGATCAGTCCGACAGACTCGCACAGAATCTTAGCGAATCGGACATTGACTGGCTCACTTACTCGGGTGGTGAAGACCAATGAGTCACGCGGGCAAGCTGATTGTCATCGAGGGCCCCGACCACGTAGGACGGACTCTCCATGCCCGGTTACTTTCTGCCAGGCTGAAGGCAAATGGGATTGCAACTCACACAATTGGATTGGCTCGTTCCGACCTGATGGGAGGCCTTGTCAAGTCACGAACCGCGGACATCCACCAGTTAAATTGGCGAACTAGATCACTCCTCTATGCCACGGACTTGCATGACCAAATCAAGCACGAGGCAGAACCTCTCCTAGGCGCCGGATTCGTGGTCATCGCTGATCGCTACACGCTAACACCCAGGATTAGGGAGCAGGTCCGAGGAGGAGATGGAGAGTGGATAGATTCCCTCTACACGAATACTCCTGATCCCGATGCCATGATTGTCCTTCACGCAGGTCCACGACGCCTCCTGAACCGCATCATGTTTGGTGAGAGGCTGGAGGCCCTGAACCACTTCGAGGCCGGCATGGATCTGGCGCTATCGACTTCCATCACCTCCTCCTTCCTCCAGTACCAGAAGATTCTCAGGCAGAAGTTCCAAGAGGCCGGAAAGAAGGCCGGTGCGACACTAATCCCAACTAGGCAAACGGTCGAAGAGGTTCATGACAGAATCTGGGAGTCAGTCAGGCCAGTTGTTGAGCACATGCTCCAGCCGATAGGCGGCAACTAGCCCAGAATTCCAGATACCAAATCCGGTTGAGTCAGGTAGGCGAAGAGGCCAATTCCAGCGAACATCATCATCCACGACCCAGTTGCCTTCACAATCAACGAGTTCCTCCTTAGGGAGTCGATTAGTGCACCTCTCCCCATCCCGACCAAGGCAGTCACTCCTATCATCAGCAGAGAGACCGAAAGCATCAATCCCCCCATGCCCATGACTAGGGCGCCCTCTCCGACCACCGCCAGCCATGCCACGAAGGGGAAAACCGCAGCTGCAGTGCAATCTACGGACGCAGCACTGTAACCGATTCCCCACAGGTACATGTTCCTGCGAGGGGTGAACCTCTCGTCCTCTTCCGTAGTCATGTGCCTGTCGAGGATGCCCTGAATACTGGCTAAGGCGTGCGATGTCCATCCCATTAGCATCAGTGCTCCGAGGACTATCAGGAGCAGCGCGATTCCCACAGCTATGTCATGCAGGATTCCAGACAGACTCAGGACCTCATCTAGCCCGAAGATAACGATTCCCACCGAACCGAAGAAGGTGAGTTGTCCTAGTGCTGCGAATGCCCCTACTTCGAGATATCCCGGTGCGTCCCCCTCCAGCTTCCCCGACTCTCGAAGCTCATCCTCCCTTGCTCCAAGGCTGAGGCAGTAGCTGATGTAGGAGGGTAGTACCGGGAATGCGCAAGGGGAGAAGTATACTAGGACTCCCAGAAAGAGTCCGATTACGAAGACTCCAGTAACAGATCTGTCCGCCTTCTCAATCCCGAATCGAAGGTTTCCTGCATCTCCCTCGCTTGACCGCTCAACTGCGTTATCGAAAGAGGACCACCCGTCAAGAGGAGTCCCAGTCCCCTCCTTGGCGACCACGAACCCCTCATGGTCTATCACATACACGAGTGGGAGGTTTTGTGCAGCGTAATACTCTACCAAATCTCCCTTTGTTCCGTCTCCCAAGAGGATTGCGTCCGAAGCGCCGTTCGCCACAGGCCAACGCATGTGCTTGTTCGAACCCGACTCTCCGAACGTCTCATTAATCCACTCAAACGACTCGTATCCGTACCAAGATGCGATTGATAACGCCACGACCGGGTACTCCGATTCCGATGCCTGCCATAAATCTAGATTATCCTCAATGTGTCCCTGTACGTAATGGCAGTTGGCACAGTCCACAGCCATGAAGTCGAGGATGACAACGCTTCCTCGCAAATCGGAGAGCCTCACCACTCCATCTCTATCTGCGATGGAGTCATCTATACCCGTCCTGTTCATGGTCATCACCTCGAAATCAGGCACTTTCTCAATTTCATCAGAGACTCCGTAAAGCGATGACGAAACTCCAAAAATCCCCAGTGATGCATAGGCAATCATGCAGAAGAGAACAATGCCAATTCCGAAGGCCTTCCAGGTGTCCTGCTCGCGCAATACTCTCATATCGATCACCTCTGCCACGGGTTTCCGAGCCATCTGCCTCTTTTGACACCGGCGGGGCCATGATGTTCTACTGTCACCAATTTTATCCGCGAGAGATTGCTGGCAAATTGGCCGGGCTCGTGGTCTAGGGGTTATGACGTCGCCTTCACACGGCGAAGATCGCAGGTTCAATTCCTGCCGAGCCCACCATCGACCAATTCCGTCAGAGGGCACTCATGCGTGTCGACTCTCGAATTGGGCCATGAATGAAGCGAGGGCCTCTACACTCTCTACCGGACATCCGTTGTACAGACTGGCTCTGATTCCCCCGACGCTTCGGTGGCCCTTCAGACCTCCCATACCGTTCTCCTCCGCTTCTGCGAGGAAAGCAGACTCGAGGCTCTGGTCAGCGAGCCTCCATGTGACGTTCATTATCGATCTGGAGCCTTCTTCAGCATGAGGCCTCCAGAAGTCACTCCCGTCCAGCACCCCATAGAGTAGTCCGGACTTCATCTCATTCCTCTGGATTGCTCCTTCTAACCCACCATTCCTTTCGACCCAAGCTAGCACCTTGTCCAAGACGAAGATCCCGTATGTGTTGGGGGTGTTAAACATCGATCCCTTGGAGAGATGTGTCTGGTAGTCAAGCATGGTCGGAAGCCCCTCTTTCCTCCTGCTGGCAGCCCATGGAGAGAGGATGACTACGGTCACGCCACTGGGACCCAGGTTCTTCTGGGCTCCCGCGTAAATCAGGTCATGCTCAGATACATCAAGCGGCGCACCGCAGATATCCGAGCTTGCATCGACGACCCTAGGCTTCCCACCGCTATCCGGCAGGTGGTGGAACTGAGTTCCAAAGAGGGTGTTGTTGGATGTGTAGTGGAGGTAGTCGGCCCCATCTCTGATAGAGTAGTCCCCGTCATTGGGGACTGACTTGAAACCGTTGTCAGAGTCATCCCAAGCAGCGCTTCCACTTCCAATCCTGTTTGCCTCGTCCAGTGCCTTCTTGGCCCAAATACCAGTAACTAGGAAGTCCGCCATTCCCCCTTCGCTCATGAGGTTCATTGCAGTCATGTAGAACTGTGTCGATGCACCTCCTTGGAGAAACAGAATCTCGTAGTCTTCGGGGATTGAGAGTATCTCTCTCATACGATCCATGGCAGAGTCAATCACTTCCTGGAATGCTGGACTCCTGTGAGAGACTTCCATCACTCCAAACCCGCTGCCATTCATATTGGGCAGTGTCTCGGCAACCTCCGTCACCACTTCGAGGGGAAGAACAGCGGGACCGGCCCCGAAGTTGTGAATGCGACCCGCGGCCCCCACGTCCGTACGGGGCTGCGGACAGTCTTTCAGGCCATCGGAGCAGCAACAGGGTTCATTTCTCGTTGTCAAGACGGCGGTTTGTGCTACGGATTGGCCTAGTAATGCTTCAGGGAGCCCGCCACTCCCATATTTCCTCTCTGGAGAGGGCATCCAGAGAGACTGGGATTGACATCGAGGTTCACGAACTTAGGAGGGCCTCTGACCTATCCTCTGCTCAACCGCATGCAATTGTGATGCCTGGGGGTGAGTCTACAACCATGAGGCTAACAGGCAACGATGCTATTTCCGCCCTCCTTCCTGCTATTTTCGAGTGGATTAGAGAGGACCAGAGACGACCGGTTCTGGGTACGTGTGCAGGAGCTATCCTCCTTGCAGAGCCCGGCGATGGGGGTAATCCCCTGATTGATGCATCCGTCGAGAGGAACGGTTTTGGGTCACAAGCCGACTCATTCCAATCCGCAATCGAGGCGGTTGCCCTTGGCAGAGAATTCCCAGGAGTCTTCATTCGGGCCCCACGATTTATCGAGACCGGTGAAGATGCAAAGATAACTGCGAAACTCGGCGATGAGGTCGTTGGGGTCCTGACTCAGAATCGGATGGCACTATCTTTCCATCCAGAGTTATCGCAGGACTCGGGCTTCCACGAATGGCTTCTAGAGACAGCAGCCAAACAACGGGTGGAGGCGTAATGCTCTCACTACCTCAGATTCCGGATCTCGCCGAGGCACCCGACCTCTCTGACACGGAGGGGTGCATCCAGTGCCAGATGGGGAGCAAGTTAGTGCTTTTCATCACCGGGAACTGCCACTGGCAATGTGACTACTGTCCTCTCTCAGAGACTCGACGAGACGTCGACTGGATGTTCGCAAACGAGAGGAGATGCGAGACTTTCGACGAGGTCATCGAAGAGGCTCGGGCTATGAGGGCCACTGGAGCGGGGATTACTGGGGGCGACCCCTTGATGTCGAAGGAACGAACTCTTGAGGGCATTTCACGACTCAAGTCGGAGTTTGGATCCGAATTCCACCTACATATGTACACCAGCATCCCCTTCCGTCCGGACGTGGCCCGTGACTTCGCTGATGCAGGCCTAGACGAGATTCGATTCCATTTGCTCGGACTGGATGCAGAGAGGTACCGATCGTCAATTTCGGCATGCGCCCAGGCAGGCATCCTCACTGGAGTGGAGATTCCCTGCGAGCCAGACAAGAGGGAGGAGTTACTCTTGCTACTTGACGATCTCAGGACCTTCGATATCTCCTTCCTCAATCTGAACGAACTTGAGATTACGGTGGGAAACCACGAAAACATGGAGCTGAGGGGTTTCAACCTCTCCACTGAGATTACTGCTGGAGCTTCAGGCTCAAACGAGTTGGCCTACGAACTGAAGTCCCGAGTGATGGCCGCAGAGCAGGGCCTACCGGACCCAACCGACGGAGCTGTCCGCGAACCATTTGGCTTCCACCTGAAGTTCTGCACTGCCGTATTCAAGGACGCCGGTCAGCTAAGGAGGCGCTTTCTCAGGAGGGGAGAGTCAATCATCTCTCCTCACGAGGTCCTCACAGAGGATGGTACGCTGATCTTCGGAGCTATCGATTCTAATCCCGATTCCAAGGACGACTGGATGGACGAAATCGTAGAAGAAACGGGTTTACCTCGAAGATTCCTCCTTTGGGACGAGGAGAATGGACGGATTGAGATGCCCCTAGTCGTAGCGGAGGACATTGCCGTGGAAATCGAAGACCCAGTTTTCATGGTCGAGGTCCTACCCACACACGAGAGAATAGAGGTAACCATGGTCCAATTGAATGGGCCAGAGGACACGGAGGAATCCGAATGAAGAACTCTGGTCATAGATTGGGGACCTCGGGCACACTAACGGAGAACACCATAGAGGGGCTCCAGAACTCTATGGAAAATCCTTCAAGGGGAGACTTCAGGTACTGGGAGTTCGACATCAGAGAATCTTCCGATGGCTTCGTCTTCGTTTTCCATGACGACACAATCACGACCAATGGTTCGCATTCCGAGACATCGGAAATGACATTCTCCGCGATAAAGGAGGCAGGACTGCAGAAAGGAATCTCAATACCACTTTTCTCTGAGGTTTGCGAGCACCTTGAGAGTAGGGAAGAGTCAGTAATGGTGGAGATCAAGTATCTAGGGACCGAGCAGGCGCGGTCAGAAGTATTGGGCACAATCTCGAAGATGGCCAATTGGAAGGCTATGGCTACTCCAATCAGATTCTCCAAGAGTTTCCCCGAGGAAATCCGCGAGGAGTGGGGCTCAAAGTTCGAATCGGCAGGTGTTGAACTGGTTCGAGTGGGTCGGCACAGGGTGAATCTGTTCCATTCTTGCAAGACTAGTAAAGGATGGCTTTTCGCACAACCAAGATGGCTGTTCGGCTTCTGAATACTCCTCAAGTTGATATGTCCCCGGCTCCCAATTGGTGTCGTGCCGGTCAGGAAACCAGACTCGGAGAACTCTAAGGTCAATCCATACCGGAGGCTATCAGCATCCCAGGTAAATGCATGGAGGAAATGCCCTAGGCTGTGGTACTACGGCTGGATGGCGCGTCTCAAGTCTCCCCTGCCACCTCAGATATTGAGGGGTAACGCCGTCGAAGAATGCGTCTGTCGAGTCCTCCGCGAGTCACCTACTTTGATGTCCAGTGAATCCCGTTCCTCAATGACCACTCCTCTGACCGAAGATGGCTCTCCAGAATGGGATAGTCAGGACTACTGGGTCGGACCAGGCCTGAGCCCTCTGCCCAGCGACTCTATCCCGACTGACAGGGAATCGGTGAAGGCATGGGCCACTGCTAGGGCCGATGTGCACTTCAATCGATGCTGGGAGTCCGCGATTAGTGACTGGGAGTCTAGCCCAAATCGAGTAGGGTCCGCAGAAGACGTGAATAAAGAGGAGGGGAGGCAGATGGTCGAATCGGCAATCTCCCTGCATCTAGATCAGGTTCAGGCATGCATCGACTCCAGCGGAGGTCCCGGCATCGATGAATGGAGGTCGGGGCACAGGGACCACTGGCCAGCCCCCGATGGATTTCCCCGAGAGTGGGAAAACCCGCACCCAGCAGCCGGAAGTGGTCCGATAACATGGGCAGAGGCATGGGAGGTCACTAGGCCATGGTTCGTCGACCCCGATGCCAAGTCGTTCACTCAGACCAGCGCACATCCAGGAGAGTGGTTCCAAGGAGAATACGATCTCGTTTACCGTTGGTCCGGGAAACCAACAATAGTCGACCTGAAGGCCTCAGTAGGCAAGGGAGACAGGTCGGGAGATTACCTGGACCAACTCCGGATGTACGGTTGGCTGTGGTGGGAGACTCATGACAGGAAGGAGATAGTCGAGGGGCTCGAGATTTGGTATCTGGGAACGGGCACTGTGAAACAAGTCATTCTCCCAACGGAGGAAGAGATGGACTCGATGAACGACGAGCTAGAGAGACTCTACAACCAGATTCACGCACAAGACCCGGACATCGCGATGTGTCCTCCCGAACCATCTCTACTGAGGTTCTTTGACAGAGGAGGAGTTCCATCTGAGACTCCGACCCATCCCAATGAGAGGGCAAGGTGCGACCGCTGCGACTACAGGGGAATCTGCGAGGGCTCCGATTACGAGTTGGAACTTCCTCTGGAGAGTCGAATCGAGAGATTCGGGCATGCATGGCCTGTGACTCCCATCGGCGAGATCGTCACTCGTGCCAGCATCGTCGGGGATGTCGTCGGATTGCAAGGTCCCGAGCTCCTAGATGATGGGTCAATCAGCCTCCAATTCACTCTCCAGGATGGGTACGACAGGGCTCGCGTCAGACCCTCAAGGCAGGGAAATCCACGAAACGTCACTAGGGGTATCTCCGAGGGCTCCCGAGTCCGGGTGGACGAGGGAATGCCATCAGTGTGGAGGGGTCAGTTGCAGTTCGACCTCGATGACAAATCATCGATATCAATTGCTACCGAGGGAGACATCGCCCCAGTAGTAGAGGTGGAGACCAGGGTCAGCGTGGTGGGTAGAGTTTGGTCAATCGACGCATTTCCTAATGGGGTAGACGTTCATCGTTGGGCGATCACCCTGATGGACAAGACAGGTTCGGCCGCCTCCGTGGCCTTCAAGCAGTTCATTCCGGTATCGGCCCCTGCCATATCCAGGGGGGACGAGATTGCAATACTGAACGGCGAGGTCGGAGAGTGGGCCGGTAGGCCGCAGGTCCGTATCGGACCGGGGGCCCGTGTGGTCATCCTCAAGCATTCAGAGGACACCATTGAATTCTGACACTACTGGCTTGTCTTCGGCAGGAATGGAACCAACTGTGTCGCAAGTGAACTCATGTTCCTAGTCTGTATCCAAACTGTCCCAGAACCTTGGAAGTCTAAGGTGAAACCCTCGCCTCCGAACAGGAAGGAACCGAGCCCCTTGATCTTGGAGATATTGTAAGAAAGGCCCTCTGTGAATGCCACTACATGTCCGTTGTCGATCTTGATTGGTTTGTCAGGAGTTACTTCGATCTCTTTCATCGCACCGTATGAAGTGTAGAAAACCCTGCCCGGGACGTCAATCGCCTCGGCTCTGAGGAAGAAAACCCCCTCTCTTGAGAAGAGGGCCTTCGAGCCCTGGAATTTAGTCGAGGTTTCCACGTTGATATCAGAGGCCATGAATGCCCCTCCTTGCATGTAGAAAGCCTGCCCAGGATCGAGGTCGAATGTCTCGATGTCACCCGGAGAAGATGGTGCCATTGAGATCCACCCTCCCGATGGGCCGGCAGTGTACGTGTTGACGAAGAAGGACTCACCACCAAGCGCACTCCTGACCATACTCTTCATGAATCCTCCAAGACCACCGCCGCTCCCCATCCCTGTCTTCATCTCCATCTCGTTCGACTGGGCAACCATTGCCCCGGGTTCGACTTTGATTTGTTCTCCCGGTGAGAGATTCGCGGTCATCAGTGTAAATGCGGGTCCGTATTCGCTTTCTATTTCCATGGGTCCCGGTACAGATTTGTTCCTATAATTTTTCTTGCCCCATTATTCAAAGAAAGAATAGTCGGAAGTTGGTGGGTCGGGCATGTCAGAAGAGCCACAGGGAAAAACATCGGTCGATTAAGACGAAGAAGGTGAAGAAAACTCCGAAGACCCATCGGAAAAGGCAGGCTGGTGGGAAGAGGATGGTGGCGCCGAGAGAGGGATTTGAACCCCCGCGTCCAATGGACAGTGGATTTCGAATCCACCGCAATACCGGGCTATGCGATCTCGGCAGCGAAACGGCCACCTGCGAATCAGACATAAGGCTGACCCGGCCCCAACACTTCATGATCATCCGAGTTGAGTACCTAGGAGAGTCAGTCAAGGTAGAATCCAGCGAGTCCATTTCAGTTAGCGATGTCTTGGAGAAGATGGGGGTGCCCCCTTCCACCGTCCTCGCCGTCCATGGGGAGACGATTGTCCCCCATACGTCGATAATCAAGGATGACACCACACTGGAGTTGGTCGTGGTCTCGTCAGGCGGCTGAGAGGTTCCCTCTGACGAACTTGATGTATCTCTGCTCCTCGTTCTCCTCGAACGGATGCTGCCCTAGGTTCTGCTGGTAGGCGATCCCAATCCACGAGCCATCCGGGCTAAGTACGGTCTCGAAGAAGTCATGCAGGGCATGGACGTCACCCGACTGCTCCTCGTAACCAGTGACCACATGCAATGGCTCCGGGTCGGCGATTGTGAAATCCCAACTGTCGCCCTCCTCTGGAGATTGCAGTGCACCTGCGTACAGGAACCACTTCTCTCCTTCCACGTAGTCTCCATCTAGGCCCCCATCATCGAAGTCTAGGCCGTAGAATGCCAGTGAGACCATGTCGTCATCGCTGATGCTGACGAACGGGTACATCTGGATTCCATTGATGTGCGAAACGTTCCACGTGGACCAGTTCGTCCCGTAGTCGTACGAGATGGCGAACCTGATCTCCCATGGGCCGGTGCTTCCGTTCGGGCAGTCGGCCCACACCACTGCAACGGTGCCTCTCTCGTTGTTGTTCACAACGGGGTACCCTTCGGGGCAATTACCCTCTCTCGGACCAACGTCGATTGGAGATGCCCATGTCCCATCACCGAAACCCGTTCCTCTACCGTATTCATCACTGATTCTGACTATTACTGTTCCTGATTGGCTGTCCGCATTCTCCTGGGCGATGTAAACGTATGATCCATGTCTCTGGCTGGCAATCGTACTCCACCCGCCGGGTACTGAGTAGCACTGCGAGAACGTGTTCCCACCATCTTCGGAGTGGTAGTACCAATACCTCCCAGAGTCACCGGTGCATTCGGGCGGGGACGCTCCAGAGTTGCCTAGATAGTGGATGATGCCATCTCCCTGGGCTGCGACCCAAGGTCGGTCATCAGCTGCCATGGTGTTCATCCTCTGACAGATGCCAGTTGAGTATTCAGTCCCCTGCTCGGTAAGGGTGTGCCACCAGTTGTCTTCGAGAGTCGTGTCTAGGTAGTAAACCGTGTCCATCGCATCAACGGAGATGTCACCCTCGTCACCTAGGCATTCCGAACCACCTGCTAGGTAGTTTGCGAAGAGCATATTCCCAGGCGTCGGTCCGAAGTTTTCCCCATGCCCCCACGTAGTCCCATTGTCGTATGAGGCCCAGAACCACGATGCCCAGTAGTCCCAAGTAGTTTCTCTACCATCCGTGCAGGCCCACCATGGACCGGGATCATCTGGGTCCAAGATTATCGGAATAGGTGAATCCTCTCCTCCCCATCTCAGGTCCTTGTGCGCTGTGATGAACATGTTTCCATTGCTGGTGATGGAGATGCTCGGCTCGTACCCGATTCCAAATTCGGGCAGGTCTTGGCCGTTCCCCTCGTCAATACACTCCTCGTGCCTAGGCATGTATATGCTCTGATCCCAAACTATGACAGCACTACTGCTGCCTTCGTCGGCACTCGAACCGGAGGTAGACGGAGAAACGATATACTGGGTAGCAGCGAAGATGAGAATCGCAACGATTAGAACTGCTCCCGTACCGGTCAATAGAATTCTCCTATCTCCCGATTCGTAGCTTATCTCAGCATCGATTGGGCCAACCTCGACCATGATGCTGAGACTAGGCAGCCCCTATTCACGCTGACCCAACATCATCGCTGCTTGGCTCTCTTCCTTGCCGCCTTTCGCCTTCGGAGTTTCTTCTTTCGCCACTTCCAGCGTTGCTTCCCTTGCTTCTTCCAAGCTCGGGAACCTCTCTTCACTGTGAATCATCCTCCAGTTTGCGAGTCCATCCGACCTGCCTCGCGTATATGAGAGATTCGCGATACCTGTCTAGATAGGTGGTGGGCAATACAGGATTCGAACCCGTGTCACCGGCTTAGAAGGCCAGCATGATATCCAGACTACACCAATCGCCCGCGACCCTCTCCGGGAGTCTCACTTAGATGAACCCTCACTTCGCCTCGAACCTACTTGCGCACTTCGGACACCGTGTTGGTCTTGTCACTCTCCTTCTTTCCCATGCATGTCCACACTTTCCACAGAGCCACTGCTCTTCGGGGAGACCCTCCAGTACTTGCTCACGCAGCCTCATCAGAACCGGAGAGTCCCTTAGTTTGGGTGCTGGCGCAATCTTGCCAACTATTCCGGCATGCAATCCATCGTGATCTAGTAGTCCTGCTGCATGCAGAAGTTCATGAGCCAGGGTATGCCGGAATAGTGCCACGTCACTAGCTAGAATGGGATTTAGGGCAATCGTGACTGGTCCGGGTGGAACACCAAGCCTGCGCCTACGATAAATCTCATGATGATCGCACTCGAATCTTGTGAAACCCAGTCTCGTCTCATCTTCCTCGAACCACTTCAGTTCTAACTCTCTCTCGAGATGTTCGACGAAAGGTGCATCCTCTCCATCCAACTCCTTCACTAGATCTTCCATCAATCCGTCAGGAATCACGGGCGCACTCACCTCTCCGCCTCCGGTGACACATCTTCCACTCCCCACATCCTCCTTAAATGGGCGTCGCAGTTCGTCAGGTCACTGGGCGTGTGGCGCAGCTTGGAAGCGCGCTTCCTTGGCATGGAAGAGGCCCCGAGTTCAAATCTCGGCACGTCCACCATCTCATTTTCTATAGGTCCAGAGATTGAATTGTCTTTTTCCAATCTAATGTAAAAATTGAACCAATAACCACTCAGAATTGCCAAAAGAGGCGATTTCTAGGGTGATACTAAATACACAACATAGTCTCAAAGGGGTCGATGAAGACTAAAGCGAATGCTCTTCTATTATGCACACTGATGATTGCATCAGCCCTAGCGGGATGCGCTGGGGATGATGTGGAAAGGACGCTGACACAGGCTGACTGCGACGCAATCGGAGACGGTTACACGCTAGACAGCACGAACAACGCATGCGTCACGACCGTAACCGAAACTGTGACTGAAACAGTAACGGAGACCGTAACGGAGACTGTAACCGAAGAGAAGGTCAAGGGATGTACCGATATGGCAGCAAACAACTACGATGCTGCCGCAGAGGAAAACGATAACACTTGCGACTACGGAATGGCCCAAGCAGACATCATGTCTGAATACGCCGCAGGAACCATGGACTTCGAAACTGCATTGTACGAACTTGAGAAGTCAAGAAAGTGCCGTGAGCAGGGATCAAACAACCCCTGCGAGGTCGTTGAGATGTCCATTGGTGACGCCTCGACAATCGACCCACACGACGCCTACGACTCAGCTTCAGGAGACGTGATTGAGCAGGTCTACGACACTCTGTACAGGTATGCCGGAGATGGCACAGGTAACGCCATCATCGAGCCAAGACTCGCAACAGGCTTCACTGTCAGCTCTGATAGTCTAACATACACCTTCACGCTACGTGACGATGTTTACTTCAGCAATGGTGACAAGATGGAGGCCTCCGACGTCGTCTACTCTTGGTGCCGTGTTCTTGGCTATGGATCTCCTGACAGCCACGTTGGATGGATCCTCGAGCAGAGTTTCGACTGCAACGATGCTGACGGAAACCACGATGACAACGGTGGAGTTAACTTGACGGCTATCGACGCTACCTCTTTCTCCGTGACCCTGTTCGCACCATCATCCGCGTTTATCTCCACCATCGCCTACACTGTGGGCGCGGTGATTAACGCAGATCTATGCGAGGCAAACAGAGTTGTCGAGTTGGATGCTGATGGTAACGTCAGTTCTGATGACTACTGCCACGCTTGGATGGACGAGGCTCCATTCGGCGCTGGAACCAACGCTTACACAGTCCAGTCATGGGTCCGTGAGGACAGGCTCGTTCTCGTGCCAAACTGGATGTACTGGGAGAGCGGCGACTACAACATCAACCGCCACACTGTCTCCATAGTCACCGAGGCATCGACGAGGCTACTGGCCTTCACCGATGGTGAGGTCGACTTCGGTAGCGTCAACATCGAGGACCTGGTCAACTTCTGCTACATCGACGAGAACGGCAACGGTGCTCTCGACACAGGAGAGGACGCAGCACTCGACGACAAGCCGAACGTAGCAAGCAAGGATGGGTACATCTGCTCCTACAGAGAGACCTTCACCACAACCCTAGCCGCCTTCAACCTACACCCGAATGCACTGGACGCTGGTGAGGACACCTCCAACACGGAAGCAAACTCGTCTCTCGTGATCAACCACGACTGTGACAACGACGGAACTGCAGACTGTAACGTCATGGAGACGGCCGCACTTCGTGAGGCAATCTCGTATGCATTCGACTACGAGACTCACCGAAGGGAGACCTACGACAACTCATTGGCTCCACAGTACGGACCTATCCCAACAGGATTCCTGTACGCTGACACTCAGACCGAGACCTTCACCTACGACCTGACCAACGCAGAGGCAATCCTAGAGAACGCAGGATTCATCCGCCAGTACGACTGCTCTTCGCTATCCATTAGCGGTGCACCTACTGTGGTCGCTCAAGCTGACAGGACTGGCGACGAGTGCCGCCTACCGAACATCCTACGCATCATGGCCAACGAGGGCAACGACTACCGAATTGCTATGGCAGGCCAGATTGCAGAGGCTCTGGGAACCATCGGTGTCGCAACCGCTGGCGACGCAAAGCCATGGGCAGAGTACCTAACGATGTACTACACTAGGACCTGGGACATCCGCTTCAGCGGATGGGCTCCTGACTATCTAGACCCCGACAACTACTGGTCACCGTTCGCGGGCGGCCATTCCATCGGCGGAGACGCTTATGGTACAGGGTACGAGAACTCGGCAGTCAACGACGCCCTCGTAATCGGAAGGACATCTCAGGATGACGCCACGCGTGAGCAGGCGTACGTGGATGCCTTCGCCGCCTGGACTGATGATCCGAACATGATTATCATCGGACAGTACAACGGAATCGGCGTCAAGCATGACGACATCTGTAGCCCACCATACGCTGCTATCGGGTCGGCCCACTGGTTCGACTACGATAAGTTGCCAATGGTCGACGGCGCACTTGTCGGCTCCTGCTAGGAAAGCCTAGTCAGAGAAACGTAAGGCCGGCGGCAGACTCCCTCGGGAGTCTGCCGTCGAGCCGAAACTAATTCTTTAGCACTCCATTACAAACAGGGGTGCGGTAACTGTCATAGGTCTGGTTCCGGACCGGACCCGGGGAGTCACATGAAGCTACACGAGTTCGTCGTTCGACGCTTGCTCCTGCTAATCCCTGTAATGGTGGGAGTAGCGATACTCACCTTTGCAATCGCACATCTGATTCCTGCAGATCCCGCTGCCGCCCAGTGCGGTGACAAATGCGGCGTAGTAGTCGACTACACGGACAACGGAGAACCAATTTCAGCATACGAGGCCAACCGCGAGAGGCTTGGGATGAACCAACCTGTTAGCGTTCAGTTTGAGAAGTACATGACTCGTCTCGTGGATGGAGATTGGGGGGAGTCGATAACATACCACAGGCCTGTCTTGGATGTGGTTAAGGATGCTGCCCCGATTACTCTTGAGATGTCCTTCCTCGCTCTCATGATTGCCTATCCCGTGGGAATCACACTAGGGATACTGAGTGCAGTCAGACAGGATCAGATGTTCGACCACGTAATGCGCTTTTTCGGGATAGCATTCGTCAGTCTCCCCATCTTCTGGTTTGCTATGATGCTCCAGCTTTACTTCGCCACAGGGACTGAGAATGGGGGGATATGTGACCCAATCCTGGGAACCAGCGGAGGTTGCTTTCCCATCTATGGCAGACATGACCCGAGCTTCACCTACCCCGAAGACGGATTCGCGTGGTTCTTCCCGGCCGGAGGCACTGGATTCCACTTGGTCGATAGCTGGTTCGTGACAGATACGAAGCTAGAGACACTCCCTGATGATTTTGACTCCAGACGACTTCTCTTCAAGGACACCTTGCTTCATCTTGCACTTCCTTGTATCGCATTGGGCGTCTCATCAGCAGGATCCTTGCTGAGGTACATGAGGGCCAGCCTGCTAGAGGTCCTGAATGAGGACTATGTGAGGACCGCCCGAGCAAAGGGGCTTTCGGAATCCAGAGTAGTTCTAGTACACGCATGCAGGAACGCTTTAGTCCCCATCGTCACAATCCTAGGTTTCTCCATAGGGGGGGCAATAGGGGGGGCGGTCCTGACCGAGACCATCTTTGCCTTCAATGGGATGGGCCGAGTTGCCGTTGAGTCGATTAATTATCTGGACTTCACGGTGATTATGGGGGTGACTCTCATCACATCGATTATTTTCCTACTTTCTAATCTAATAGTCGACATAACGTATGCGATAATTGATCCAAGGGTGAGGTTAGAATGAGGAAGTGGGACGAAGGCATCGCGGACCGAAAGGAGAGCCTCAGGAGGCTCCTAGAATCGCTCTATCAATCCGGGAGCGATTTGCGACGTAGCTGGAAGATTTACCGCCGTTCACTTCTGGCTATGATGGGCCTAATCATGGTCATCTCCGTTACAATGATTTCTGTCTTCGCCGACCGCATCGCTGTCGAGCATCCATACAGGAACCTCCAGGACACCGAGGACCTGTGGACGACCGACTGGGAGCCACGGAGGGCAGAACCATTCTCGGAGGAGTGTGACTGGCACGAGCAGAAGATAGTCACGAACACGAGATCTGCGTTATTCTCGGAAGAGGTGATCGCCGAGTCCAATGACAAGGTAGGAGATGACAACAGGTACTACAAGGACACACTATCAGTCATCAAGATTATCAAGATTGAAGACTCCAAAGGATATGACCTGAACTCGTCTCTCCTTTACATCCATCCCTCGAACTCAACAATACTTGTACTCACTCCAGAGCTCTACAACAACTCGACCCTGAATCTCGGAGTCTGGGTAACCTACGAATTCGACAACGAGGCTATGCACCACTCATGGCTCCCAGATGGCTACGACGTCTGCATCTTCGGAACTACGGATACCGGACAGGACCTGTTCAGCAAGGTGCTCTACGGTTCAAGGGTGTCACTGAAGATTGGTTTCACTGTGGCGATACTCACCGTCACGATTGGCACGATTGTTGGCAGTATTAGTGGATACTACGGAGGAAGGACGGACGAAGTAATAATGCGAATTTGTGACATGTTCTTCGCCATCCCTGGCCTTATTCTTGCCATGGCATTCGTAGCTGCCATGGGTTCGGTGACCAGCCTGACAATTCCAGTTTGGCTGGGAGTAATTGTGCCAATCCTATTCCTAGCCACTATTTCTCGGTCATACATCCTCTCAACAGTTTTCGATGACGACCGGATTAGCGACCGCTCAATGAACTTCCTCGTGGATTACCGTGGTTGGATTTTCTCAATCCTTGGGTTTCTGTTCTTCATCGGCCTCCTCCCAGCATCGTCTTGGCCAGAATTCTTCGGAACATCCGATAGTAGGCCATGGAGGTTAGTCGCATCCCTCGCAATCATATTGATTATTGGGGCCATCACCTTCGCAGATAGGAAGTTCGTCGAGAATTCGAATCTCGAGGGAACAAGTCAGAGGATATCCAAATCCTTGGACTGGACAAACCCTTGGCGGTATCTCACCCTCCGTACGATTGCAATCTTCGTAGCCATTTTGGTGCTCTTCCGATTCACCGGTACTGATGGTGACGAAATCACACTTATCAAGGACTTCGATAGGCTATGGAAGATTCAGGCCGCGCTGATTTTCACAGGCTGGCCCGGATATGCTAGGCTAATCAGAGGGCAGGTCCTATATGTGAAGGAGATGAACTTCGTAGAAGCCGCTAGAAGCGTCGGGGCTCCCTCTGGGAGGATAATGTTCCGCCACATCCTCCCCAACGCATGGGCTCCTCTACTGGTGGCTTTCACCCTCGATATCGGAGGGACGATTCTCTCCGCCTCCGGACTCTCATTCATTGGACTTGGCGCTAAGACGGGAACAGCCGAGTGGGGAATCCTCGTCTCCGAGAGTCGACGGTATTTCCTAGATTATCCTCACTTGATGCTCTATCCCGGGCTGGCGATTGCCGTTACTGTCCTCGGTTTCAACCTTCTCGGCGATGGGATAAGGGATGTAGTGGATCCAAAGAACAGGAGGTGATGGATTGTCGGACAACTTGCTAGAGATAAGCGGCCTCAGAGTCCACTTCGATACACTCGACGGCCAAGTCGAAGCGCTCAACTCAGTTGACTTTGAGGTCAAGAAGCAGCAAATAATGGGTCTAGTGGGAGAGTCCGGATGCGGGAAATCAGTAACATCCCTTGTCACCATAGGACTGGCAACATGTGAGGTAGACGAGGGGAGCGTCAAGTACGAGGGCGATGAGCTGCTTTTCCAAGACTCAGAGTCCACTAGGAAAATCACAGAGGTATCTGGGTACATAGTGGTGATATCCGTCCTCCTCGCAATCTTAGGGGGTTTCTGGACCATCCTAATCGAACCGATACAGGGGAGAAACATTCTACTCGGATCACTCGCTGTGTCCTCCACTGCTTGGCTTGTCGGTTTCTTCTCATCATGGGAATCCAGAGCGCACGAGAAATTCATGCGTTGGGTAAGAGGAAACGAGATTAGCATGATCTTCCAAGAGCCCATGACCGCCCTGAACCCTCTATACTCAGTTGAGAAGCAGATCTCAGAGGTAATGCGTGAGCATGATCGACTAGTCGAACCAGAGACCCCAACTATCAACCGAGTAGGCGAGGCGATTTTCAGCCCAATCTCCCTAATCATCCGAACAATACAGGCCAAACCGAGTTCTTCCTTTGTGTTCTTCTCGATTCTTGCTTTCGTGATACTCGCTCATCGGAGAGGTTTCGCTGATGAGGCGCAATCACTGTCACCTTACCTAATCCTCGTGGCAATCCTGTACTACTCAATTTCCGACATAGTCCCCACTTTCCAATCTCTATTTCAGAGGAAAATTACTCTGCAAGAGGAGATTGGAATGGAGTCGAATGTGAGTGATGTTTCAATTTGGACTATCTCAGGGCCTCGAAGTGTTAAATACTCATTATTTGGTTTTCTTCTGAATAGGGAATTACTGAAGCGGTTCCCAATGGTTTCACTGTTCTTCTACCGACTTCGACAAGGGTTCGGCGGCGTGCCAATCGGAATGGCCATCGCATTGGTCATCTACCTGATGTTATGGATGCCATTCTCCTCTCTGATGGGGATGCTTGTGATTTCCTCATTACTCGCCCTGCCGATAGTGATCTGGGCGGACTTCCTAAGGCTCGATCCCGCTCATTCTAGGCAGGTCAGAGAGATACTGGAAGAAGTCAGGATCCCCAATCCCGAGGCGGTTGTGAAGATGTACCCGCATGAGCTCTCGGGCGGGATGAGACAGAGGGTCATGATAGGGATGATGATGTCCTGCGAGCCAAAACTACTGATCGCAGACGAGCCAACAACTGCTCTCGATGTCACCATTCAAGCACAAATCCTCAAGCTGATGAGGGATCTGCGTGACGAGAAGGGAACCTCTATTTTGCTGATTACCCACGACCTCGGTGTTATCGCAGAGATGTGCGATGACGTCACGGTGATGTATGCGGGGAGGGTCGTCGAGAGAGCCCCAGTCAATGAGCTATTTGCAAATCCTCTGCACGCATACACCAGAGGGCTGATGGCCTGTACTCCAAACCTCGCATCCACTAGGAAGTCAGTCCTCCCTGCAATTCCCGGACAGGTTGCAAACCCCTCTGATTTCGTTAGTGGATGCCGTTTCTGCCAGAGAATGGAGAGAGTGGGGGAGACGCTATTCACTCGGCCAGAGATGATTGAGGAAAGTCTCGGGCATTGGGTAGAGGCGTGTCCGATTTGTTTGGACGAGACGAAGGACAAGTGGGAGTGAGATGATGTCGGAAGAGTCTCTGATCGAGATAACCAATCTGAGGAAGTGGTTCCCGATCAAAGGGGGTTTCCTCTCTCAGACGAAGAAATTCGTAAGGGCCGTGGATGGAGTCAGCCTGAATATTAAGCGAGGCGAGACTCTCGGCATTGTCGGAGAGTCCGGTTGCGGCAAAACCACTCTGGGGAGGGTCCTGATGGGCTTAATACCGATTACTGACGGTTCCGTCCGGTATTCTGGAGATGACATCAGGCGAATCCCCAACAAGAAGATCAGGCGAAAGATGCAGATTGTTTTCCAAGACCCAGGAGGATCGATGAACCCCAGGATGTCAGTTCGCTCGATTGTCGGTGAACCACTCCTAGTGAATGGCCTCTCCGATGGTGCCGAATTGACACAGAAGGTTGCTGAATTACTAGACTCAGTCGGACTAAAGCGAGAGCATATGACCAGATATCCTCACGAGTTCTCAGGAGGACAGAAACAGCGTATTGCCCTTGCGAGGGCCCTTTCACTGAACCCAGAATTCATTTTGCTCGACGAGCCAACCAGCGCATTGGATGTCTCCGTCCAGGCTCAGGTGCTGAATCTACTTGAGGACATCCAGAAGAACAGGGACCTGACCTTCGTCTTCATCTCTCACGATTTGGCCGTAGTCCGCCATATCTCGGACAGGGTCGCTGTAATGTACTTGGGCAAGATAGTCGAACTGGCCGATGCCGATGAGATTTATCGTAACCCAAGGCATGCCTACACAAAGGTCCTGATATCCGCAATCCCCAATCCAGATCCAAGTATTAGGAGGGATAGGGTGCCCGTGGAGGGGGACGTCCCCTCTCCCGTAGACCCCCCTCCAGGTTGCGCCTTCGGGCATCGCCTGAAACACCCGAATTGGAAGAACAGCATCGACATGGACTTGTCTCTCAGGGAAGTTTCACCAGGGCACTGGGTCCAACCATGTCCCTGCTGCACCGAAGACCTATCCGATCATGTCAATGCGAAATCAGACTCTACTCAAATACACGAAAGTTCAGAATCTCCAGAGTGGGAACGAGGGGAATGAATGCCAGAGAGCATCCAGAGCCCCGATGACCTAGAGACACCGCCCCACTTCGACGGCAAGAAGGAGGCTGAAGCTTCCTTCTGGAGGTTGAAGAGGGCATCAGACGAGTGGCGTGAGAACCGGGTGAAGAGAGTAATGGCGCAGGAGAATGAGAGTTTACTCACCACTCTAGGAAGGGTTGTCTACATTTCCGCATGCATCCTCTTCGACGGCCTGATTCTTACCGAGATTCCCGTGAGATTGGGGAGGACAACCTTCTCTTGGCTAATCTTCCTACTAGTTCTTGTTGGGGCAGTTAGGATCCAGCGTCGCCTCTATCAGAATTGGTTCGCTGTAGACATCAGTCAGATAGACTTCAATCGCCCCCAATAGGAAAGAGATCCGAATCAACTCTCTCAAATTTCCTGAAAGAGGGGACTACCAATCCAGCCATGGTAGTGAGGACCATGAACGATACTGCGACAGCAAATGTGGTGAGGACATTAGTCTCCTCTATCATCCAACCACCCATTAGTGGAGCAAGGGGGATGAAAATCAGAGATCCTATGGCATCCAGTGAATTCACCCGCCCCCTCAAGTGTTGATCAACGCTATCTGACATCGTAGTCCGCCAAATAACACCTAGGGTCCCGCCGAGAATCCCCTCTAGAAGTACGAAAAACAGGATCAATAGGAAGGAGATTGGCATCGCCCACATCAACATGCACCATGCAATGCCACCAATCAGAACGTAGAAAACCAATCCACGTGACTCCTTCGGAATCGGACGAACCCCTCCCAACAGCGACCCCAGCATTGCTCCACCAGCACCGACGGCACCGAAGATCCCGAACTCCTTGGAACCCAATCCCTTACTCTCGATGATGAACGGGATTCCTATCTCGATAGCAGAGTCGCCTATGTGCCAAATCATGAACATCACTATCCCGGCGAATAGCCATGGTTGGGTTTTCACGAATGCCCATGCCTCCGACACCTCCTCACGCAGACTCCCTTCTTCCTCACGCTCCACGGGAATTTCGGATATGGTCCAGAGTACCGCCCCGCTGAAGATGAATGTTACAGCGTCAATCAGCAGGCAGGCTTTGATACCCCATATAGCAACCGTGAAACCTCCAATTAGAGGTCCAAACATCCAAGCTGCCGTCATTGCCATTCCCCTTATCGCATTGGCTTGAGGGAGTAACTTCTCCTCTACTAGGTCCGGAACGAGGGCTCCGATAGCCGGTATCGAGAACGCTCCAGCCCCGCCTGTAAGGAATGTTACAACCAGCAGAGTCTCAATCTCTCCGAACCCCGCCCACAGAAAAATAACGGCGATGGTCACCAGGAAAGCCTGAGCGATGTCAGCAATCAGTGCTACAGTTCTCCTTGGCATCCTGTCAACGACCATCCCTCCATAAAGAAGGAGAGGAAGATGACCAAGGAAATACGCAGTGAAAATCAATCCGTACGCCTTGGGGCCGCCAATCTGTGCTACCGTCCACCCCATACCGATGATGAAAATTGATCCGCCGAGCATGTTCACGGCATTTCCAACTAGCAAACGCCGGAATTCAACTATCCTCCATGCCTCGGCCATACTCATGAGAACCGTTTGTAGAATCCCTCTATTCAATCCACATGTCTCGGTCGGGAGAAATTGCCTATTTTGTAGGTGTTCAATTGAGCGGAATAATCCATTTTGTTTAGCAATTTATTACCATTTGATTAGTAATTACTAAATATATTATACATTTAAACAATATTTTACAGGATTATGATAATTATTTGTAAAATATTTTTTATTTATTGATCATACGTTCAAATTATAAACCATCTTTTCACGGGATAAGGCCATGGCGACTAAGTCGAAATTAGAGTACATATGGCTGGATGGATTTGAACCAACGCAGAGCCTCAGAAGCAAAACAATGATTGAGACTGATTTCTCTGGAAAACTAGATGATTGTAAGATGTGGTCATTCGACGGCAGCTCGACTCTGCAGGCAGAAGGAGGATTTTCGGATTGCCTGCTCAAGCCCGTTGCAATTTACCCAGACCCGGATCGACTGAACGGTTACCTAGTTATGTGTGAGGTATTCAACGCCGACGGTACGCCCCATCCTACCAATGGTCGTGCTACGATTGACGAGGACGATGATGACTTTTGGTTCGGTTATGAGCAGGAGTACTTCCTATGGGACCCAGAGACGAATCTCCCTCTCGGATTCCCCCAAGACGCCACAGGGCAAGGTCAGTTCTACTGCTCTGTTGGTGCCGAGAACGCATATGGGAGGGAGGTCATTGAGACTCATCTGGACATGTGCCTCGAGGCAGGGATTAATGTCGAGGGAATCAATGCGGAAGTTGCTGTCGGGCAATGGGAGTTCCAAATCTTCGCCAAGGGTGCGAAGAATGCCGGAGACGAGGTTTGGGTCGCTAGGTATCTTGCAGAGAGGAATGCCGAGAAGTACGGCCTTACGATAGAGTTGCACCCCAAGCCCCTGGGAGCAACCGATTGGAATGGTTCTGGGATGCACGTCAACTTCTCCGACACAACTCTGAGGACTTGTGGTGATGAGGCGACATTCAACAAGGTCTGCGATGAATTCGGAAAGAACATCAAGAAACACATGGATGTCTATGGCGCCCATAACGAACAGCGGCTAACTGGACTGCATGAGACTCAGTCAATCCACGAGTTCTCTTATGGAGTTTCAGACAGAGGTGCATCGATAAGGATCCCAATAGGGACGGTCGAAGATGGCTGGTGTGGAAGGTTGGAAGACCGAAGGCCGTCTTCCAACGGTGACCCCTACAAGATTGGAGCAGTAGTGATTTCTACAACCAAGTCGGCCTACAACTAGCCTACCTTTCGAGGTGACCATCCTCTCGCATTCTCTCCCATACTAGAGCGAAAGCCGGGGAGAAAGACTCGTTTCTGGTCACTAGTTGCCTATCCACCTCTTCTATAGCAAACCATCTGATCTCTGAAATCTCCTGCTCGTTTGCGAGAAATGGGCCATCGGACAGAGTTCTATACACCCATGTGAACTCCTCAGCAGTTTCTTCACATGCATCGATCTTGAACAGTTTTTCCGGTCGTCCGGTAAGCTCTATGCCAATCTCTTCCTTTGCCTCTCTGACAATGCATTGGTCATATCCTTCTCCACTGTCAACATGTCCCGAAACTGATGAATCCCATCTTCCCGGAAAGGTGTCCTTCTCAGGTGATCGCTTCTGTAAGAGAACTCTCCCAGAATTATCGAAAACTAGGAGATGAGTAGATCTGTGAAGTTGTCCAGATCGATGAACATCCTCTCGTTTGGCTCTGTCGACAACTCTGTCCATCTCGTCAACTATGTCGAAGAACTCCTCTTCCATCACGATGCCGTTCTAGTCTCAGCAATTGAAACCACTTCTTGGGCGCATCCCCATGACAAAGTGACTCCAGCCCCGCCGTGGCCGTAATTGTGGATAATCCGAACCCCGCCAATATCCTCCTCTTCCAGTCTAACTTCGGTCCTAGAAGGCCTCAGACCGACAGTTCCCCCGACGATTTTGCTCCTATCTAAGTCGGGCCAAACCGCCTCTACTTTTCTAAGAATCAAATCATTGTCCTCATCCCTAATTTCTAGATCCCAGTCGCCTACTTGCGCAGTGCCTCCCAGCACGGTGACGTCACTCCTCGGGATGGTGTATGTCAGAGTCTCCGGTTGCTGATCAAAATGGCCTATTCCCGGATCCTGTTCGACGAAAATGATTTGCCCCCTTGCTGGTTTGATTTCCATGTCATCGCAAAGCTCTCTTGCACCGAGGCCAACACAGTTCACAACCACTTCTCCTCCCAAATCTTGTAGATTATCGATAAATCCCTGCTTGAATGTTCCACCCAGTTCCTCGAACCTATCCATCAGCCATGGCATATACAACGGCATCTCGATTACCGGTGCCCTGAATTCCCAACCGAAGACATATCCATCAGGAATCTCTTCATCTTTCAAGATTCTGAATGCTGCTATGTCGTCTCTCCATGGTGGAAGATTCACAACCTCTCTCAGGTATTCCCTTCCATCTCTCATATTCACTCCTGCTTTTGGGGATTCTTCACACATCCTCTCGAGAACGCTGTAGGTGACTATGCCCCAAGTGTCCGCTCTGTCCGCTGGCTTCACCAAAAAGGGATACCAAATCGCCGCAGCCACATCTGAAACTGTCTCAGGACTGAACTTGTCCGATATTATCTGCACATCATGGCCACTCTCTAACAGTCTTATTGCGGAAGAGAGTCCAGATACGCCCGCCCCCACAACCGTGCAGCGCATATCCTCCGATATGTGTATGGCTTATGATTAACGTCCCGAACAAGACACATTCCTACTTCCGTCAATTTCTTGAGTTCCACCCCCTTTCCAAGTTCGTGCCAAAGGTCAAGCGTCCGAAGAAGGGGTGGGCCGTCACAAAGAGACGTAGACCACGGCCCCCTAGATCTTCTTCATTGAAAAAAAGGAGACTGCCCCGATGTCCTTCCTGCGGCCAGTGGAGCATGAAGCGAGACGAATCCAGAAGTGAGACATTTTGCTCCTCTTGCGGTGTAATCGGTTGATGACAAACCCCAATATTATGGCCCTTCTTCCAAGGGTCGCCACAGTGATGAGGAACCGCACCGGATGCTTCGGGCATCGCGAGTGATGGGCGATCTGAGTGGCACCGGGTGAGGTTATGCAAGACGAGAGGGTGTTTATCGACCAATTGGGCCGGATGTACCGGATTAAGCAACCAGAGCCTCTCAGCGAATCTCCAAGCAATCTCAGGATTGCAAGAACTAGTAAGCCTTGGTCGGTTTATCTTCGAATGCTTGGAACGGTTATTCCCGCGTTCTTCTTGATGTATGTTCTCCTTTTCTTAGTGATCGGGGCCATCAACCTTGAGCCTGGGATGGTACTAGTTTCCGGACTGTGCAGCGTCCCCCTGGTTTTCTTGATTCTAAGCCTTCACAAACCGCGCCTTGTCCATGTTCGCCTTGCTGTTCCAGATGAGACGGGATCTGAAGCCCACGCTCTCCCGGAAGGCGGTTCTTTGAGGACTCCGATGAAGACTAAACTAACACGATTCTTGGTGAAAGACGATTCGATACTAGATGTTCCCCCAAATAGGCAACTATGGGGCATCTTCACTGCTGTAGTTTCGGCTGGAATAGCCATCTCTGTCCTAATGCTGACGGTGTCCGAGGTTGGCGGCATCATCCTATTCCTGCTATTAGCCATCCCAATCTGGTTCGTTGGTTTCTCACTCCCCGTTCTTGCATGGTGGGGGACTTCCAACAAACTGCTAGGTCTGCCAACTAGGAGGAGAGATGCTGAAGCATGGCTAATGGCTGGTATGGCCTCCGCTTTTCCAGCGTTCATCTTCAATTCACTAATCGCTCCAGAGATCATTCCTTTCGATTCAGATAATTGGGCTTACGAATTTTCTCTTCTGGCAGCTGGGGCGCCTTTCTGCGAGGAGATTTTCAAAGCAATGGCAGTAGCGGTTTTCCTTCCCTATATTTCTGGCCCCAAGCAGGGTTTCCAAGTTGGTTTCACAGTGGGATTGGGTTTCGCATTGATTGAGAACTTCCAGTACATTGGAATTTCTCTTCTTGATGGGGCACTTTCGGTCTCAATAACAATCTTGGTCAGAGGAATCGGATCAATCCCCGGACACGCAGTTTGGACTGCAATAACTGGAACTGCCATAGGTTGGTTGGCTACTGACAAGGAACTCAAGGCCAGACTCTCATGGAAGGCCAGATCAATCGCGATTTCCGCAATCGACATGGCAGAGGGGATGGGCATTGACACTGACGGTGATGGGGATCTCTCAGGGTTCGATGGGGATCGGTACACTCTGGAGGAAATGATCAGCCAAGCATCTCTGGATAATCCTGACGAAAGCCCTTGGATTATTCTCGGAAAGAAAACCGAAGAGAAAACCGAGACAGGTCCCAAATTGGGAATCGATGACTTCTACCTAACTTATGATAAGACTCCAGTTTCAAAAACCACCAAGGGAATACAGACTCCAAAGGGAATTCTTGCTGCAATAAGCCTCTCAATAGGAGGGCACTCATTTTGGAATGGTAGTTCATTCTTGTCATTCTACGCTCCAAAGTGGCTTGGAATGGGAGATGGCCCGGCCACATTGATTATGCTCTCATGGATTATCTTACTGATTTGCTCCGTCCTGATCGTTGCAAGAGGAGTAATTAGGGGTGTGAACTCTCTCGAATAGCATATCTTCTTGAAAATTCGGACTAATCTCGATTACTACTCCGAATCTTTCATGACCGCAGTTGTGAACGACAACTCGTCAATATGGTAGAACTAGGGGACGATCTCACCATCTCGCTCGCATTGGTTTCAGGCCTACTGTTAATCTCAATGACAAAAGATCTGCTTGACAGAGGGGGACTAATCGCCGCTTCAGTCGTCGGTCTGACGATTTCTCTCCTAGGGCATTGGACTTGGCTAGTCGTCCTAATGACATTCCTAATAGTTGGCTCTCTGGCTACAAAGTGGAGGTTTGAAGAGAAGGCCCAAATCTCCGCTGAGGAGGCAAACGACGGAGTCAGGGGGTGGAAGAACGTCTTGGCAAACGGTGGAATGGCCAGTATAGTTGCCATCGGACATCATTTCGTAGGAGGGCACGAATGGTCTTACTTCCTTCTCTGCTCGGCAGTTTCTGTTGCGGCTTCCGACACGCTAGCCTCAGAGATAGGGAGCCTAGATCCTAGGACTCGGATAATCACGACATTGGAGGCGGTCCCAGCAGGAACGAACGGAGGGATGTCGCCAACCGGTACGCTGGCCGCCTTCTACGGGGCTCTCTTGATTTCTGTCGTTTCCTCGATCCTAGGTGCCATTAACGGAGATCTCACTCCACTCGCCATCTTCTTCCCGGCAGTCATATTGTTTGGCTGGCTAGGATGTCAAGTGGACTCAATACTGGGGGCCATTCTGGAGAATCGGGGATTTCTCGGCAAGCATAGCGTGAACTTCATCTCCACACTTTCTGGTTCTTTGATGGCACTTTTTGTCGCCACGAGGTTACTATAGCATGGAGACGAAGGATTGAACATTCGATTCAGGGGCAGACTAATGGTGAACAAAATGCAATTGAGAAGGGTGCCGCTATTCCTCTCTGCCATAATCACAATTCTTCTAGTGGCATCCTCTCCCGGATTTGCTCAGAATCAAACCGCCTACGAGGGTCCTGGATTCGACTTCTCTTATCCCGAGCAACACATGTTGTTCCTCAAGGGAGTAGAAGAAAACCAGTTCCTAGATAGGAATTGGACCACTGTGACAGGCCTCCCCTCTGGTAGCGCTTCCTTTTCAAAGTCGAGCTCTTTCACTCTCCCTACTATCGTTGATGCCTTTTCTTCACCCACTCACGAGCCATTCAAGTTTGAGGGAAACATCTCTGTAAGACTATTCGCGTCTCTAGAGTCGACCAGTGACATCTGCTCGATGTCAAATCTGCCAGTGGGGGGTCCATTAGGTTCTGAAACCCAATTCTTGATTTCCCTGACTATGGGCGGAATATCTGCCCTTTCTAATGTAGAATCCGAGCCCATAGTAATGAGCAAAGACAGGACCGATCCTCACATCTTTGAGGTCAGAGCAGAGAATGTGAACATCTCGATGAACTCTGGGGAAGAAATACGTCTAACTATCCAAGTAAGACACGAATGCGCTGTCTCCGGAACTCTCTGGTGGGGGACATACGATGCTAGAACCGGCGTGATTTTCGACGGGCACATCGTTGAGACCGAGCTGGATGTGATTGTGGATCAGAATCGGATGGCAAGGATTGAGTTCACCCCATTCTCTCCTTGGGGCTCTACCGATTTCTCGACTCAGTCAATAGAGTTAGTAGGGCCAATGCCATGGTCGGAAATGAGTCATGGGAAACATTACGAGGACACTTGGGTAGACCATTTCGAGTTGCCCGACGGTTTCTCGAAGGGAGAATCCAACAGAACAGTCCTCAATTGGATTACCGATCGGCCCCTAGTTCCCGGCGACTACATGCTAGACGCATGTTTGGTCCTTTCAGACCAAGATCCAGGGGAGACTTGCCACTCTTGGGTCCTTTTACGATTTAGCGTTCCCGAGGACAAGCCCCCCATCCTCAATTCTGCAGCAGCAGCCGCGTTCGTTTTCCTTGGAATGATTGCATGGACGGGAGTTTCGATGAGGGGTGCCCAACTCCCCCTGCCCACCTATGGGGCGATTTTCCTCCTCGCACTGGCATCTTCGTTTACCGCCCTCAGCCTCCCCGAAATTGACTCTGAGAATTACCGTGAAGGTGGAGCCGCACCCAATTTCATACTCTTGTCCCATGATCCGGATTCTGGTTCCGAATCTCTGTCCGGACTGTTAGAGGACTCAGACGTTGCAGTGGTCGGCTTATTCACTCCGAGTTCACCCAACGCCAAGAGACAGATGGCCGACTTCGATTCGGCTGCGAAGGTTCTGGCCATCGATGGACTGTCCGCGTCCTTTGTTCAAATTGCAACAGGAGAGGACGTCAAGGCCTACAACTTGGATGATTACTCACTGGAAGTTAATGGCTCGTGGCCTTTGCTCCTAGATGATGGCACGGTTGGAAAATCATTACCAAGCGGCCCGACCGATTCTGTTTTCGTCATTGACTCAGCGGGATTCATAGTCAATTGGTCACCTGGGTCAATGTCTCCATCGGACATCCAATCTACCTCCGCAAGGGCATCCTTCGGTTCAGGCAACTCTCCTTTGGATTTACTCTCATTGATTGCAAGCCTCTCACTCCTCCCCTTGCTGGTTTTGTCCATGCCTAGTGAGAAAAAGTATGAATCTCCCGAAGAGCCATTAATCCCCGGAGTTGGAATTTTCATGACTATGGGTGCTTCCTCTTCAGGATTCCTGGCTTGGGCCGCCCCAGTCGCATTACTCTCCGCACTCGGTCTAGGAATTCATTGGATAATCTTCGAGATTTTGTTATCTATCATCTTGATTTATCACGGCGCTTCAATGATTTACCGCGGCAGAATATTCGAAATTGAACGCATGTCACTCTACTTGCACTCTCGGATGAACCAGAAATACAGGAGTTGGAGAGGGCATAAGAGATTCTCCGAAGATGTCTATCTTGGACTATGGCTTGCATGGATAATCTGGCTCATAGATCCCTCGATGATTGCCCAAGGAGTCGGATCGATGGCCAGATCTGGCATGCTTGGAACGGTACTTTCCCCATTGATGCTTATTGGATTCATGATTTCAGCAGGAGTGGTGGTCGTAATACTGCGGACACTTCCACTATTGATGGGTAGATACGCCGCAATCATTGGCATACTCAGTGTCGGGGTCCGTCCTAGGGCTTGGGGAGTCTCAGTCGCCATAATGGGGATTTGGACGCTAATCAGCATCTCTTTGGGCCCTTTGTCGTCTTCATTCTGACATATCTTCGGACCGAGAGCATCATAAGAGGGAAACCGTTCTCTCAACCACCCTTGGGGGTATAGTATAACCTGGTAGTACCGCGGGCTCCAGTTGCACGGGAATGACGACGAGGAGGTATTCTGATGGCTTTGATGACCAACT
>Ga0208765_1000054_pt1 | contig 61950 bp, 57 predicted proteins | sample ETNtaG_2_FD_185783 | JGI IMG/M metagenome (GOLD analysis project Ga0208765, IMG submission 185783) | Marine microbial and viral communities from oxygen minimum zone, Eastern Pacific Ocean - ETNP201406SV203 (SPAdes) (version 2) | ecosystem: Environmental > Aquatic > Marine > Oceanic ...
CTCCGCAACCAATATCGATAACTTTTTTGTTCTGTAAGCAGACTTGCTCTTCAATGTAGTTTAAGCGCAGCGGATTTATCTCATGCAAGGGACGGAATTCGCTGTTTTGATCCCACCAGCGGCTGGCCAGTTTCTCAAATTTTGACAGTTCGTTAGGGTCTACGTTTTGCATTGGCCTGACGCGGCATTGTTGCCATGTGGCGGTGATTGTAGGTATTTTATGCTTGGCCCTGTGCCAGTTGGTGAAAGAGTCCCAGATGGCGTTACTTTACACAGGCTGCGACTGAGTTCAGGAGCGGAATATCTTGAATATAAGTGTAAGCCCGCACTATAATTAGCGGTTTGTTGCGGGGTGGAGCAGTCTGGCAGCTCGTCGGGCTCATAACCCGAAGGTCGTAGGTTCAAATCCTACCCCCGCTACCAATAATGGTATGACTACGACCCCGCTGTTGCGGGGTTTGCTTTTTAAGGGCCAGCGGTGGTTATGCTCGGCCCGGCAGGCAGGTGATCATGTTTGGCAATGTGACAGCACTGCGAGAACTGCTCGAGCCTGTGATCGAAGCCATGGGCTACGAGGTGGTTATGGTTGAGTTGACGGGTACAGGCTCAAAGACGTTGAGAGTTTATATCGATTCACCCGGGGGTATCGTGTTAGATGACTGTGAGATGGTTAGCCGGCAAGTCAGCACTTTGCTGGATGTGGACGATCCGATTTCGGGTGAGTATGCACTGGAGATCTCGTCGCCGGGCCTCGATCGGCCCTTGGCCAAGCCGGAACATTTTCGTCGAGCTGAGGGCAATAGGGTAAGGATAAGGATGATCAGACCACACCTTGGTAGGCGAAATTTCACTGGGTTATTGAAATGCGTTTCGGGTGAAGGGGCTGTAGTGGAAGTTGATGGGGAGGAGTACGAACTCGCCTACAACGATATGGAGCGGGCAAGACTGGTTTCGGAATTCGAGAATAAGATTCCGCGATCGCGGCGATAATTCTGGAGATTGTGGCATGACCAAAGATGAAGTTTTGATGATGGCGGATGTTCTTTCTCGAGAAAAAGAGCTAGAAAAAGATGTGGTATTTCTAGCTATCGAGGCAGCACTGGCCACCGCAACTCGAAAACGAAATCGGGAAGATATCGAAGTTCGTGTTTCGATTGACCAGGAAACTGGTGACTATGAGGCATTTCGTCAGTGGGAGATAGTGGATGACGATGCAGATCTTGAAAGCCCCATCAGCCAGATGACGCTGGCTGCTGCCAATATCAGTTATCCGGATGTAGCGCATGAAGTTGGCGGGTTTGTCGAGGAGCCCTTGGAGGTAGTGGCAAAGTTTGGCCGAATAGAGGCGCAGGCTGCCAAGCAGGTAATCAATCAGAAAGTCCGTGAAGCTGAGCGTTCACGGATATATGAAACCTTCAAAGATAGAGTGGGGGAGATGGTCCAGGGTGTTGTTAAGCGTGTCGGGCATCGAGAGGCTATCGTCGATATTGAAAGTGTGGAGGCATCATTACCAAGGTCCACCTGGATTGACAGGGAGGCGCTTCGTAACGGAGATCGGATTAAAAGTATTCTCACGGAAGTCAGGTCCGAGGCACGCGGACCACAATTGATTTTGGATAGAAGGAGCCCCGAACTAGTAATTAAGCTTTTTCGACTGGAAGTCCCAGAGGTTGGTCAGGGTGTAATCGAAGTTCTTGGAGCTTCCCGCGATCCCGGATCTCGTGCCAAGATAGCAGTGAGGTCCAATGATCCCAAAATAGATCCGGTTGGCGCTTGTGTCGGAATCCGTGGGGCACGGGTTCAAAGTGTGTCAAATGAACTCAATCTAGAGCGGATCGACATTATCACCTGGACAGAATCACCTGCTGAGTTCGTCATCAAGGCCCTGCAGCCGGCAGAGGTTGATTCAATCATTATTGATGAGGAATCACGGGCCATGGATGTGGTGGTTGATGAGAACCAGTTGTCTCTTGCAATCGGTCGCGGTGGGCAGAATGTACGGCTGGCGTCAGAATTGACGGGCTGGGAATTGAATATCATGACCGATGAGACTGCTTTGGAAAAGGCAGAACTTGAAGCGCAGGCATCTTGCGAGCGTTTGCGGGAACAGCTGAACATAGATAACGATGTCGCTGAGGTATTGGTCGAAGAAGGGTTTCTGACGCCAGAAGAGGTGGCTTATGTCCCGGTTCAGGAACTGGTTGAGATTGAAGGTTTTGATCAGGAGTTGGTGGAACAATTACGGCGCCGGGCAAAAGAATTTTTGGATATTCGTGAATTTTCTGAGCTTGAGAAAACAAGACCTGAAGACGACTTGCTCTCGATGGAAGGTATGGATGACGATACAGCCCGGCTATTTGCACAAAATGGCGTTCGTTCAATGGAAGATCTTGCCGAATGTGCGACCGATGAGCTTGTTGAACTCAGTGGCATTGATGAAGTTCGGGCTGCCGAACTCATAATGACGGCCCGTGCACCTTGGTTTGCAGAGGCCCAATAGGATTCCAGGAAGATTCAAATGACAGCAGTAACTGTAAAGAAATTCGCCGATCAGATCGGTGTGAGTGAAGAAAGGTTGCTACAACAGCTTCAAAACGCCGGGGTTTTAGATAAAACCATTGATGGCGATCTGGACGACGCTGAAAAGACGAAATTACTCTCATATCTGCGCGGTGAGGTGGAACCTGAGTCGACTGATTCGCAGGGCAGTATTACGCTGAACCGTCGTACGAGCAGTGTCGTGAAACAGACATCGCGTACCGGCGGTGCCAGGACTATACACGTCGAACTCAAAAAGCGGCGAACTTATATAAAGCGAGGGGATCTACAACGCCAGCAAGCAGATGCTAGAAAGGCGGCTGAAGCAGAACAAGCGGCTCGACTTGCTGCAGAAGCAGAAGCTGAAGCCAAAATAAAGGCCAAGGCAGAAGCACAAGAGAAGGCGGACGCCGAGCGCAAGGCTGCTGAAGAAGTGGAACAATTAAAGGCCGACCAAGAATCGAAGCCAACTCCGGTTGAGTCAGAGGTTCCTGTGTCGGGTGACCCGCCTGTCCCGCCAGCGGAGCATAAAACGGTCGGGCGCAGAGAAGACAAGCCAAGAAAAAAGAAAGGGCGGGATAAAGCGTCTGGGGATCAGGAATTACACCTAGCAGGAGGGAAAAGAGGCCGAAGGAAGGCTCGACCTGCGATTAAACCTAGAAAACTTACCTCAGCAACGACCGGCCAGCATGCGTTTGAAATGCCAACTGAGCCGATTAAGAGGATGATAGACGTGCCTGAAACAATCACTGTCGCAGACCTTTCTCAGGCCATGTCTGTAAAAGCGGCGGAAGTTATCAAAGTATTGATGAATATGGGTAGCTTGGTCACCATCAACCAGGTTCTCGATCAGGATACTGCGATACTTGTAGTTGAAGAAATGGGGCACACGGGTCAAGTAGCGGCAGCCGTGGACCCCGAGTCGGTTCTACTTGCAGAAGAAGCTCAAGCGTATGAGTCGCATCACAGAGCGCCGGTCGTAACCGTCATGGGTCACGTCGACCATGGCAAAACTTCGCTTTTGGACTATCTGCGTCAGACAAAAGTAGCAGCAGGCGAAGCCGGTGGTATTACACAGCATATCGGCGCGTACAGAGTTTCTACAGAGCGAGGTACTATCACATTCCTCGACACTCCCGGCCACGAAGCTTTTAGTGCTATGCGCTCACGCGGCGCATCGGTGACGGATCTTGTGGTGCTAATTGTTGCGGCTGATGACGGTGTAAAACCTCAAACAGTTGAAGCAATAAATCATGCTCGAACAGCGGGTGTTCCTTTGATTGTTGCGATAAACAAGATTGACAAAGATGATGCAGATTCAGAACGTGTAAAACAAGAACTCACCGCCCACGAAGTCGTTCCGGAAGAATGGGGGGGAGACATATTGGTAAATGAAATATCAGCACTTACCGGAAACGGAATAGACGCGTTGTTAGAGTCGGTGCTGTTGCAGGCCGAGTTGTTGGATCTCAAGGCGCCGATCGAAGGACCGGCCAGTGGCACAGTTGTAGAGGCCCGACTAGACCGTGGTCGAGGAGTTGTCGCGACAGTATTGGTACGTAGTGGAACTTTGCGAAGGGGGGATGTTCTCCTTGTCGGCAAGGAATTTGGCCGGATCCGGGTAATGACCGACAGTTCTGGGAAGGTTATCCAAAAAGCGGGCCCGTCTACACCGGTCGAAGTTCAGGGTCTAGGTGGTGTCCCTGATTCTGGTGACGAAGCAAGTGTCGTCATCGATGAACGCAAAGCCAGGGAAATCAGTGACTATCGACAGAGTAAATTCAAGGAAGTCAAACTGGCAAAGCAGCAGAAACTGAAACTTGAAAGCGTGTTTGAACAGATGAGTGACGGTGAAAAAACAACACTGAATCTCATCATCAAGGCAGATGTTCAAGGTTCAGTCGAGGCGTTGACTACGACTTTGGAAGATATAGCCGGAGACACCGTCGGTGTTCATGTTGTTCACGGAATGGTAGGTGGAATTAACGAGTCGGATGTAAATCTGGCAACTGCTTCGGAGGCAATGATAATAGCGTTCAACGTGAGAGCCGATGCAACTGCACGCAAGATGATTGAATCAGAGGGTATTGATGTTCGCTACTACAACGTGATCTATAACGCGATAGACGACATGAAATCTGCTCTGTCCGGAATGATGGCACCGATACTTAGAGAACAGGCTATAGGACTTGCCGAAGTTCGCGATGTCTTTCGGGTTGCCAAGCTCGGTGCGGTGGCTGGTTGCCGAGTTATTGAAGGCGAGGTTAAAAGGAATCTTCCCGTGCGGGTTTTGCGTGACAATGTCGTCATATTCGAAGGACAAATAGACTCTCTTCGTCGGTTCAAGGATGATGTTGCCGAGGTAAAGACGGGGTTTGAATGTGGGATCGGGGTCAAAAACTATAACGACATCAAGGAAGGTGATCAGATCGAGATCTACCAGACTGTAGAGGAAAAACCCAGTCTTTAGTTTTCAGTTCTAGGTGTAGGCAATGCAGGGAATTGACAGAGTTCGGAGAGTGTCGGAACTGGTACGTCGCCAGGTCTCTCAATTCATTCTTCGAGAACTGGCAGATGAAGGGCTCGGAATACTATCAGTTACTGCCGTTGACATGAGTCGTGACCTACAACAAGCGACAGTTTTTGTTTCGCCATTGGCCCGAGGTCCTGATATCGACAGCATACTTGTTGTGCTTGAAGAAAATGCACCTGCTGTGCGTCGTGATCTGGCACGGTCACTGCACCTAAGACGGGTACCCCACTTGACCTTTCGTTACGATGAGAGTGTAGAGCGGGGACGGCGACTGACCAAGATGATCGATGAGTTGGAGTTGGATCGGACTATGGAAGATGGCACGTAGAAATTCGCCAAGCCGTGGTGACAACCTCTCGGGTCTTTTGTTGTTGGATAAACCACAAGGAGTAACTTCCAATGGGGCGCTCCAGGAGGCCAAGCGACTCTTGAATGCCCGTAAGGCAGGCCATACTGGAAGTCTGGATCCGATAGCGACGGGGCTATTGCCTCTTTGCTTTGGGAGCGCGACAAAATTGTCCGGTATCTTCCTTGGTGCTGACAAAACGTACTGGACACGTATTCGATTAGGTGAGCGGACTGCAACGGGAGACAGTGAAGGTGAAGTTCTCGAGAAAAAACCGGTCGCAGTGAGTCAGGATGACATCGAGAAAGCTTTGTTGAATTTCCAGGGGGAGTTTCAGCAGATACCGCCGATGTATTCGGCGGTGAAAATGAACGGAACACCCTTGTATAAACTGGCCAGGGAAGGGATAGAGATTGAACGCAATCCCCGTACTGTTGTGGTGTACACAATGGAACTCAAATTATTCGATGGCCGTGATCTGGAGTTAGAGCTTAAATGTTCTCACGGATTTTATGTTCGAGGTCTTGCGCACGATCTTGGTAACTTATTGAAGTGTGGCGGCCATGTCGTAGCATTACGCCGACTGGTTGTTGCGAATCTAAAAATCGAAGACGCAGTAAATCTGGCCGAATTGACGGCGGTACCAGATTTAGTGTCGAGGCAGAAGATGCTGACTCCGATTGATAGCGGTCTTTCTCATCTGCCGGATATCAGTTTGTCACCTGACGCTGCGTTTTATCTGTGTCGGGGCCAGGCCGTGCGCGCCGATGGGCTTCCCAATAACGGGGAGGTTAGGTTATACGCGAAGGACGCAGGGTTTCTTGGAATTGGAACGGTAACAGATGATGGGCGAGTTGCCCCTCGACGATTGATCCCGCAAACCGGGAGATAACGCTGTTTTTGTTGAGTAAATAGGCCGCGGCGAGTAGACTAGCGCGCTTTCCTCCACCGACAGACTCGCTAAGTAGTAAGTGGCGAGTGAACATTCGATATTAAGCGGGCGTTAAGATTGGTGAAATCAACTACCGCAGCCATGAAAGGAAACTGGACATAGAGAAAGATAAATGACAATCACCGCGCAAAGCAAAGCAGGGGTTATTGGCGAATATGCCTTGAATCAGGGCGATACAGGTTCACCAGAGGTGCAAGTCGCTCTGTTGACCGACCGAATCAAAGATCTGACTGAGCATTTCAAAATTCACATTCATGATCACCATTCCCGGCAGGGATTGCTCCGTATGGTTAACCGTAGGCGCAAGCTGTTGGATTACCTAAAAGGCAAAGACGAAGAGCGATATCGATCCTTGATCGGTCGCTTGGGTTTACGCCGTTAATTGGCTCTAGGAAGAGCATCGGGAGTCGAAATGAAGGCAGTAACACGGCGTTTCAAGTACGGCAAACATGAAGTAACCCTGGAGACAGGGCGGATAGCCCGACAATCATCGGGCGCGGTGCTGGTTTGCATGGGGGACACGACCGTGCTGGTTACGGTTGTGGCTTCACGCGAACCGAGTAATCGTGATTTCTTCCCTTTAACTGTCGATTATGAAGAGAGAACTTATTCTGCCGGACGTATACCGGGCGGATTTTTCAAACGCGAAGGACGACCTTCTGAAAAAGCGATCTTGACTTGTCGGCTCACCGACCGACCGATCAGGCCGCTGTTTCCTGATGGGTTTAAGAACGAAGTCCAGGTAATTGCGACGGTGATGTCGATCGACCCTGAAATCGATCCGGATATTCCTGCCATGCTCGGAGCTTCTGCTGCGTTGACCCTGTCAGGGGTACCCTTTAAGGGGCCCATTGGAGCGGCGCGGGTCGGTTTCATAGACGATGACTACGTGCTCAACCCCGATGCCAGTGAGTTGACTGAATCTCGGTTGAATTTGGTTGTAGCAGGGACACAGAGCGCAGTATTGATGGTCGAATCTGAGGCACAGGAATTATCAGAGGAGCAAATGCTGGGCGCGGTCATGTTCGGTCACGAGCAGATGAAAGAAGCAATCAGCGAAATACGTTCACTGGCCGACGAGGCTGGCCAACCTGCGTGGGAATGGGAGCGTCCAGAAACCGATGAGAGTCTTGCCGCCAAGGTTGATTCCACAGGCAGATCCCAACTAGAAAATGCCTATCAGATGGCAGACAAAGTAGAGCGACAGGCAGCGGTAGGGGAAGCCAAACAGCAGGTGGTGTCGGAATTGTGCCATGAGGACAGTGAAGACGGTGAGGTTGACAAGATCAAAAGCGCCCTCAAAGCGTTGGAGAAAGATATTGTCCGCGGTCGAATATTGGATCGACAGCCAAGAATCGATGGCAGGGACCTCGAGACGGTCAGGCCCATATCGATTGATACAGGATTGTTACCTAGAACGCATGGATCGGTGATGTTTACACGTGGCGAAACACAAGCACTCGTGGTGACAACGCTGGGTACGGAGCGTGACTCGCAAATAATTGATGCGATCGAAGGTGAGCGGCGTGACCATTTTATGCTGCACTATAACTTTCCACCCTACAGTGTCGGAGAAACAGGCCGTGTAGGCTCACCAAAGCGACGAGAAATTGGACACGGGCGGTTGGCTAAACGGGCCCTACTGGCAGTAATGCCAAAGCCTGAGGATTTTCCATACGTGATTAGAATTGTGTCAGAAATTACAGAGTCCAATGGTTCGAGTTCGATGGCGACTGTGTGTGGGGCCAGTCTTTCTATGATGGATGCTGGAATAGAGATTAAGGCGCCGGTCGCCGGTGTTGCAATGGGTCTGATCAAGGATGGGGATCAGTTCGCGATTCTTACTGACATACTCGGAGATGAGGACCATCTGGGAGATATGGACTTTAAAGTTGCTGGTACTGAAGCTGGCGTGACGGCACTACAGATGGATATCAAAATCGAAGGTATCAATAAAGAGATTATGGAGCAGGCCCTGACCCAGGCTAGAAAGGGGCGGCTGCACATATTAGGGGAGATGGCTAAGGCTTTGGCAGAACCAAGATCTGAAATGTCCCAATACGCCCCTAGGATCACAACGATACGTATACCGACTGAAAAAATAAGAGATGTTATCGGCAAGGGTGGTGTGACAATCCGTGCTATCTCTGAAAGTACCGGCGCTACAATTGATATCGAAGACGATGGCACTATAAAAATAGCAAGCGCCGACCTTTCGGCTTCCGAAGCGGCTCGCAAGCGCATCGAGCAGATCACTGCGGATGTGGAGGTTGGAACGATTTATGAAGGGAAAGTTGTCCGCCTTATGGATTTCGGCGCATTTGTGAATATCCTTCCAGGAAAAGACGGGCTCGTGCACATCTCGCAGATATCTGAAGAACGCGTGGCTAATGTCAGCGATAAACTTGCTGAAGGTGATATGGTCAAGGTTAAGGTGTTGGAAGTCGATAAACAGGGCCGGGTGCGATTGAGCATTAAGGCAGTGGAAGAGGCGGCATAGCCACAGCGGATTGCGCTCGACGAAGTGTTTGTAGCGTAAATTAAGACCGAACGGCCGAAAGCTACTTTTGAAAGATCCAGGTAATCTCGTCTGGATCGACCTTGAGATGACGGGGCTGGACCCTGACAGGGACAGGATTATTGAGATTGCGACGATCATTACAGACGCCGATCTCAATATTATCGAAGAGGGTCCTGTTCTCGCCGTTAACCAACCTGAATCTGTGTTAAACCTAATGGATGAATGGAATCAGCGAGTCCATAAAGGCAGTGGATTGGTGGCGCGAGTCCAAAGCTCTGATGTTAGTACCGCCGAGGCCGAACAGGACACACTAGAATTTGTCGAGCGCTACATCATTGAGGGGCGTTCACCCCTATGCGGCAACAGTATTTGCCAGGATCGGCGTTTTTTGTACCGTTATATGCCTAAGCTCAGCGCCTATCTCCACTATCGGAACGTGGACGTCAGCTCAATTAAGGAGTTGGTGGCTCGCTGGAGTCCTGATATTGTCGCGGGGTTTGAGAAAAAAGGGGCCCACCAAGCACTTGATGATATCCGTGAATCCATAGAAGAGCTCCAGTATTACCGCAGCACGGTGTTCAAAGTCTGACCTGTCAATCAGCCTCGGCAGAGTGTTCATTAAGTCGTGCTATTGCCCATTCAATATGCTCGCGTACCATAGGTGTAGCCTCTGTTTTTTTCTCTTCCAGAATGGCCACTACTTCAGTCGTCCTTCTACTGTTACCCAGGGCAACAGCAATGTTACGTAGCCAGCGTTGGTAGCCTATTCGCCTAATCGGGCTTCCTTCAAGCCGGGTATTGAATTCAGATTCGGACCAACTGAAAAGATCGGTAAGTGTGGCGTTGTCGAGTGAATGGCGAGGTTGGAAGTCCGGAGTAGATACCGATTTAGAGAACCTGATCCAAGGGCAGACCAACTGGCAATCGTCACACCCAAATATCCGGTTGCCAATTAGCGGTCTAAGATCCTCAGGAATGGATCCCTTGAGTTCAATAGTCAGGTAGGCTATACACCGGCGGGCATCCAGTTGATAAGCTCTATCGATCGCACCGGTTGGGCACGCTGTCATGCAGCGGTTGCAGTCGCCGCAGTGATCGGTTTGTTCTTTGTCTAACGGCAAAGGAAGGTCTGTGTAAAGTTCTCCCAAAAAAAAGAACGAACCCGACTCCTTGTCAATCAGGTTTGTGTGTTTGCCCAACCATCCAAGTCCAGCCTTGACGGCAAGAGGTTTTTCCATAACGGGACCACTGTCTACAAAGGCTCTATAGCGAAACGGACCGACTGCTTCACTCATCAAGTCAGCGAGCTTCTGAAGTCTCCGTCGGATCAATCGATGATAATCCCGTCCCAGGGCATAGCGGGAAACATACCCTTTAGTGCTGTCCTGTAGGATTGTTGCTGGAGAAGTTGCGGAATCAGGAAGATAGTCCATGCGTACACTGACCACTCTGATGGTGCCGGGTTGAATAGCTGCTGGTTTTGTTCGCCGTTCACCATGTTTGGCCATGTAGTGCATGTCGCCGTGGCGGCCGTCTGCGAGCCAGTCTATAAGGCGTGTTTCCGCCTGCGAGAGATCGGTATCTGCGACACCAATCATACTGAACCCGAGTTCCCCGGCCCAAAGCTTCATCTGCGCTTTAAGAGAGGTCAGTTCCCCGCTTGAGAATGTCCTAGATGTCATCAACGCGATATCATAACGCTATGGAAGGAAACTTCGAACATCTCTACAGTTCTGAGGGCTCCCGGCTTGTCGATCGTGAAGCGATTAATTCACTGCAACTGGCCGAGGGTGAACTGATGGAGCGTGCTGGCGCTGCGGCCTACGGTGTAATTTGTCGCAGATGGCCGGGAATTTCCACACTGAACGTGATCTGTGGGCCGGGCAACAATGGTGGTGATGGCTACATCGTGGCCAGGTTAGCCTATCAGGCCGGTGTCCAAGTCAGAGTCTCTCAGGTCGCACCACCTAAAACAGACGATGCGCAGCGGGCACTCGATCAACTCAATTTACAGGGAATTCCTGTTGAACCACTGAATATTGAAACTGTCGGAGAAGCAGAACTCGTAGTTGATGCGGTACTAGGTACGGGGCTCAGTCGTCCTCCAAGCGATGTTTTTAAGAGTGCGATAGATGCGATCAATGGTTCTGGTAGCCCTGTGTTGGCACTGGATTGCCCGTCAGGGCTGGATACGGACACCGGCTGGACCGGTGGTGCAGCTGTGCAGGCAACCGTCACCGTGACTTTTATCTGCCTCAAGGGAGGACTTTTGACAGGACGTGGACCAGACCTTACAGGCGATATCGTGGTCGAATGCCTGGAAGTGCCGGCGAGCGTATTAGCCGGCATCGAGCCAATGGCTTGCTGTATTTCGGCCCGGATCGTGCAGGAGCGCCTTCCCGCTCGCCGGCGTACCCTGCACAAGGGTGAGGCAGGCCATCTCGTGGTTATTGGGGGTGATGTATCGATGGCCGGTGCAGCGCAACTTGCCGGCACAGCCGCTCTGAGAACCGGCGCTGGTCTGGTTACCATAGCAACTCGGCGCTCACACATGGATGCAATCAGTCGGAGTCAGCCTGAATTGATGTGCCATCCTGTGGAGGATCAGTTGTCGCTTGAAACGGTACTTGCAGGTAAGACTGCGGTGGTCGTGGGGCCTGGATTGGGTCAAAGTGAATGGGGAGTTAAGATGCTTAGTGGTGTATTGGCATCCGGTTTACCTGGCGTAGTTGATGCCGATGGGCTCAACCTGCTTGCGCAGGGACCTCGACAAACTGGACAGATGATACTCACACCACATCCAGGCGAGGCTAGCCGCCTCCTCAACACGGATATTGACGCTATTCAGAGCCAGCGGTTTGTTTCTGCCGCGAAGATTCGGTCCCAATATGACGGCATTTGTGTGCTCAAGGGGGCAGGTACTCTCGTAGCCACTAAAGGTGGGAATCTTTGGCTTTGTAAAGAAGGTAACCCGGGAATGGCGACAGCTGGGATGGGAGATATCTTAGCCGGGGTTATTGGTGCCTTGTTGTGTCAAGGCTTAGATCCGGGAGATGCCGCGATAGCTGGTGTCTGGCTGCACTCCAGGGCCGCGGACCTTGCTGCTGCAGACGGCGGTGAGCGCGGTCTGCTTGCGTCAGACCTGTGGCGTTATCTTAGACGTTTGGTAAATGACCCCTATTCTGGATGAGTTCAAAACAGATATTTACATGCGAGGCGCAATTAACGGCTTTTGCCGCCAAGATTGCGTTGTTCCTTGAGCCGGGTGATGTGGTGTATTTACGCGGTGAATTGGGAACAGGTAAAACAGCTTTCGCCCGGGCGATCATCCAACAAAGGGGTAGTGCTGATTCAGTAACCAGCCCAACGTTTACTCTGATTGAGACCTATCACCTGGATGATGTGTCGGTAGTCCATCTGGACCTTTACCGAATTGAATCTGATGCGCAGATGGAGGGGATCGGTTTGCGGGATTACCTAGATGGGCGCTGGATTTGTTTGATTGAGTGGCCCGATCGAGCACCACGTATGCTGCCAGACCCCGATCTCACAATTGACCTGGCCTATGAGGGAAAGGGGCGCTCAGCTGTCTTGATAGCCACAAAACAGTTGTCAGATCGTGCGGGTTGGCTTAAATGAAACGGCTTATTCTGGGGCTTGTGCTGTTCCAGTTAGCGAGTCCCGCGTTAGCTGGTGTCGATGTTTTAAGTATAAGAATCTGGCATTCACCGCTAAGAACGCGGTTGGTCTTTGATCTGTCCGGACCAGTCGTATACAGCGTATTTGCATTGGCCGATCCGCAACGAATCGTGATAGATCTCAAGGACACCGTATCCAGCGCGGTGCCTCCAGGTGATCAGGCATTGGGTCCCTGGCTTCTAGCCCTGCGCTCAGGGAATCCGACCAATGGCGTACTGCGTTATGTACTCGATCTTACAGCACAACTCGACCATGACAGTTTTGTGCTTCCGCCTAGTGCAGTCTATGGTCACCGCCTGGTGGTCGACGTCGAACCAGTCGATGGCCCCGTTCGTACGAGCAAAAGTTCTGTCGATAGTGCAACAAAGAAAGACTATGTCGTCGTGATCGATCCTGGTCATGGGGGCGACGACCCAGGCGCATTGGGACGTCGTGGCACACGCGAAAAGAATGTTGTTCTGGCGATCTCAAAGCGGCTTAAATGGATGTTGGACCTTGAGCCCGGTTTAGCAGCTCAACTAACACGTAAAGGTGACTACTATGTCAGCCTACGTAACAGAATTAAAATTGCTACAGAACATCAAGCAGATGTATTCATTTCGGTGCACGCGGATTCAGCTCGCCGGAGAAGTGCGCACGGTGCTTCGGCTTACATCCTGTCTTCTACGGGAGCCAGCAGTGAAATAGGCCGCGAACTCGCAAAAAGGGAGAATGCCTCAGATCTGATAGGTGGTGTGAGGCTGGGAAGGCAGGAACACAGCGTTCGGGAAATGATGCTTGATATGTCGGTCGACTGGAAAATAAAGGAGAGTAGGGCGTTTGCCAGGAATCTTCTGCACGAACTGGGTAAAATCGGTTTTCTGCATACCCAGCAGGTTCAGGAAGCGGGATTTGTCGTACTTAAAGCTATAGAGATTCCAGCGGTTCTTCTTGAGGTCGGGTTCATCTCCAACAAAAAGGAAGAACGCGCTCTAAAAACAGCGTTGCATCACGAGAGGATCGCGGGTTCAATATTTCGTGCCATTGTCCGTTACTGTACGGAAAAATCCTTGTGCCGCGTAAACCAGGATGCCAACGGGATTTATGTCGTCCGCAAGGCGGAATCATTATCATTACTGGCGGCCCGGTTTGGAACAACGATTTCGGCAATCAAAAGAGCCAACAAATTAAAGATTGACACTTTGTTGATTGGACAGAAGCTCGTTATCCCGGGCTTATGAGAGACCATGGACAGTAATTCAGACCCGCAGACTGCGCGGATACACCGGCTAGCCAATACGCTGATCAATCAAATTGCAGCCGGTGAGGTGGTGGAACGACCTGCCTCGGTTGTCAAGGAACTTATCGAAAACAGCGTTGACGCAGGAGCGACTGAGATTCGAGTCTGGGTGGAACGTGGTGGCGTCAAACTTATTCGGATTGCTGATAATGGCCATGGGATAGCCAGGAGCGATCTGATTCTGGCGACTGAACGTCATGCGACCAGTAAATTGTCCGATTTGAAGGATTTATCGGGAATTGAGACGCTCGGATTCCGAGGCGAAGCGCTACCGAGTGTCGCGTCTGTGTCACGCGTTGGAATTAAGAGTCGCGTTGCCGACACGGATTCAGGTTGGGAGATTAGCGGTGAGGGGGGTGCCTTTTCTGCCCCAGTTCCAACTTCGTGCGAAAAAGGTACTGTTGTTGTTGTGGAGGATTTGTTTTTCAACACACCTGCTCGTCGTAAATTTCTTCGAACCGAAAAAACCGAACGGTCGCATATTGAACGTGTCTTCAAGTGTCTGGCGCTGGCATCTCCGGGCGTGTCTTTTAGTTTGTCAATTGATAAAAAACTGTACTGGCAGTTACCAGAAGTTGATTCTGCTTTGCAATCTTATCGGATCAAAAAAATACTGGGGCAGGAATTTACCGCAAACTCTAAGCAAATAGTCGGTAGAGCCAGCGGCATATCCTTGTTAGGGTGGATAGGCTTACCTGCCTACTCCCGAAGTCAGGCGGACCGTCAATATCTTTTTGTTAATGGACGTGTGGTAAAGGACGTTTCACTGTCGCACGCTGTGCGTCGCGCCTATGCAGACGTACTTTATCGGGGTCGCCATCCGGCTTATGTGTTGGATTTGAAGATCGATCCGCTGACCATAGATGTAAACGTACATCCGACGAAAAACGAGGTGCGATTTGAGGATGCTCGCTCAGTACATGATTTTCTCTATCGGGAAATAGCGCAGGCGACTGCTGATACGCGGGCTGGATCAAACTTTGCAAGCAATGAATCAGGATGGCCCGGGACTTCTTATGGCCCACATCGTATAAAACCATCTGAGTCAGTTCAAAGCGGACTTGGACTGGAACCCAGTGACGTTAGAAAACAGTTTGTTGACTCCCCGGGCAATGATCACATAGATGTTCAAACTGTTGGGATAGAACGCATTGAGCCTAGAGCTAACACCGATGATGTGCCGCCGTTGGGTTATGCGCTGGCTCAGCTGAAAGGAGCCTATATTCTTGCAGAAAATAGTGACGGTTTAATATTGATCGATATGCACGCCGCTCATGAGCGTGTTACTTACGAGCGGCTGAAGGGGCTGCTGAATGAGCAAGTTAAAAACTCTCAGCCCTTACTGGTACCCGTAGTGGCTAGTGTCTCAGTAGAAGAGGCTGATTGCCTGGAAGATAATCAAGTGCTATTTGAACAACTGGGGTTTGAAGTGTCGCGCTCGAACGCTCAGGCGATAGCGATACGTGCTGTGCCCGAGATGTTGCGTTCGCGTGATGTTGCTGGACTGGTCAAAGATTCACTCACAGATCTGATCGAGCAGGGTTATTCGGACCGAATTGTGGATAGTATCGAGGGCATTCTTTCCACTATGGCCTGCCATGGCTCTATCAGAGAGAATCGGCAGCTGACATTACCTGAAATGAACGGTTTGCTTCGACAGATGGAGGAAACCGACCGGTCGGGTTTGTGTAACCATGGCCGCCCCACCTGGAAGCATATCGATATGACAGAAATTGACCGATGGTTTCATCGAGGCCGCTGAATACTGTAGTAGGCCCAATGCATACTCGACCAGATGCGTCTTACAGTTTGTGATGCCGGTCGAAACAATGCGTCGAATTATAATTATCACCGGACCTACGGCTGTGGGTAAAACTGCATTGGCAGTGGAAGTGGCAAAACAGTTTCCCGTTCGGTTGATTAGCGTTGATTCAGGACAGGTATATCGTGGTTTGGATCTGGGTACGGCCAAACCAAGCCACGCTTTGCTTAAAGAATATCCACACGATCTGGTGGACGTGCGCGACATAACCGATGTGTTTTCTGTCGTTGATTTTTGTTCAGCGGCTACACAAGCTATTAACGAGTCGTTTGAGTCAGGAATCGTGCCAGTGCTGGTAGGCGGGACCATGTTCTATATTTCTGCTTTGCTTCATGGGCTCGATGACGTGCCCCCTGCAGACCAGCAGTTAAGATATGAACTGAGTCAGCAGGGTCAGTTATTGGGTTGGCCACGGATGCACGAGAAGCTGTCTGCCCTCGATCCAGTAAGTGCTGAAAGGATTGATCGAAATGATCCACAGCGCATTCAAAGAGCCTTGGAGATCTATATCCTAACCAAAGGTGATGGTTCAGTTTGGGGCAAAAAAATGTGTTTTCTGCCGCAGAATATTTTGGTAAGTCGATTTGTCTTGGCATACAGCGACCGCACGTTGCTGCATAAGCGTATCGTTTGCCGATTCGACGAGATGCTCAAGGCTGGATTGATCGAAGAGGTTGAGAATTTAATAGGTATCCCTGGAGTCACTGCAGAGTTGCCAGCAATGAAGAGTGTCGGCTATAGGCAGGTTCTCGAGTACCTCAGGGGCGAGGTCGATTTAGCAACTATGCGGGAAAGAGCACTGTCTGCAAGTCGCCAACTGGCCAAGCGGCAATTGACTTGGAGTCGTAATACTGCGGGTGGTATATGGCTGGACGCTGCGGATGCACAGGTGAACACCAGTGTTTCTCGCTATTTAGAACAAGTACATTACGAACACTCGACATGTTTTAGCCAAGGTGGTTTGAGTTAGTGTGCTCTGTGCGAGTTGAAATATTTAAGTTTCATCCCTACATTTGAGTTAGGGGAGGACTATACTGATGCTAAGCTCGTTCATAAGAGTTTGGATAGCTATGAATTACATGAAATCGTTTATCGTTCGTACAGATCTTGGCGGTGCGTAGCGTGTTTGACCTAAACCGCGGAAAGAATATTAGGTGCTGTCGTGTCTAGAAACAGTACGGACATAGATGTTTATAGTTAACTTGAAACAGGAGACACCTAAATGGCGCAACAAAAAGGGGCAGCCTTACAAGATCCCTTTCTCAATATACTTAGAAAAGAAAGAATACCTGTATCCATATATCTCGTTAATGGCATAAAGCTTCAAGGCCAGGTTGAATCATTTGATCCATTTGTTGTGTTGTTGCGAAATACTGTCAGTCAGATGATCTATAAGCACGCAATCTCGACTATCGTGCCTTCGCGCGCTGTCCGGATACCTTATGACACTCCCGACTATCCTGACGAAGATGATATAGATCAAGACAACATAGGACAAAACCAAGTTTGATTGTTTCAGTTACTGGGTCTCGCAGTATTACGGACAGCGTTACCGGCTGAAGGTTGGTTTAGACTGAGCGTGAATCGTTCAAAAAACCACTCGGTTCAAGTGGCTTCAGGTTCTGGTTCTGATTGGTGTAAACCCGAACGAGTGTTGTTGGTGCGGCAACAGGCTTTCCGTTCAGCCATATCCGAAGATTTTGCCGAAATCCAGGGGCTTGCAGTTGCTGCTGGTTCGCAGGTTGTTTGTCACATCAGCGCGGTTCGGAAGATACCCCATCCTGCCACCTTCTTGGGATCGGGAAAGGTTCTTGAGATCACGGAACTGGTTAAAAAGTTGGCGGTGGATGTTGTCATACTCGACCATAATGCAACCCCTGTACAGGAGCGCAACCTGGAACAGGCGTTACACTGTCGGGTGATCGACAGAACACGGCTGATACTCGATATATTTGCGCTGAGAGCACGTACGAGTGAGGGCAAGCTTCAGGTCGAACTGGCTCAGCTTAACCATCTCGCCACCCGTTTGGTTAGGGGTTGGACGCACCTTGAAAGACAGCGCGGTGGGTTGGGTCTCCGTGGTCCAGGTGAGACACAACTAGAGACGGATCGACGACTGATCGGTCGGCGGATCAGGACGTTAGGTCGGAAGTTAGAAAAAGTTAGACTGCAACGGGCCTTGAGACGCAATCAGAGAGATCGTGTCCCTATTCCCACCGTCGCGATCGTCGGTTACACCAATGCAGGGAAAACGACCCTGTTTAATGCGCTCAGTGGCGCAAGCGGCCTTGTCGTAGACCAGTTGTTCGCGACACTCGACCCTATGATGAGGCGGCTGGATATCAGCGGTTATGGACCGGTAATTGTCTCCGATACGGTGGGCTTTATTTCCAGACTTCCACATGAGTTGGTAGATGCTTTTCATTCGACATTAGAGGAGGTCAGCGGGTCGCAATTGCTGCTGCACGTTATTGATCTGTTAGATCCAGAGATTACAGAACGAGTCGAGCAGGTTGAACGTGTCCTGGACGACATTGGAGCGGGCGACATTCCTCGCCTACGGGTCTACAACAAGGCGGATCTTATTGATGATTCTAGCGTCAGATCACTCGTGAATGGCAGTCGCCATCGAGGGTTGCGCATATCAGCATCTACAGGCAAGGGGCTCGAGGAGCTTGTTGAGACTGTGGGCGCTCTACTGGGCTCGGATAGAGAACGTCGGATGTTGAAAATTCCTTCCGACAGGCCGCGTTTACGGGCGGCGGCCTATCGAATCGCAGAAGTTGCAGATGAGAAAATAGACACCGAAGGCAATTGGTGGTTGGAGTTACTGGTGGATTCCGTTGCTGTGGGTCGTCTGGAATCCCAGGAACAGTTCCAGACTGGATTGTGGCAAGCCTTCGGAAAGGACTCGACACGACTGAAAGTCACGAGCTGACCCGGCAATTGGCCAGTCCAGATGCGTTGTTCGTGGTAAAATAGATTTTCTATGAAATGACACATGATGTGAGGGGATAATCGAGATGGCGTGGAATGAGCCGGGTTCTGACAACCGTGACCCATGGGGTCAGGGAAACGGACAGAACGGTCCGCCTGACCTTGATGATCTAATCAAGGATCTACAGAAGAAATTCAGCGGGATTTTGGGTGGAGGTGGACGTAAGTCCTCAGGGGGAGGCAGTAGCGGCAGAATGCCTAGCCTTGGTGGTAAATCGTTGATCTTCATAGTTATTGTCCTTGGATTATTATGGTTCGCATCGGGTTTTTACGTGGTGGAGCAAGGGGAACAAGGAGTAGAGCTTCGGTTTGGGCATTATAAAGAGGTAACCGAAGCGGGACTGAGATGGCATGCCCCCTATCCGATAGAGTCGGTTGAAATCGTCAATGTTCAACAGATTAGGACGGTCGAAGTGGGTTATCGTACTAATACTCGATCTAATCAATTCGCGACAGTTCCTCAAGAGGCGCTGATGCTCACTAAAGACGAAAATATTATCGACATTCAGTTTGCTGTTCAGTACGACGTTAAGGATCCACGGGATCTCCTGTTTAACATCAGCGAGGATCCAGATCAGGTTGTGAGGCAGGCCACTGAGAGTTCAGTCCGAGAGATCGTGGGACGAAACACTATGGATTTCGCGATCACCGGTGGTCGGGCTGTGATTGCGCAGGACACCAGTCTGTTGCTGCAGAATATTCTGGATCGGTATAAGACCGGTATTAATGTGAAAGCGGTCGAGATGCAGAATGCTCAACCACCCGCTGAGGTGAAAGGAGCTTTTGATGATGCCGTAAAGGCCCGTGAAGACGAAGTGAAATTCAAGAACGAAGCGGAGGCTTATGCTAACGACATTATTCCCAGAGCTCGCGGTAAAGCAGCCCGGATACTGGAGGAAGCCGAGGCCTACCGAGCCAGCGTAGTTGCCGCAGCAGAGGGTGAAGCATCACGGTTTACTCAAGTCTTGGATGAGTATCATAAAGCGCCGGGCGTAACCCGTGACAGGCTTTACATCGATGCGATGGAGCAGGTGTTGAGTCGGTCAACAAAGCTTATGATCGACCAGTCTGCAGGTGGTAATAACGTCATGTACCTGCCCTTGGATCAGCTGATTCGGCAACGCAACGATTCAGCCGGGAGAACAGACCCCACCCGATTTGATAACGCTGGAGGTATAGCGAACTCTCTGGCTGAAACGGGCACCTCCCGTAGTGGACGCAGCAGCCGGACAGGGAGGGTAACCGAATGAGAGGGAAGGGATTAATTATTGTAATACTGCTTGTAATACTCGGGGCGTTGGGTTCTTCAGCGTTCTATATAGTTGACGAGCGGGAAAAAGCGATCGTGTTCCAGTTCGGTGAAATCGTAGAATCCAGTGAGGAGGCCGGATTGTATTTCAAGGTGCCGATCATTAATAACGTTAAGTTCTTTGACGCCCGGATTCAGACGATGGATGCCGCTCCTCAGTTGTATCTGACACGGGAGAAAAAGAATCTCGTTGTAGATTCATTTGTGAAATGGCGGGTCCGTGATGCGCGCGACTACTACACAAAACTTGGGGGCCTCGCGAGCAACGCGAGGAACCGCTTGTCCCAGCGAGTTAACGATGCGCTGCGGCGTGAATTCGGAAATCGTACTGTACAGCAGGTGATATCGGGCGATCGAGTCGAGATAATGACAATTGTCCGAACGAACATCGATGACGAAATAAGTTCACTGGGGATCGAGGTCATCGATGTGCGGCTTAAACGGGTTGACCTTGACCCAGATATAAGTGAAAGGGTCTATCAGAGAATGGAGGCAGAGCGATCCAGGGTGGCCAAAGATCTGCGCGCTCGAGGTGCTGAGGTGGCTGAAAAGATCCGGGCCAATTCGGATCGGGAGCGCACCATAATTCTGGCGAACGCAAATAAAACCTCTGAAGAATTAAGAGGTAACGGCGATGCTACGGCAACTTTCATTTATGCAGAGGCTTTCAGTCAGGATCGAGAATTTTATCGGATGTATCGTAGTCTTAACGCCTATACAAGAACGTTCGATTCGCCAGACAATCTTCTCGTTATCGAGCCGAGTTCAGAATTTTTTCGATACTTCAATACAGCGAAGCCTGATCTAGCCGATTGATCTGCGCGATCGATGAACTGGCAAGAGTTGTTGGTCGGGCTATCACTTGTCCTGGTGATCGAAGGGTTGATTCCATTTGCAAGTCCTGGACGATATAGAAGACTGGTCGAAGTCATCAGTAACATTCAAGATTCGCGGTTACGGGTTGCAGGTGGGGCCTGTATGCTGGCCGGCTTGCTGCTGCTATATGCGGTCCATTGACGACCCGATTTAGACAATGAGTCTTTGACGGAACTAGAGATCTATAATCCGATCCAACAATCTTATGGCTAAGAATATTGTTGTTTTGGGGATCCAGTGGGGTGATGAGGGCAAGGGTAAGATTGTCGATCTGCTGACACGCCACGTAGGCGCCGTCGTACGTTTTCAGGGCGGTCACAATGCTGGCCACACCTTGGTGGTCGATGGCCAGAAAACGATTCTGCATCTGATTCCCTCTGGAATTCTTCACTCCGACGTTAAATGTTTTATCGGCAGCGGTGTGGTGTTGTCACCCATAGCTCTGATCCAGGAAATAGAGGCATTGAAGGGCAGTGTCACAGATATTGAACAACGATTGCGTATCAGTCATACCTGCCCGGTCATTATGCCCTATCATATTTTGTTGGATAAGCTACGAGAAAACGCAAAGGGCAAGAAAGCAATTGGCACCACCGGTCGCGGTATAGGCCCAGCCTACGAAGATAAAGCAGCGCGTCGCGGACTCAGGTTTGGCGATCTTCTGGATGAAACTACTTGTAGATCCCGGATCGAAGAAGCGCTTGACTACCACAACTTCGTTCTTAAACACTTTTACCACAGTGACACCGTCGATGCAGATGGCTTGGTCAGAGAGTCGTTAACCTTCGGCGAGCAACTCGCGTCTATGGTTGGTGACGTTACCGTTGAGCTGACAGACTGTATTAATCAAGACGACTCAATTCTGTTCGAAGGCGCCCAAGGAACTATGTTGGATATAGATCACGGCACCTACCCGTACGTGACGTCATCAAACACGACCGCGGGCGCTGCATCGACCGGTAGTGGTATAGGACCAATGCTTATTGACGGCATCCTGGGGATCGCTAAGGCCTATACGACTCGGGTCGGTAGTGGCCCTTTCCCAACTGAACTGTTTGATGAGACAGGAGCGACACTCGCTTCAACAGGACAGGAATTTGGTTCTACCACAGGAAGGCCACGTCGCTGTGGGTGGTTTGATGCTGTGATGGTGCAACGGGCATGTTTAATCAGCGGAGTTTCCTCTCTATGCATAACTAAACTTGATGTTCTGGACGGACTTAATGAAATCAAGATCTGTACAGGGTATGAAGTGGACAACACGCCTGTCGATATTTTCCCAGACGTGAGCAGGTTATCTTTATGTCGTCCGATCTATGAAGTACTGCCGGGTTGGCAGACAGCGACGTTTGGCATCAAGACATTTTCTGCTTTGCCACAAGCAGCAAGAGACTACATTGACAGGCTCGAGAGTTTAACGGGTTGTTCGATAGATCTCATTTCTACTGGTCCGGATCGAGCAGATACGATTGTACGTAAAAGTCCGTACTCTTGAGTCCTAGTTGTCGAGGCTGCATAGAAATGGTACCGAGGGCCGGACTCGAACCGGCACGAGGTTGCCCCCACCAGCACCTGAAGCTGGCGCGTCTACCAATTCCGCCACCTCGGCAAAAGAGTTTTTGGTAAAAAGTTCATTCAGGCACCTAGCATTGTGGGCCCGACGGCAGACTGCGGGCGCGAACATTACCGTCTGCCCAGTAGGTTGTCAATCGAACATCGAAGAGGTTGTTTGTGCTCAGAATTGTTTTAAGAAGTACTGCTCACCGCAAACCGGTATAAGGTAGGCACAACAGTGGTTATCGGCAGTTCATACGATCACAGTTGGCCACTGACGGTGCAATGTTGAACAGCAAAAGCGGTGAAGGGACCGACAACCCAGACGAGACTTGGCTATAAAAAGGCACATTTCGTACACCGATACGGTCATTCAGACATATGATCTCGCGGCACAGTGGTCTCCGCAGGTTATAACCGAATCAAAAGAACTCGCACGACCCACGAGCGAACAGTTTCGGGGACAGTGTCTGGACTTTACCCATCTACCTTTTGTGACAATAGATGGAGATGACGCGCGCGATTACGACGATGCCATCTGCGCTCGTAACGCCGATGACGGCTGGCTGTTGCAGATTGCTATTGCGGATGTGAGTCACTATGTGCGACCTGGAACGGAGCTCGACAAGGCGGCAAGATCGCGTGGGAACTCGGCTTACTTTGCCGACCGCGTCATTCCCATGTTGCCGGAGATTCTTTCAAACGATCTTTGCTCTTTACGGCCTGACGAAGATCGGCTTGCTATTATTTGTAGTATTGCTATTAATTTCTCAGGTGAGATTTTGGAGTGGGATTTTGATCAGGCTTGGATCCGCTCACGACTTCGGCTGACGTACGATGAAGTTGACCAGTTTCTCGAAGAACAAGGAGAACGAATTGATCGGGGTTGGGGTAAGGCGGTATCCGAGAGTCTCTATATCGCGTCGCAGATTGTCCTGGCAAGGCAGGATCGGTGCATTGGCACAGGTAGGATCGACATTAATTTCCCCGAGACCGCACTTACATTGGGGAATAATGGCGCGGTGGAAGCTATTGGTTACCGCGAAAGTAACAGTGCGACCCGGCTCGTAGAAGAATGTATGCTTTCTGCTAATCTTTGCGCGGCACAGACCCTTGAGAAGTCTCTAAACAGGGCGGTCTATCGAGTTCACCATGCGCCTTCTTCGCAAGATCTCAAACATCTGCGCCAGGTTCTGCAGCGCTTTGGCCTCACACTGGCTGGCGGTCAGACGCCGAGTATTCTGGATCTTAACAACACTCTCAGTGCGGCCCGAGAGACGTTGGGACGGGGGCAATGGGTGGAAGGGCTAGTATTGCGAACGCTTAAACAGGCGCGCTATGACTCGACGGTAGCGCCTCACTTTGCTTTGGGATTTGACTGCTATACCCACTTTACCTCACCAATCCGTCGCTATCCTGACCTGGTTGTGCACCGGTTGATAAAGGATATATTGGGGTACGATCGTTCAATATACATTGACGCTACGGATGAGCAACTTGCAGATATTTCTGTGCATTGTTCGATGACTGAGCGTCGTGCAGAGAACGCAGAAAGAGCGGTCAATGCCTGCTATAAAGCACAATTTATGTCGGATAAGATCGGGCAGATGTTCAGAGGGTCCATCAGTGGGGTCACTGAATTTGGAGTGTTTGTTCAGTTGCTCGACTTGCCAATAGACGGGTTGGTCCATGTCTCCGAGCTCGGGGGCGATTATTACGAGTTTAATCCACAAACTATGGAACTGTTGGGCAAGCACACAGGAAGAACGTTACGATTGGGAGATGTCCTTGAAGTCATACTGACAGAAACATCTCCAGAAGAAGGAAAAATCAGTTTTTCCAGCATAATGAACAATAACTCCACACCCAGAGGAAGGATTTATCGTCGCAATAAAAAGACACGTCGTGGGAGATAGACGCTCCGAATCGGCAGGGGAGGCTGCATTGAAAAGTTGCAACCGCCAAACAATCCTCGAGGCGGGGTCGTGGATCGAACGGGGTCGCTTGATTCCTGACGCCACAAAATACATTGATCTCATAATGGGTGTTGATTGACCGGAAAACAGTCGCCATTACTATGAATACGATAGTCTCCACATCGTGCGGATTTCACGCAGTTCAGAATGCCCTAAAGCACCCCGATAATGTGGAGGTATTGTTATACGACGTTGAGCGCAACGATCTTCGACTCAAGGAACTCGCTGAACAAGCGCGTCGTTCACAGATTCAAATCAGGGCAACTGGAAAAAAAGAGCTCGATAAAGTATCTGCGGGGGTCAGACATCAAGGTGTCATAGTTATTCACACAACTGGTTTGGCTAAACCCTCTTTATCGCTCGAGGAATATCTAACTCAACTTGAACGGGTGCCATTGTTGCTGGTGCTTGATGGTGTTCAAGATCCTCAAAATCTTGGCGCTTGTCTTCGCACTGCAGCCGTTGCCGGAGTCGATGGCGTTATTCTCCCACGCAAGAAAGGTTGTCCCATCACCGCCACGGTAAAGCGTGTGGCTGCCGGGGGTGTCAGTCATTTATCAATATTTGAAGAGAGCAACTGGAATCGCGTCATGACTACCTTGAAAAATAGCGGACTGTGGATTGTGGGTACTGATGAAAAAGCCGAAAGCGATATCTATAGTACAGATCTAGTACGACCTGTGGCGCTGGTATTGGGTGCGGAAGATAAAGGGCTACGCAGACTGACGCGAAAACAATGTGATCAGGTCGTGCGTATTCCTGCTGTCGGCGGGATCCATAGTCTTAATGTATCGGTTGCAACGGGTGTCGCGCTGTTCGAAGTGTTGCGCCAACGGCGTTCGCCATTACAAAAATAGCTCACAACTGAAAACAGAGTTTGAAATCGGTGCGTGCACAATTCATTCTGGTTCACGTGTTTTGGACCGATAGTCACAAAATTCTCTAATCACGCAGACAGGGCATTTTGGCGTACGTGCGGTGCACGTATAACGGCCATGCAGAATCAGCAAGTGATGTGCATCCTTAAGGTAGCGTTCAGGCGTAAATTTGAGCAGCTTCTGCTCCACATGCAGCACCGTTTTGCCAGGGCCCAACCCAGTTCGGTTGGAAACTCGAAAAATATGCGTGTCCACCGCAATAGTAGGTTCTCCAAACGCGGTATTCAGGACAACATTTGCGGTTTTGCGCCCGACACCAGGGAGCGCTTCTAGTGCTTCTCTGTCGGCAGGTACCTGTCCGTTGTGCAAATCGATCAGCATGCGACAGGTTCTGATGATGTTGTGCGCTTTTGTGTTATACAGACCGATTGTCCGAATGTGCCGTTTAAGGCCGGTTAGTCCCAGGTTAAGTATTGCTTGTGGCGTATTAGCTTCGCGGTACAGTTTGTCGGTGGCTTTGTTGACTGAAACATCAGTGGCCTGGGCGGAGAGGATTACTGAGACAAGCAACTCGAAGTTGGATCGGAAATTGAGTTCGGTAGAAGGGCTTCCGTGGACGCGGGCCAGAATTTTATAGATCTGTTTTCTTTTGACGGGGTTCATGTGAACGACAGTTGTTTTAGTTTTTATTTAGATACAGATTGTTTCTACGGGCACGGGTGCGTTTTACGCTGCTGAGAATATTTTTCCGCATGATGGTCTGTGTCGATACTGTATTACTGCAACTAGCTGACAGCTTTGATCTCGAGCGTTTCATCTCGGCCCGCCTGCGTGCCCGGACGACCATACCACTCGAATACTCAGGCCATGGACTGGGAGGTTGATTATCCAAGGGCGCGCCAGCAATGGGTGTCATCTGGATACAGTCCATTGGGCAGGGCACAATGCACAGCTCACATCCCGTGCATTCATGACCAATTACGGTGTGCATCAGCTTTGAAGCGCCAGCAATAGCATCGACGGGGCACGCTTGTATGCAAAGTGTGCATCCGATACACAGTGCCTCGTTAATGACAGCACAGGCTAAAGGCTTCGCTGTGCCACAATCTCCATCCAGTGGTATCAGTGGTTTGCCTGTGATTTCAGCCAGTCCACGAAGCGTGATATCACCGCCCGGTGGACAACGGTTTATTGGAGCGGCCTCAGTACTGATAGCAAGCGCATACTCCCAGCAGTCCGGGTACCCGCAGCGCTGGCACTGTGTCTGGGGCAGCCACTGATCAATTGTGTGGGGATCGACCGCACCACTCATTGAAGGTTAGATTCCTTGGCACATCGAGTGGTCACCGGACGATCAGCGCACACCCATCCCAGGTTCTGCACCACTATCGGGCTCTATGACGAAAATGCCAGATGCATCATCGATACCGGAAGCCGCCAGGATCATGCCTTCAGAGGTGCCAAACCGCATCTTTCTGGGAGCGAGATTGGCGACCAACACGACATGGCGGCCGATCAATGTTTCGGGGTTGTAGGCATTTTTGATGCCGGCAAATACAGTGCGAGATTGACCATCGAGGTCTAGCTGTAACTCGATTAGTTTGTCAGCACCTTCGACGGTTTGCGCATCGACAACTTTAGCGATTCGTAAGTCTATCTTCGAGAAATCATCAATGGTGATTTCCGGCCGGATGGGTTCGTCTGAGAGATGAGATTTAGTTACGGGTGATTCGGGTTCTATAGAGTCAGCAATCATCTGTTCTACATCCTTGGGGTTAATTCGCGTTAACAGGTGTTGGTATTCCGAGATTCGATGGTTCAGCAACGGTTGGGACAGGTTCGACCATTGTCCAGGTCCGGAGATATCGCAACACAGGAAACTGCTTGAACGCTGTGCTAGAGAGGGAGTTACTGGACTCAGCCAGGTGATCAGTAGTCGGAAAAGGTTCAGGCCCTGACAGCAGATGGCTTGAAGCTCGGCATCAGAACCAGCCTGTTTGGCAACGATCCAGGGTTGTCGATTGTTGACGTATTGATTCGCTTCATCAGCTACGCCCATGATCTCCCGTATCGCCCGGCTGAATTCACGATTGTCGTAAGCCTGGGCAATTGAGGGGCCGGCATCGACGGCTTTCTTGAACAGAGCGGGATCATCGAGCTGATCACCGATTTCGTTACTAAATCGTTTATTTATAAATCCAGCGCATCGTGAAGCGATGTTCACGACCTTACCCACGAGATCAGAATTGACACGCTGGATAAAATCCTCCGAGCTTAGGTCTAGATCCTCAACACGGTTATTCAGCTTGGCTGCGAAGTAGTACCGCAAATAGTCCGGATCCAGGTGACGGAGGTAAGTGTCTGCCTTTATGAAAGTGCCCCGCGACTTGGACATTTTTTCGCCATTGACGGTCAGAAAGCCGTGAACGAATACTGAAGTTGGCGTGCGAAAATTTGCCCCTTGAAGAACTGCAGGCCAGAACAAGGCATGAAAATAAAGGATGTCCTTGCCAACGAAATGGTACAACTCGGCTTTAGAATCCGGTTTCCAATAGGCATCAAAATCCAGATTTTCACTGTTGCATAGCGCCTTAAAACTCGCCAGGTAGCCAATGGGTGCATCCAGCCACACGTAAAAGTATTTGTTGGGGTATCCGGGTATTTCGAAGCCAAAGTAGGGTTCATCTCGGGATATGTCCCAGTCGCGTAGTCCGGAATCAAACCACTCGGCCAGTTTGTTGACCACCTCGGGTTGTAGGTGTCCAGAGCCGATCCATGCCTTTAGCATCGTTTCAAAGTCCGGTAATCGAAAAAAATGGTGTTCAGATTCTCGTTCTATAGGAGTGGCACCAGAGATCGCAGAGATAGGATTCTTTAGGTCACCGGGGGAGTAGGTCGCACCGCATGATTCACAGCTGTCACCATACTGATCCGGGCTGCCGCAGCGGGGACACTCGCCGCGGATGAACCGGTCTGGCAAGAACATCTTGGCGTCTGGATCATAGGCTTGCCGGATGACTCTTCTGGTGATGTAGCCGGCTTCATTGAGACGGTTGTAAATGGTTTCAGAAAAATAGCGATTTTCTTCCGAATGAGTCGTATGATAAAAATCGAATTGAATATCAAATCCTGCGAAATCACGCTGATGCGCACTGAGTATCTCTTCAATCAATTGAACTGGCTCAATACCATCGGATCGCGCTTTGAGCATGATCGGCGTACCGTGCGCATCATCGGCACAGACATAACGTGCATCGTGTCCAACGAGCTTTTGGAAACGGACCCAGGTATCTGTTTGAATGACCTCCAGCATATGACCGAGGTGAATTGGGCCATTCGCATACGGTAATGCACTCGTGACCAGAATCTTTTTCGATGACGTTGTCATGGATGTCGGGGTGCTTGAATACCTGAATTTAGTAGTGTCGGAGAAATAGGTTGCGCTGGCTTGCGAGCGCAGTCGAATTGTCTCGTTCTAAGCCTTCAAACGTATTTTAGCCGATACGAAAGGTCTATCGGTCCTGTGTTAGCATTCGCATACCGAATTAATCGGATAGATTTTGGTCCGATCTGATCGCTTAATCCTGTACAACTCCAATTTGGTGAGGCCGTAAAATTCATATGAGTACAGTAGCAAAAGATGCCGTAGAGAACGCTCTGTCTGAGATTGTTGACCCTCATACAGGCCTCGATCTGGTGACTGGCAAGTCGGTAAATGACTGTGTGGTGGATAACCAAAACGTTTCGATTGACCTGGTTTTGGGATATCCCGCTGAAGGGTGGCACCCGTATCTAAAGCAGCAGGTAGTCGATGTGGTCTCAAAATTGGGGGATATCGAGTCAGTAGAGGTCCGAATCGATACTCAGGTGGTAGCACACGAGGTAAAAAAAGGGATCACCCCTCTTAAGGAAGTTCGTAATGTGATTGCTGTGGCATCGGGTAAGGGAGGAGTTGGCAAATCGACCGTTTCCGCTAATTTAGCGTTAGCCTTATCTGCAGAGGGCGGGAAAGTTGGTGTATTGGACGCAGATATCTACGGCCCCAGTCAACCGCGAATGCTCGGGATAAGTGGACGACCTGAAATAAAAGGTGAGGAAAATCTTGACCCGATGCGAGGATACCAACTTCAAGCAATGTCGATTGGATTTTTGATCGAAGAAGACACACCGATGATCTGGCGTGGGCCAATGGTGACTCAGATGCTGGACCAAATGTTGCAGCAAACCCAATGGAGTGATCTTGATTATCTTATCGTTGATTTGCCACCGGGTACTGGCGACATCCAATTGACGCTGGCACAAAAGGTGCCGGTTTCTGGGGCTGTGATTGTGACTACGCCACAGGATATTGCACTTCTGGATGCACGAAAAGCGATAAAAATGTTTGAGAAGGTTGAGATTCCTGTTTTGGGTATAGTTGAAAATATGAGCACTCATATCTGTACGAATTGTGGCCATGAAGAACATATTTTCGGAGAGGGAGGCGGACGGAGAATTGCTGACGAATATGGAGTTGGGGACCTTGGTGATGTCCCGCTCGATGTGAGGATCAGAGAAGATGCGGATAATGGTCGCCCAACTATGGTCTCAGATCCAGATGGTGAATTGGCGAAGGTATATCGAACCATCGCCCGAAAGGTCGGGGGGGTATTGTCTATGCGAGCCCGCAGCTACAGCGACGTTTTTCCAGCAATCGTAATCCAAAATGATTGAAACTAGTGTGAAAGTCGCCTATGTCGATTAAGTCTGATAGCTGGATTCGTCGAATGGCGGATGAAAGCAGAATGATCGAGCCGTTTGAGGCCGGCCAGATTTCAAGTATGGGAGCAGATCGAATCATCTCATACGGTACTTCCAGTTATGGTTATGACATCCGTTGTTCGGACGAATTCAAGATATTCACGAATATCAACTCAGCCGTGGTCGACCCGAAGGATTTTGACGAGAGTAGTTTTGTTGATTATCAGGGCGATGTCTGCATTATTCCCCCAAATTCTTTCGCATTGGCTCGGACCATTGAATATTTCAGAATACCGCGAAACGTGCTCACGATCTGCCTTGGAAAATCGACCTACGCGCGCTGTGGGATAATTGTCAATGTGACCCCGTTTGAGCCTGAATGGGAAGGTTATGTTACGCTCGAATTTTCCAACACAACGCCCTTACCAGCCAAGATCTATGCAAATGAAGGGGTGGCACAGGTAATATTTTTTGAGGCGGATGAGCCCTGCGAAGTATCCTACAAGGATCGCCGCGGTAAATACCAGGGGCAAACTGGTGTAACGTTGCCCAAGGCCTGATCAAGAGAACGAGATATGGCAGGCAACAGTTTTGGTCAGTTGTTTCGCGTTACGACATTTGGTGAAAGCCATGGTCCGGCTCTTGGCTGTATCGTTGACGGGTGCCCGCCGGGTCTGGAGCTTAGCCCTGATGATATTCAACAGGATCTGGATCGGCGTCGGCCCGGACAATCAAAACACACGACCCAAAGGCGCGAGTCTGACCGTGCTGAGATCCTGTCAGGTGTGTTTGACGGTGTCACCACCGGTGCGCCGATTGGTATCGTGATCAGAAACGAAGATCAGCGAACGAGGGATTATGAGCGGATTCGGGAACAGTTCAGACCGGGTCATGCTGATTACACCTATTTAAGAAAATACGGAATCCGAGATTACCGGGGCAGTGGGCGGGCGTCGGCCCGCGAAACGGTGTGCCGTGTGGCCGCAGGTGCTATCGCCCGAAAATACCTTAATCTTAATAGCGCTATTCAGATCACGGGTTACCTCCAGCAGATGGGAGACATCGTGGCCGAACAACACAGCTTCGATGAAATCTCCCGCAACCCGTTTTTCTTCCCCGATGGCGATAAGATCGAGAAACTTGAGAAACTAATTCAAGCGTTGCGTAAAGCCGGAGACTCGATTGGTGCACGGGTCAATGTTGAGGCGACAAATGTTCCTGCCGGGTTGGGTGAACCGGTATTTGACAAACTGGACGCGGAAGTAGCCAAGGCAATGATGTCTATAAATGCGGTCAAAGGGGTAGAACTGGGTGCCGGATTTGACAGTGTTATACAGCATGGCTCAGAACATCGTGACGAGATGCACCCGGAAGGATTCTTGAGCAATAACGCCGGTGGAATTCTAGGCGGTATTTCTAGTGGTCAGGACGTCGTGGTGTCAATTGCACTGAAGCCAACTTCGAGTATTCAAATCCCGGGGCGTAGTGTCGATATACATGGTGAACCCGTTGAGGTCGTTACAACCGGGCGTCACGATCCTTGCGTGGGTATACGGGCAGTACCGATAGCTGAAGCAATGCTCGCATTAGTATTGATGGATCATTTGCTGCGTTACCGCAGTCTTGGAACAGAGCCGAAAGGCCCGTGTATCCCCGCGTCGACGGACATATCGAAATCAGACTAAAAGAAAATAAGGCCCTGGCTGTCATTTGAAGGCTACTTCCTGACTTCTGTCAGGAGTTTTTCAGCTCCGTCTAACGATTGCTTGTCCGGAGTTGATAGTAGCTGCGTCACGAGGTATCCCATGTCTTCGATGAATCGTATGGCATCGATGTCTGCACGACTGCCTTGTAAAGTCTGAGCTTTCAAAGACCCTAGTGCATCCAATGTGGGATACAGAGAAATCGGGTCTAGCAGGTTGCTGCAACGGTTATGTTTGAAAATCAGCGCGGCGGCATGCTTAGATAATTCTGGATGAAGTGCTTGACTCAGGATCAAGTCCCGGGGCACTTGTGCTTCAGGGTAAAGCGGTAGTGCCGCTTCTCCAAGCTCGCTTTGCAATCTTTGGAACAGTGTCAGAAAGTTGGTCATTTGTTCGTGCTAGATTGCCGTTTGGCAGAATAGATTCCTAAAGGTGTGTTGTATCACCAACATCTCGGAGTTTACGCTAAATTATCGGGTGGTAGTCGTCAGTGACAGTCTAGGACGGTTCGGTGATGTGCTACAATTTTATTCCATAATCATTAATTGAGTTTCACTGAAAATGTCTGGAAAAACCCTGTACGACAAGCTATGGGATAGCCATGTTGTGCGTGAAGAAGATGGCGGTACATCACTGATCTATATAGATCGCCATCTGATTCATGAGGTGACATCGCCGCAAGCCTTCGCTGGCCTCAAAGAAGCTGGGCGATTACCGCGCCGTGTCGGCGCGAACCTGGCAGTTGCTGATCATAATGTACCGACGACTGATCGAAGCGAGGGAATCAGTGATGCGGTGTCACAGCTTCAGGTTACGACCCTTGATCAGAACTGCAAGGAGTTTGGTATTACCGAATACGATATGAACGACCCGCGACAGGGGATTGTTCATGTAATTGGCCCCGAACAAGGTGCAACACTCCCAGGAATGACGATCGTATGCGGAGATTCCCATACGGCTACCCACGGTGCTTTTGGTGCACTGTCTTTTGGTATAGGTACCTCTGAAGTTGAGCACGTACTGGCGACACAATGCCTTGTGTCCCGGAAAATGCGCAGCATGCGGATCACCATAGACGGCGAACTGCGGCCTGGAGTTGGCGCTAAGGATTTAATTCTCGCGATCATAGGTGAAATTGGAACATCGGGCGGTACAGGTTATGCCATTGAGTTCTCAGGCAGCGCGGTCCGTGCGTTGAGTATGGAAGCGAGAATGACGCTGTGTAATATGACGATCGAAGCGGGGGCCCGCTGTGGCATTATTGCAGTTGACACGGTAACGATCGATTACCTCGAGAATCGCACTTACGCTCCCAAGGGCGAGCAATGGGTCGAAGCGACACAACTCTGGTCTGGTTATGTTTCGGACAACGATGCGGTATTTGATCAGGAAATTAAGCTTGATGGACAGGCAATTGCTCCGCAGGTCACCTGGGGCACATCGCCCGAAATGGTCATTCCGATTGATGGAATAATTCCTGATCCGCAAGGCCAAGCTGACGAGACTCGCCGAGACGGTTGGGTGCGCGCATTGGAGTACATGGGCCTGGAGTCTGGAACACCGATCAGTGAAGTCAAGGTAGACAAGGTATTCATTGGGTCTTGTACAAACGGAAGAATTGAAGACTTAAGAGCCGCGGCGCAAGTTGCCCGAGGTCATAGTGTTGCCTCAAATGTCTTGTTGGCAATGGTCGTTCCGGGGTCCGGACTGGTTAAGCGCCAGGCTGAAGCAGAAGGGCTGGATGTAGTTTTTACTGAGGCAGGATTCGAGTGGAGAGAGCCTGGTTGTTCAATGTGTCTTGCGATGAATGCGGATCGACTGGAAGCTGGCGAGCGTTGTGCCTCAACCTCTAACCGGAATTTTGAAGGCAGACAGGGCCAGGGCGGACGCACTCACCTGGTCTCGCCTGCTGTGGCGGCAGCAGCAGCAGTAGCAGGCCATTTTGTTGACCCTGCCGGGTTGGAGGTTAAGTCCTGATGGAAGCTTTTAAAACTGTAAAAGGCGTTGTCCTACCTATCGATCGCTCGAATGTTGATACTGATGCGATTATTCCGAAACAGTATCTGAAGTCGGTAGCCCGCTCAGGCTTCGGTGCAAATCTATTCGATGAATGGAGATACCTGGATCATGGTGAGCCTGGGCAGGAACACAGTAATCGGCCAATAAATACGGATTTTGTGCTCAATGAAAAGCGTTATACCGGTGCTGAGGTTTTGCTGGCTCGCAGTAATTTCGGCTGTGGATCATCTCGAGAACATGCGGTGTGGGCGCTTCATGATTACGGTATCAAGGTGATTATCGCATCTAGTTTTGCCGATATATTTTTCAACAACTGTTTTAAGAACGGTCTGCTGCCTCTTGTATTGTCCGAGGATGCCATTGATGTCTTATTTGAGTCGATCAAAGATGAACCAGGCTATATGCTCGAGGTGGACCTGGAGTCCCAAACCATCATCACTCCAGATGGCATGCAACATTCATTCGATATTGAAAGTTTTAGGAAGTACTGTCTGATTAACGGTTTCGATGACATCGATTTGACTTTACGGCATAAGAAAAATATTTCAGAGTTTGAGGCGACGCACAAGCAGAGGATGCCCTGGCTGTTTGAGGATATTTCCTAAGATGGAGTTGTGCGGTTTGTCTGGGTTCGACTTGGTTCGGTTGCCATTTATGTGTCTTCGGAGAACGGAATCTCTTGGCCAATAGCATAAATGTTGCCGTCGTCGGAGCCACCGGAGCGGTCGGTGAGGCAATGATCGGCATTCTCGAACAACGCAGCTTTCCGGTTGGCTGTTTGTTCCCGCTTGCGAGTGAACGGTCAGCAGGTAGTACGATCAACTTTAAGGGCAAATCAATCCAGGTAAAAAGGCTGGACGAGTTTGATTTTTCCACAATCGATGTTGGTTTGTTTTCAGCTGGCGGAAGTGTATCCGCCGTCTTCGCGCCGAAGGCTGTGTCATCGGGCTGCGTAGTCGTTGACAATACTTCTTATTTTCGCAACGATCCGGAAATTCCTCTCGTCGTACCAGAAGTCAATGCTCACGCAATAGACGGGCACGATGGCATTATTGCCAATCCCAACTGTTCGACTATTCAGATGGTCGTTGCCTTGAAGCCAATCTATGATGCTGTGGGCATCTCCCGGATCAACATAGCGACCTATCAAGCTGTTTCAGGTGCGGGTAAGCGAGCCATTGCCGAACTGGGGCAGCAATCAATCGAACTGCTAAATGGTAGGCCGGTCAGTCCGACTATTATGCCAAAGCAGATTGCCTTCAACGTATTGCCTCATATCGATGAATTCCAGGAAAACGGGTATACGCGAGAAGAAATGAAAATGATCTGGGAGACTCATAAAATACTCGGTGATGATACCATCTGCATAAACCCGACCTGCGTGCGTGTGCCGGTGTTTTATGGCCACTCCGAGGCTTTGCATATCGAAACGCGCGAAAAGATTACTGCCAAAGCGGTTCGAGAACTGTTACAAGCCGCGCCGGGCGTTGTTGTCGTTGATAAATGTGAGCCGGGCGGTTACCCGACCCCTGTTTCGGATGGTGCCGATAGCGACGGAGTGTATGTGGGTAGGATTCGCGAGGACGTTTCGTGCGCTCAGGGTATCAACATGTGGGTTGTATCGGACAATATTCGGAAAGGTGCGGCACTAAATAGTGTGCAGATAGCCGAACATCTGTTTAGGAGTGTTTAATGTCTATGTCAATTAGTATTAGAAAATCGAGTCGAACTATTTGCTGGAAAGTCGAGTTTTAGCAAATTGATCAGAACTCTACCTAATCGACCAGCTGTTTGGATTGTTTTATCAGTCTGTATTTGGCTGGTGACATCCAACGTCCAGGCTATCGGCTTGGGCCGCATAGTGGTGAATTCTGCGCTGAATCAACCACTTGACGCAGAGATATCGATTGCTTCCATTGAAGGCAATGTGCTTGAGAGTCTGGAAATCAGGCTGGCAACAGATTCTGACTTTCGACGTGCCAATATCTCAATCGAACCGGTCGTCAAGTTGCTGCAATTTAATGTGATCAATGGTGAAACCGGCCCCTGGATTCACGTGACAACAGATCGTTCCGTTCGCACGCCGTTTCTACATTTTCTAGCGGCCATTGAGTGGTCGGGCGGTAGGATTATTCGCGAATATACCGCCTTGCTGGACCCACCGGGTTACGACACGGTAGCTGGTCAGTCAATGACGTTACCCAGTGCGACTGATCGGCGGATAATACAGCCGGGTGATACCTACGAACCCGTCAGAAGTGGTGAGACGCTGATGGGTATTGCTACAGATATTGATGTCGATAAAAGCGTGACTATATATCAGAGAATGTTTGCGTTAATGCACATTAATTCTGAAGCGTTTATTCGTGGCAACATGAATCTGCTCCGAGAAGGAGCTACGTTGATTATCCCTTCTGTTGAAATGATGGCGGGCATTTCAAGAATTCTAGCTAGAGAGGAATATACTCGTCAGCTATCGGAATGGGTTGATTATCACCAGGGCATTGCACAGGGCAAGTCGCAGTCTGGCGAGAGACTCTGGGTATCATTGATACCGGGAGATGAAAAGGTCGTTGTCAAAGAGGTTGAAAAAACAATTGTCAAGGAAGTGCCAATTGATACGACAACGGCAAGCCAGGACAGCAAGCGTGAAAGCGCTGGTGCAACGACAGCCGCCACCGCGACCGGGGAATATGTTCTCAGGATCGTTCAACCAGATACGACCGTTCCACCCGCAACAGTGGTCGAAGATTCCGATGCGGTACCGGTACCAACTGACCAGCCGTTTATCGATCCTGAGTTGGAGAATGTCAAGCATCGCCTAACGTTGACCGAAGAAAACCTGGCGTCGACGGAGCTCGAAAACGAGAAGTTGTTACGCCAAATCGCATTGCTAGCAGAGCAGATCGACAAGTCAGCCAGGCTGATTGCCTTGCAAGATGAAGCACTCGCATTGGCACAGCAACAGGCAATACTACGAGCGCAGCAAACTGCAGCAACGTCTTCAGTTCAGTCAGCGGATACAACCGCTGCACCGGCAGTTCCGGATACAGCCGTTGATAGCTCACAGGCTTCGGCCGGCCAGACAGCAGATAGCGGTGATCAGACAACCGTAGCGGCCACCTCGAATATCGGAAGCGCTACCTCGCAGGGTTCGTCAGATCAAAATGCGAGCACCGATAGTGGAGCAAAAGAGAAGAGCTCGTCTGAGCCGGGTAGCGACGCTTCAGAGCGCGTCGTGGTGACCTCCTCAAGTACAGCCGAAGACGAGGAAATCAAGGAAGTAGGCAGCCTGACTTCCGCAACACAGATGCAATCCGGACAGCAAAAAACCTCCGACGTCACAACAACGGCTGTATCGGTCGACTCGAATGATCGTGGACCTACGGAGTCGGTGATAGATATTATTCGCAGCCTGTCCACGATCGACGGATTCAACAAGCTTTACCAAAAGGACGAGCAGCTCGTTGCAATGTTAAGTGCAGCAATCATACTGATTCTATTGCTGTTGCTACTGGTTCTACGCAGAAAACGTTCGATCAGTCCAGATGATACGCCGTCCGGGACGATGCCGATCGTGGTGCCGGCGGTGACCAGTAAGCGAGATGCCGAAAATCCTGCCCAAAAATCTGCTGGTGCGAGCCAACGAGATGACTCCAACGCCAGTTCTGAACGCTCCGAAATACCGGAAAAATCAGATGACACGTCGGCTGATCGAGGCAAGGCGACTGATCCTATTTCTGAGGCGGGCATTTACCTCACTTATGGTCACCACAATCAAGCTGAGCGTGTCCTGGCATCCGCGATTCTTAGTGAACCAACCAGAACTGATTTGAAGCTGAAGTTGCTCGAGGTCTATCAGGCGCAAGGAGACTTAGAAAAGTTCGAACAGACGGCCGGCCAGTTGTCCACATCTTTGTCAGCGGATTCCTCTGAATGGGTATCGGTCGTTCAAATGGGTCGTGCCTTGTCCTCGAATAGTCCGCTTTTCACAGCAACGCCTCTCAGTGATCGTGATGCAGACAATGAAATAGCCAGTGATGGCGATACCGTGACTGAAGAAATCGGAATTGATCTTGAACTTGAGGAGCCAGGGGTCGAGATGGTAACCCCTGCGATCAGTTCACCGCCAGACGTGCAACCGGATGTAACCCCGCGATCATTGTCGACTGACCTGGAATTTTCGGAGGAACCGGCCAAACCTCCCGTAGAGGAAACAGTCTATGGTCCGAGCGTCTCTGATACGGATGATTCGACCGAAGATCCAGATAATGCCGATAGTATGGATGTTGGGACTCGCCTTGATCTTGCCCGGGCTTATATTGAAATGGGGGATAACAGTGCCGCCAAGAATATGCTCAACGAAGTGGTACAACACGGCGATTCGGGTCAAAGGGCAAGCGCTCAGGCGATGCTGATGACCCTAGACAATAAATAATCTACAAATTCCTGGCAGATGATCTGATCAGGTTCGTACCGTACCGCTAGCCAGGTCCTGTACAAACTCGATAACGTTATCACACAGTTCTGCTTTCGGTTGACCACTGTCATCTAGATTCGCCCTAATTTTGTTAACCAATGCCGAACCTACAACCGCAGCCTCTGCAAACTCGTTGACAGTATGGACCTGTTCTGATGACTTTATTCCAAACCCAACTGCAAGCGGTAGGTCGGTCATCTCTCGTAACTGAGTGATTGCTCTTTTGACAGTTTCAGGGTCAGCAGAGTGTGTGCCGGTTATACCGGTTATCGATACATAATAAACAAAACCGCTGGTATTCTGTAGAACAGATGTGAGGCGTTTATGGTCTGTGGTAGGCGTGACCAGGCGAATCCAGTGAAGGCCGGCCGTCAGGGCAGGATGACAAAGCTCTTCATCTTCTTCAGGAGGCAGATCTACAATAATGAGTCCATCGACACCCGCCGAATAGGCATCATTCACAAACTTCTGGCTACCATAACGATAAATAGGGTTGAAGTAGCCCATCAGGATAATGGGTGTCTGGGAGTCTTCTAGCCGGAAATCCCTGACCATGCTAAGAGTGCCTTTTAACGTCGCACCTGACTTCAAAGCGCGTTGGCTGGCTGCTTGTATAGCTGGCCCATCAGCCATGGGATCTGAAAAAGGCATACCCAGTTCGATAATGTCTGCACCGGCTGCGGGTAGTCGGCTCAGAAGATCTCTGGATATGGATGGTGTTGGATCCCCGGCCGTCAAAAAAGTAATGAGTCCACCACGGGAGTCACTGGCAAGCTGAGCGAATTTACGAGTCAGTCTGGTCTCTACTCCGTTGCCGCTCACAGTTCTACTCCCAATGCTTGGGCGATGGTGAAAACATCTTTGTCTCCTCGGCCGCACATATTCATGACAATCACGTTGTCTTTATCAAGGGCAGGTGCAATCTTGGCAACGTGTGCTAGCGCGTGGGCGGGTTCAAGCGCAGGGATTATCCCTTCTGTCCGACAACATAATTGAAATGCATCCAATGCTTCGTTGTCAGTTACCGATACATATTCGACCCGACCAACATCATTTAGCCACGAGTGTTCAGGGCCGATTCCAGGATAGTCTAGCCCGGCAGAAATAGAGTGTGCATCGATGATCTGCCCGTCGGAATCTTGTAACAGATACGTTCGGTTACCATGCAGAATACCCGGCGTTCCGCCTGTAAGCGAAGCAGCGTGTTTACCTGAATCAACGCCAAGGCCTGCTGCTTCCACGCCTATGATCCTTAAATTGTCATCGAGAAAGGGGTGGAACAGGCCCATAGCGTTTGAACCACCGCCAATACAAGCAACCAATACATCCGGAAATCTGTTTTCCGCCTTGAGAATCTGTTCCTTCACCTCCCGACCTATCACACTTTGAAAGTCCCGAACCATGGCCGGGTAGGGGTGTGGACCAGCAACAGTGCCGATGATATAGAAGGTGTCTTCTACATTAGCAACCCAGTCTCGAAGTGCTTCATTCATTGCGTCTTTAAGAGTCGCCGTTCCGCTCTCCACCGGGATTACCTCAGCTCCCAGTAGTTTCATTCTGAAAACATTAGGTGCCTGGCGTTCGATGTCTGTTGACCCCATGTACACGACACAGGGTAGATCGAAAAGAGCGCAAACCGTAGCAGTTGCAACGCCATGCTGACCGGCACCCGTTTCTGCAATAATGCGTTTCTTGCCCATTCGACGAGCAAGCAGAATCTGACCCAATGTGTTGTTGATTTTATGGGCGCCAGTATGATTCAACTCGTCACGCTTGAAGTAAATTCGCGCACCACCAAGTTCCTGAGTTAGGCTTTCGGCGAAGTAAAGCGGGCTTGGGCGACCGATGTAATGTTCTGCAAAAAAGTCGAAATCTGACTGAAAGCTTGGGTCGATTTGAGCTTGGTTGTAGGCTTGTTCAACCTCAAGAATCAGCGGCATGAGCGTTTCGGCCACGAAACGACCGCCAAACATTCCGAAATGGCCGGTTTCGTCCGGACCACTACGATAAGATTCTGGCTTTGCGTTATTTGCTGTCATGAGTGCGTTATAGTGTGTAGCTAGAATGCCAATTATTGTCTATTGTACCAGCGCCCGCTAAGGCGACTGTAATCAACCAGCGGTCAAGTTGAGTCGTATAGTACGACCGATTTACAACGAGTAAGGCTGCTATTTAGTCCGGTGTAGGGTGTTTTATCTCCAATATTCTATTTCAGCGTAGTCGGGCGTTCTAGGGGCGGGGTGCAAGATGATTCCCAACGGTATATCTCGATTGGCCATGTGTCTTGAATACGATGGTAGTAGTTACCATGGATGGCAGATACAAAAAGGGGTAGTAACCGTGCAAGAGACTTTGGAAGGGGCGGTGTCCAGCGTAGCGGACGAGCAGATTCAGGTAATTACGGCAGGCCGGACAGATGCAGGAGTGCATGCGACGGGGCAGATTGTTCACTACGATACTCGGTCCATTCGGTCGGGCCAAGCATGGCTGCGGGGTGTCAACTCTAATTTGCCGGAGTCTGTTGTTGTGTCGTGGGTTCTGCCGGTGCCGGCTACTTTCCATGCGCGGTATTCTGCACTCACCCGCTCCTATCGCTATGTTTTGCTGAATAGGCCGGTGCGGCCGACCTACCTGTCCCGACGAGTTTCCTGGGACTACAGGCCACTTGATATAAACAAAATGAAGGTGGCTGCGAAACCTTTGCTTGGTGAACACGACTTTAACGCCTACCGGGCGGTATCATGCCAATCAAATACATCGACCCGAATAATCCACGAACTTGAAATCAATCAGAAGGAAAGCTGGATTTGGTTTGATATTAAAGCGAATGGGTTTCTTAAGCACATGGTTCGGAACATCGTCGGGGTTCTTATAGCTATTGGTGCGGGTGAATCCGAACCCGGTTGGTCCAGCGAAGTACTGGAAACACGTGATCGAACGAAGGGTGGCGTGACAGCCGCTGCCGATGGGCTGTATTTATGTGGTGTTTCCTACTCGGCTGGGTATAACTTTCCCCCAGCACCGCCGCCATGTAGGTTCTGGTAACATGAATCCGGAACCTGTTGATGTGGTTCATCTGTTGCAGGTCACACTAACCAGTAAATTATCTTGCGAACTCGTATAAAAATTTGTGGAATTACCCGGGTTGAGGATGCTGCGACCGCAACCTCTTGTGGTGTGGATGCAATCGGACTTATTTTTTACGGCCCAAGCCCTCGTGCAGTCAGTATACGGCAGGCTGCGGATATTGCTGACAGTTTACCGGCGCTAGTGCATGTCGTTGGTGTGTTTGTGGACCCGAATGAAAAAGAAATTGAGACGGTACTGAGTAAAGTAAGGCTTACTTTGCTCCAGTTTCATGGCAGTGAGTCGGCCGAGTTTTGTAACGGCTTCGGAATGCCATACATTAAAACATTGAGGATGTCGGATGATGCCGACCCTGAATTTTATGCCCGGTCCTATCCGCAAGCACGCGCGCTTCTGTTGGATACTTATGAATCAGAAAGATACGGCGGCACAGGTTCGGTATTTTCGTGGGAGCGAGCCAAACAATGCCAGAGCAGTCCGGTAATTATTGCCGGAGGCATTGCGGCGAGTAATGTTTCTGTCGCACTTACGAAGTCCGGGGCGTATGCAGTCGATGTTTCGAGCGGGGTGGAAACGTCACCCGGTCAGAAGGACGCAGGGAAGGTTCAATCATTTATTTGTGCGGTTAGAGATCATGATCAGATGCAAAGACAAAAAAGAGGGGCAGACTGACCATGAACTGGTTCGAGAGGTTAATTCCACCTAAGATCAAGGTTCGAAATCCACTAAGTAAGCGCAGTGTCCCAGAAGGATTGTGGCGTAAATGCGAAGCGTGCAGCGCTGTGTTGTATGGCTCTGAACTTGAAAGGAGCAATCAGGTTTGTCCAAAGTGTGGGCATCATATGCGGTTGGGCGCACGTGAACGCTTGCGAACATTATTTGATGAGGCCGAGTTCACTGAATTGGCAGCCAGTCTGCAATCCACTGACCCGTTAAGGTTTAAGGATTCTAAAAGGTATAAGGAAAGGCTTAGCGACGCCCAGAAGGAAAGCCGGGAGTCCGAAGCATTGATCTGTGCTCATGGCAGAGTTGCTGGGTCAGAACTGGTTGCGGTCGCGTTTGAATTCAAATACATGGGAGGATCGATGGGATCAGTGGTCGGCGAGCGATTCGTTAGAGCCGTCGATCATGCCTTGCAAACACAGACGCCTCTGGTTTGTTTCATTGCCAGTGGAGGTGCCCGAATGCAAGAGTCGATTTTGTCGTTGATGCAAATGGCAAAAACAACAGCTGCACTGAACAAACTACACGAAGCTGGGTTGCCTTATGTTTCAGTTCTTACAGACCCCACAATGGGAGGTGTGTCGGCAAGTATCGCCATGCTGGGTGACATTATCATTGCTGAACCAAAAGCGTTGATCGGGTTTGCAGGGGCTCGGGTGATCGAACAGACTGTTCGTGAGTCTTTACCAGAAGGTTTCCAACGTGCTGAGTTTCTGCTCGAGCACGGTGCCATTGATATGATCGTAACAAGAGATCAAATGTCTGCGACTATTGCCGGCTTATTGAAAATACTAGGGCCGGGTCCCGGACATAGCATAGAGGGGGAGTTGGTGTTTTAGTTCTAGAGATGGTTTTTACTCTCTTTTATTCAGGCTGAAATAGAACAATTTCCAACAACTGAGTTGTCCGCGCCCTCATCACTTCTGACACTGGATCAGTGGCTCGAATATATTCAGTCAGTTCATCTTCGATCAAAGGATCTTGCCCTGGATCGTGTGCGACGTGTGCTTCATCGGATGAGGCTTCGACTGCCATGCAAGGTGATAACGTTTGCCGGTACGAATGGTAAGGGTTCAACAGTCAGATTTGTTGAGTCGATTTACGTATCGGCGGGTTATAGAGTGGGTGCTTATACTTCTCCCCATCTAGTTGCCTATGGAGAAAGGATTCAGCTCAACCAGTGCCTCGCAGAAGACGATGAGTTGGTGGAGGCGTTCAGAGTAGTTGATCAGGCCCGGCAAGGGATCCCCTTGACATATTTTGAGTTTGGGACTTTAGCGGCGCTCTATGTTTTTTCGTGCAACAAGCTAGACGTAGTGCTGCTAGAGGTTGGATTGGGAGGCCGACTAGACGCTGTTAATGCGATTACTTCGAATCTTAGTTGTATTACCCCCGTATCACTTGACCACGAGGCCTGGCTTGGACAAACACGTGAGCAGATAGGGTTTGAGAAAGCCGGCGTTCTTCGTTTCGGCAGTAAAGTGGTGCTCAATGACCACAACGTACCAGATTCGATCGTCGATAGGGCAGTTCGGTTGAAATGTAAGATAAAAAGGATCGGTATAGATTATAGTTTTAGGGTAGAGGACGGTCGCTTGGCCTGGAATCCGGATCCGTCGCGATGGGGCGCGGCTAGGACATATAGCGACCTGCAGATCCCGGGGTCGGGGGACGATGCTGTTCTGCACAACACTGCAGGGGCGATCGCAATCGTTGAGTCGATGGACGCGGATTTACCTGTCCGTAAAAATGCAGTTCGCGAAGGTTTGGCAAACACAGAATTGTCTGGTCGGATCCAGGTGTTGCCGGGTGGAATCGAACAAATATTTGATGTAGCCCATAACCCGGCTGCTATCGCTAATCTGGCTGCGTTCATTGATAAGCGTCATCCTGTCAGACGTAACCTCGCTGTATTTTCCATGCTGAAAGACAAAGACCTGGCTGAAGTCGTCCGTCTTATGGGGTCTAGAATTGCCAGCTGGCACCTGACCCAACTAGACGGTTCTCGGGCTACCCCACTACAGGACTTGGCTGATGTTGTGTCTAACCATTCGAATTCGGATATAAAGATGTGGCCTAATCCTTTGCATGCCTACAAAATGGCTATGCAGCTAGCACACCCGGGCGACAGGGTGGTTGTTTTTGGATCGTTTTATCTTGTGGGTGCTATACTCAAATCAGTTTCAGGACACCCTCTTCAGGCGTGAATGCCACAGCCCAACGATTATTCGTTTGATTTAAAGCATCGACTTGTTGGCGCGGCAGTTTTAATAGTCGCTGCCGTAATCGTTCTTCCCTTAGTCCTGACAGGTCAGAAACAAGGCCATCGCCATGCATTAATCGGCAACGGTGGCGCTTCGGTCCCGATTCAACAGACGTTTATCTCGCGCATAGAAGTAGACAATCCTGATGTCTTTGCACAGCAGAACTCTGCAGAGACCGTTAACGATGAATCTGAACCAAGGAAAGAGTCCGATACACAAGAGTCCGCTAAGGATGTGAAAGATCAGGGAATTGACGATAATCGACCAGTGAGCGATTCGGTTGGATTGCCTTCTGGCTGGGTAGTTCGGGTGGGTGTCTTCCAAATACCTGGAAATGCGAAGAAAAGGCAGTCTCTGCTTGACGAAAATGGATTTAACGTCAATTTGGAGGAAACCAAATTGGATGGTAAGACAGCGATTAGGGTGTTTCTGGGTCCGTTCTCAACAGAGGATGAGGCTGAGAGTATGAAAGCACAGGCAGTCATGGTGACAAACGATAAAGCTTTTGTTGCACGTTATCCGTAGATGCTGGTCCGACTAAAATCTAAGACACAAGGGAGACGCCGGTGTTGGGCTCGATAAATCTCGATCAGATTATCTGGGTTGATGCGGTCGTAATTGCAGGCCTAGTTCTATCGTTTGGGTTAGGTATTTTCCGCGGGTTTGTCCGTGAAGTACTTTCCTTGAGTTCTTGGATTATCTCAATATGGTTGGCTTATCTGTATGGAGATAATCTGGCTATTATCATCGTGCCGTGGCTCGAGTCTGAAAAACTCAGCGGATTGATCGGCTACCTGGTAGTTTTTGTGGCAGTTCTTGTCCTACTTTCACTGATTGTGGCCTTGCTATTTAAGCTTTTCCGGGTAGCTGGATTTTCTGGTACTGATCGGTTTTTGGGTGGGTTGTTTGGTTGTTTACGGGGTGTCGTAATAGTTGCAGTGCTATTATTTATAGCGGAGTGGACGCCAGCAACCGGTCAGGCGTGGTTCAGAGAGTCCCAGATCGTGCCATACTTCGAATCCCCGCTCACTTGGTTCAAATCCAAGGTAGTGGATCAGTTGAATATAGACTCCCTTCAGTAAGGCGGCGAAAAAAGAACAGTAGTTGAACCAATAGCAAATAGGGTAATTAACTGTGTGTGGTGTGATAGGTATAGTGAGTCAATCGTCGGTCAATTACGCTATCTATGAAGCACTGACTGTGGTGCAGCATCGAGGTCAAGATGCCGCGGGTATGGTGACTTGTGACGATCTACGTGTCCATCTACGTAAGGATGGTGGCCTGGTCAGGGACGTGTTTCAGTCCCGACACATGGCGCAGTTGGTCGGTAATGTTGGCATAGGCCATGTGCGATATCCAACTGCAGGTAGTGATTCTAAAGCTGAAGCACAGCCGTTGTATGTGAATTCACCATACGGGATTGCGCTTGGCCACAACGGAAATCTGACTAACGCTGCCGAGTTGAGTGATGAGCTATTTCGGGAAGATCTAAGACAGTTGAACACCAACTCAGATTCTGAGGTCTTGTTGAATGTATTTGCACATGAACTTCGCGAGTCGATCGGTACTAGTCGACTTCAACTGGAACCTGACGATGTTTTCAGGGCGGTGGGTCGCGTGTATGAACGTTGTCATGGTGCCTACGCAGTGGTTGCCATGATAGTAGGGTATGGACTCGTTGCTTTTCGAGATGCCAATGGTATTCGCCCACTGATTCTCGGTGAGAAACCCGATACTGATCATAAATCGGTGTTGATAGCATCAGAAAGTGTTGCTTTAGATGTTCTTGGCTACAGCAGTCTCGGCGATGTCGGAGCAGGAGAAGCAGTTTTCGTGGATCTTAAGGGTAATATTCACAGGAAGATATGTTCTAAACGGTCGAGTCTTTCGCCCTGCATATTCGAGTACGTGTACCTGGCCCGTCCTGATTCAATCATTGACGATGTTGCTGTCTACAAGAGTCGTTTGAGAATGGGTGAAAAACTCGGTCATCGGCTTTTGGAGCAATGGCCAGACCACGACATAGAAACGGTGATACCCGTGCCTGATACCAGTAGAACATGTGCTTTGCAGTTGGCAAATGTTATTGGCGTCAAGTATCGAGAGGGCTTTATAAAAAACCGTTACATCGGGCGGACATTTATCATGCCGGGCCAGGCTGAACGACGTCGATCTGTAAAGCAAAAACTTAATGCTATTGATCTCGAATTTCGGGGAAAGAATGTATTGCTGGTTGATGACTCGATAGTCAGAGGAACGACCTCACAGCAGATTATTCAGATGGCACGCGAATCTGGAGCGCGGAGTGTCTACTTTGCATCCGCTGCACCACCAGTCAAGTACCCCAATGTATACGGTATAGATATGCCCGTGGCGGGGGAGTTGGTCGCAAATAATCGTAGTACAGACGAGGTCTGTCACCAGATAGGGGCGGATTGGCTGATCTATCAGAAACTGGAAGATCTAGTTGATGCAGTTCGAGAGGGGAATCCATCGATTGAAACTTTTGATTCTTCCTGCTTCGATGGTAATTATGTTACTGGAGATGTGACATGGGATTATCTGACTGCACTGGAAAAGCGGAGAAACGATGGGACAAGAAGCAATAGGCGAAATGAACTCGATTCTACTGAGCCAAGCGTAATTCACTGAGTAAGGTCAAGTTCCTCTCGCTGTTCGCCGTAGAAGAGCGTGATCAAATTATTGTTGAGCACGGCAGCACTGGGTGCGTTTGCCCAGTCACCGAGGACTACACGATAAGCAGTGTCTCTGCCGTTCAACTCGATCCTGTGTATGCCCGGGCGGTGTGTGTGCCCGTGAATCATCACCCGGGCACTGGTCTGATTGAATTCATCTACGACTGCAGACTGATTTACATCCATTATCTCCAGAGGTTTTATCGACTTTCCATATTCGCTGCGGTATCGGACAGTTTGGGCGACCTTGTCTCGCTCCATAATGGGTTTCCGCAGAAAGTTGAGTTGCCAGTCTTGGGTTCGAACCACTTTACGAAAGGCTTGATGCTCAACATCATCAGTGCAAAGACTGTCTCCATGGAGAAGTAGCGCTTTACAGGCCTGAGTCTCAAGTAAGAACGGTTCCTTGATCAAAGTGCAACCAGTGCGCCTGCTGAACTCAGAGCCGAGTAGAAAATCACGGTTACCGTGAAGGACTGAGATCGCCATACCAGTGTTCGAAGTATCTTTCAGAATCCGCTCATAATCAGATTGCCCAAGGTGCTCCGATGCGTCATCACCCAACCAGTATTCAAATAAGTCACCCAGAATAAATAACTTTTGGATTCCCAACAGCGCTATGTCATTGAGGTAGTCGTTGAAGCGATCTCCCAAGGCTGATTGGTCCGGAGTCAGATGGAGGTCAGAGATAAAAGCGATGCTCAATTCAGAAGTAATCCATTAAAAGTATTTTGTGAATTCGTGATCAGCAAGCAGTCTCACCTGCATTGGTGACGCCGTCAAATTTCGTTTGCCCGGGTGGATCCACATGGCACGTATCTTGGTCGCAAACTGCAGTTGGAGAGACACTCACCTCCCTTAAGTTTGAAATGAGTGGGGCATATCCAAGTTGCAGATTGGGCAAACTGGACTGGTTAAGCATGGAATCGTTTTGTGTTTGAGTGTCTATTAATGATGCAGAATCAATTTACAGCGACTTAATCATAAAGCTATACTTTAAGGTTTGCGGGAATTGAATCGAGTAATAGTTTAACGGCTTGTTTCGACAGGCAGCTAAAAGAGGTGAGCACGTGATACTGAGCGGTGCAGAAATCGTCGTCCAGAGTCTCAAGGATGAGGGAGTTGAATTTGTGTTTGGTTATCCGGGTGGGGCAGCTTTGCACATCTACGACGCGTTCTACAAACAACAAGATGTACAGCACATACTTGTTCGTCATGAGCAGGGCGCAACCCATGCGGCTGACGGATATGCCCGGGCGACTGGAAAACCAGGTGTCGTACTGGTTACGTCGGGTCCTGGCGTGACTAACGCGGTAACCGGTATTGCGACGGCTCACATGGACTCCATTCCGATGGTCATACTGACCGCCCAGGTTCCGACGGCGCTAATTGGAGATGATGCGTTTCAGGAGGTCGATACAGTTGGAATTACTCGACCGTGTGTCAAACACAACTTCCTCGTCAGCAGAGTGGAAGACCTTGCGCTGGTGATAAAAAAGGCCTTTTTTATTGCGAGCACTGGAAGACCGGGGCCGGTAGTTATCGACATCCCAAAGGATGTGACTGCGCATAGTATTGAATACGAATATCCCACCAGTGTTGAGATGCGTTCCTATGCCCCTGTCTCGAAAGGGCATCCTAAACAGATCAGCCGAGCTGCTGATCTATTGTTGGGTGCCGATCAACCCATAATTTATAGCGGTGGCGGAATTATCCAAGGTGGTGCTGCAGATGAACTGACTCAACTTGTCAGGGAACTCGGATTTCCCTGCACTAACACCCTCATGGGCTTAGGTGGGTTTCCGTACAAAGATCCACTCTTCCTCGGAATGCTCGGCATGCATGGCACTTACGAAGCCAATATGGCAATGTATGACTGTGATGTCATGCTGGCGGTAGGAGCTCGATTCGACGACAGGGTAACTGGAGACCTGGCCAAGTTTTCACCTAATTCAACAATTATCCATGTGGATGTTGATCCTTCTTCTATCGGAAAGAATGTCAGTGTGGAAGTGCCAATAGTGGGTGAAGCCGCGCCAGTGCTTCGTGAAATGCTGAGCGTCGTGAAAGCCAGAAAGGCTGACGGGGTAGTGCCTGACATCGGACAGTGGTGGGGCAGAATCGAGGAGTGGCGAGGATTCAAATCATTCGAATATGATCGAGAGTCTACGAAGATAAAACCACAATTTGTAATCGAGACGTTACATAGGATCACCAATGGCAATGCTTTTGTTACGTCCGACGTGGGTCAACATCAGATGTGGGCTGCACAACATTACGGATTTAGCACAAGCAGGCGTTGGATTAATTCTGGTGGACTCGGCACCATGGGGTTTGGCCTACCAGCTGCGATGGGCGTGCAACTGGCACATCCTAATGAGCAGGTCGCCTGTATCACGGGTGAGGCGAGCATTATGATGTGCATCCAGGAACTGTCGACCTGTAAGCAGTACGATTTACCTGTGAAGGTGATTAACCTGAATAATCGCTATATGGGGATGGTGAGACAGTGGCAGGAGTTTTTTTACGACGGGCGTTACTCTCATTCTTACATGGATGCATTGCCTGATTTTGTTGCTCTTGCTGAAAGTTTCGGTCATGTCGGAATTCGGATTGAAAACCCGGGTGATGTTAAAGGTGCGTTGGAAGAAGCTTTTGCTCAAAAGAATCGGTTGGTGTTTATGGATTTCATAACGGACCAGTCGGAAAATGTTTATCCGATGATAGCTGCGGGCGGAGGACACAACGAAATGCATCTTAAACCTTCTGAGGCAGACGACGCTCTGCTTGAACGGGAACTGGCTTAACTGAATGAGAAGAATAATTTCCTTGCTTGTGGAGAATGAGGCCGGGGCGCTATCTAGAATAGCAGGCCTCTTTTCGGCCCGCGGTTACAACATAGAATCCTTAACTGTTGCTCCCACTGAGGATGAAAGCCTTTCCAGGATGACTATAGTCACCCAGGGCTCTGATGCCATTATCGAGCAAATTACTAAGCAGTTGAATAAGCTTATAGATGTCGTTCGATTGGTTGACCTAACCGAAGGCCGTCATATTGAGCGTGAGTTGATGCTGATAAAGGTTATTGCAGAGCGTGAGGAACGCGAAGAGGTCAAACGACTTGCCGATATATTTCGCGGTCGAATCATCGACGTGACTAATAGCACTTATACCATCGAGTTGACAGGACCAGGTGGAAAACTCGATGCATTTATTGAGGCGCTACAGGGGGCGGAAGTGGTCGAAGCAGTCCGCTCGGGAGTATCCGGTATATCACGCGGGGATCGAGCGTTGCGATAGTAGGTTTTACCACGCATTCTGATCTCATTAAATCTATTGATTACTTATCCAGAATAGGGAGCACTCTTTTATGAAAGTCTTCTATGACAACGACGCTGATCAAGGTGTCATCCAAGGGCGAAGGGTAGCGGTTATTGGTTATGGATCTCAGGGGCACGCACACGCCAATAATCTTCGTGATAGTGGCGTCGATGTTGTTGTTGGATTGCGAAAAGAATCCTCATCCTGGGGTAAGGCTGAAAATGCCGGATTAGCCGTAGCTACAGTGCCTGATGCGGTAAGTGGGGCAGACGTTGTAATGATGCTGGTGCCTGATGAATTGCAAGCAGACCTATTTGAATCCGAAATTGTTGCCAATCTTAAAACTGGAGCAGCACTGGCTTTTGCCCACGGGTTTACTATTCATTTCGGCTTTATAGAACCAAGCAAAGAGGTGGATATCATCATGATCGCGCCTAAAGGCCCAGGTCACTTAGTTCGGTCGACTTATGTCGAAGGTGGCGGCGTACCGTGTCTGATCGCCGTCAAGCAGGATGCGACGAACAATGCCAGAGATATAGCGTTGTCATACGCTTGTGCGATCGGCGGTGGCCGCGCAGGCGTAATAGAAACGACCTACAAGGAGGAGACAGAAACAGACCTGTTTGGTGAACAGACGGTACTTTGTGGTGGGATCACTTCATTAATTCAGGCGGGATATGAGACCCTGGTCGAAGCCGGTTATGCTCCAGAGATGGCGTACTTCGAATGTCTTCACGAAACGAAGTTGATTGTCGACCTGATTTATGAAGGTGGAATTGCAAACATGCGTTACTCAATATCGAACACGGCAGAATATGGTGACGTTACGCGTGGGCCGCGAGTGGTTAATGATGAAACTAAAGCAGAGATGAAACGTATACTTTCCGAGATTCAGTCTGGCAAGTTTGCTAACGAGTGGATGGCTGAAAGCCGGTCAGGAGGTGAACGGTTCAAGCAGCTTAGAGCTGAGGCTCAAACCCACCCGATAGAGGATGTTGGAGCACGATTAAGATCAATGATGCCTTGGATCCAGAAGGGCAAGCTTGTTGACAAAGATGTAAATTAGAACAGGGATATGGTTTTCAACATCAGATGATTGTTTTATTGAAGGCCCAGTGAATCATGATTGCCCGGGAAGGGTGGACGCGTATAGCCATTTTCGCGATGTTGGCGTTTGGGGTGCAGATTTTCGTAGGCACAGTTTGGGCGCTGCCATTGTGGTTATTGCTACTGCTGGTGATCCAGTTTTTTAGGGACCCTGATCGCGAAATACCGCAGCAGCCTGGAGCGATCGTCTCGCCAGCTCATGGGCGCGTTATTGCGATCGAAAATGTTATAGATCCCTATATAGAACGACGCGCACTCAAGATTAGTATCTTTATGAACATATTTTCTGTTCACTCGAACAGAACTCCGGTAGGTGGTGTTGTTGTTAAGAAATGGTATGAAAAGGGCCGATTCGTGAATGCCTCACTGGATAAGGCTTCTGAATTGAATGAAAGATCCGCCGTGCATTTTCGTACCAGGGATGGATGGGATGTTACGAGTGTTCAGATTGCTGGCCTAGTTGCTAGGCGGATCCTTTGTTATCTCAAAAACGGCCAGGAAGTAGAGCGAGGCGAACGCTATGGTTTCATCCGTTTTGGCTCACGAGTCGATCTATATCTACCCGAGGATACTTACGTGGTTGCGCAACTCGGTCGCTGGGTATTGTCTGGAACCGACATAATCGGTTTTTTGCCGGTCTCTGAGTGCTGATAATGGAAGCAGGGAAAAAAATCCACAAGTTCGAACGAGCTGACAGGAGTCGCAAGGGCATCTATATATTGCCTAACTTGTTTACGACCGCCAGTCTTTTTTCAGCTTTTTACGGAATTGTGCAGGCTACAAACGGTTTCTATGAACATTCTGCTATCGCCATAGTCGTAGCCGCTGTGCTTGATAGCCTTGATGGCCGGGTTGCGCGGATGACCAACACGGTAAGTGATTTTGGCAAGGAGTACGATAGTCTTGTCGATCTTGTTGCGTTTGGACTTGCCCCGGCTCTGGTTCTCTATGAGTGGGGGTTGAAGGGTTTTGGCAAGCTAGGATGGTTGATTGCATTTATCTACGCTGCTACCACAGCTCTGAGACTCGCCCGTTTTAATACCCAGGATACGAAAGGTAACAAGTATTTTCGAGGACTGCCCTGCCCGGCTGCGGCTGTGCTGGTAGCGACAGCTCTTTGGACAGTGGAGAGTTATGGTTTGACGGGTACCTGGACAGTTGTGACGGCGTTGCTGGCGATGATTGTTCTCTCAGCAGCAATGGTGAGCTCTTTTCCTTATAGGAGTTTTAAAGATCTTGATTTGAAAAATCGGGTGCCATTCATGACGTTACTCGCCCTCGTGCTAGTTTTTGTGCTGATTTCATTCGATCCACCCGTTGTACTCTTACTGCTGTCGGCTGGTTTTGCACTATCCGGCCCATTCTTTTGGTTATTTGGGACAAAACCAGAATTCTCCGATCTTGTTGATGAAAGCGACATTGAGGTTGAGGATGAGGTAGCAGAAATCCGAACAGCCGGCAGCGGGGTTGATAAATAATGATTCGTCGTTATACTGCCGACACAAGGAACAAGGTTATTTAAAGTGTATCCAAACACCTATAGTTTTTGTCTTGCTAACAAACCTCGAACAGAACTGTCACGCTCTGTTCGGCTGGGTCTAGCGGTTTGTGATCTTCTGCTGCGCTGCTAGGCGCATCATATTCCCCCTCCAACTAAAACTTAACCAGACCGACTGTTTTACATCGTTGCAAAACGATGTCCCACACGGATTATTGCGATGTCGCCGTGGGCGCCAGTCTGGTAATCGACTAAATTAGCAGAAGCGAGGTGCACGATGACTAATAAGTTAATTGTTTTTGATACAACGTTGAGAGATGGTGAGCAGAGTCCCGGCGCATCGATGACGGCGGATGAAAAAATGAGGCTCGCTCGGCAACTGGAACGATTAAAAGTAGATGTTATAGAAGCAGGGTTTCCAGCTGCCAGTCCCGGAGACTTTGAAGCGGTTCAACGAATCGCAGAGCAGGTGAGAGGAGCCACGATCTGTGGTCTTGCCCGGGCTAATGCTCGTGATGTTGGCTTAGCTGCAGATGCGGTCAAGCCAGCTGAATCTCCAAGGATACACACCTTTATTGCTACCTCTCCGATTCATATGCGGGAGAAGCTGAGAATGTCTCCAGAGCAGGTACTGGAACAGGCGGTGTTGTCGGTCAGGCAAGCTAGAAATAGTACGGGAGATGTAGAGTTCTCACCAGAAGATGCGGGTCGTTCAGATGAGGATTTCTTGTGTCAAATACTTGAAGCCGTTATCGACGCCGGCGCAACGACGATTAACATACCAGACACAGTAGGCTATACGATGCCAAACCAGTTTGGAGAGTTGATAGCGAATTTGATGGAGCGGATACCGAACTCGGATAAAGCAATATTTTCAGTGCATTGCCACAACGATTTGGGGATGGCTGTCGCTAATTCGTTAGCCGCAGTAGTGAAAGGCGTTCGCCAAGTTGAGTGCACTGTCAATGGACTCGGTGAGCGAGCAGGTAATGCGTCACTTGAAGAGATAGTGATGGCAGTCAGGACAAGACAAGATTATTTCGACTGTGATACCAACGTAGACTCGACACAGATTGTTCCAACAAGCCGACTAGTTTCGACGATCACTGGGTTTCCTGTTCAACCCAATAAAGCGATTGTGGGAGCTAATGCGTTTGCACATGAGGCCGGTATTCATCAGGATGGTGTTCTAAAGAGTCGAGAAACTTACGAAATAATGCGGGCGGAAGACGTCGGCTGGTCTGCCAACAAACTTGTACTTGGCAAGCATTCGGGTCGTACAGCGTTTACAGAACGTCTTTTAGCTTTGGGGATAGAATTTGAGTCTAAAACAGATCGAGATGAGGCTTTTGTAAAATTCAAGACATTGGCTGACAAGAAACACGAAATATTTGATGAAGACCTTATAGCTTTGGTCAGTGAGAGTGATTCGGAACAGGTGAATGAAAAACTTCAATTGGTGTCGATGAGTGCTTCTTCGATAACGGGTGAGATACCCAAAGCTGTCGTTACGCTAAGTATTGATGGTACCGAAAAAACGGGCTCAGCGACCGGTGACGGGGCTGTAGACGCCTCATACAAGGCGGTAGAAGCTATTGCTCCTTCAAAGAGCAAGCTGCTCTTGTATTCTGTAAATAACATTACGACTGGTACGGATGCGCAAGGCGAGGTGAGTGTGCGTCTGGAACAAGATGGAATAATCGTCAATGGTAGCGGAGCAGATACCGATATCGTGATTGCATCGGTAAAGGCTTATGTGAATGCGCTAAACAGGCTCAACCAGAGGCAGTTTTCCGTCCATCCACAGTTGAGTGGAACGGTATAGAAGGATCAACAGTTCTTGGCAATACACCCTAGATCGCAGCACTTACGAGAGATCGGGATTGTCCGGTGGCAAAGGAGGGCGTCAAACACAACATCAGTTAGGGTAGATGGTGTCAGTATCGAACTGAAGGCACTATCAGATAAGGTTCGGCAGTGTCAGGCATGTAGCCTTCATCTGCGACGACAGAACACGGTCTTCGGTCATGGTCCGATAGAAGCGGACTGGTTGTTTGTAGGCGAGGCGCCTGGTTCGAATGAGGATAAACAAGGTCTACCGTTCGTGGGTCGCGCGGGCCAGTTGTTAAATTCTATATTGTTTAGTATCGGATTGGCGCGGGACGAGGTTTATATCACCAATGTGCTTAAGTGCAGGCCGCCGGCGAACAGAGATCCGATGGGAGAAGAGGTGATTCAATGTGAACCCTACCTGCACGATCAGATCAACCACATCAAACCTGAGATTATCGTTGCAATGGGTCGTTTTGCAGCTCAAGCACTACTGAAGTCCACATCATCGATAGCGGAATTACGTGGCCAAAGACATGAATACTCAGAATTAAAGATTCCTTTGGTAGTAACTTATCATCCGGCGTATCTACTGCGCTCACTGTTGGAGAAACAAAAGGTGTGGAAGGATTTACAGTTCGCGCAATCTTTGTTCAGTGGGTCAAAAAATGAACGATCAATATGATCTAGAGATTACGCGACCTATGGCGTATTCGGACATACCTCAAGTTGTGGAGATAGAACAACAAGTCACGTTTCATCCATGGACCCAGAATGCATTCTCCGAATCTATTAAAGCGGGAGATAAATGCTGGGTTATCGAATACGACAATCAAGTCGTGGCTTACCTTGTTCAATCAATTTACACTGAAGAATCGCATATCTTGAATTTGGCTGTAAAAAGTACTCGACAGGGGCAAGGTCTCGGTCGTGGCCTTGTCAAAAAGGCATGCGCTGATGCCCGTAAAGGCGGAGTGATAAAAATTCTATTGGAGGTTTGCCCAAACAATCTGATCGCGCGACAATTGTACGAGTCAGAAGGGTTTTTGGTTTTTGGGCGCAGAAATAGCTACTATCGCTCTGCTGGTCGAACAGAGGATGCGCTCGTTATGGAAAGGGTTCTAGAGCATGCGTCCGTCATGGCTCAGTGACCTTCACTGGTTATCGCTGTAGAGCGAATGACAGATCATGACCGATAAACCTGCATTGATTAGCCAATTCGTTGTGGGCTATCGGATAATTTAGGGTCGTAGTTTATGGTTAACTGGTTTAACACTGAACTTGGAACCTGTTTTGCTAACGAAGCATGTGCCCATGTTCCCAATTTGATTCCCTATGGATATCATGGAGTAGCATTACAAATCGGGACGACACAACAGGACTTGCTGGGCGACATCGACTGTGGCGAACGGATTTATGTTGGTTCGGGAGACTGTAAAGTTAATGGAGTCCAGGTCTATTCTGATTGGGACGCGTTGCCTTTCGAACGTAGATCTATAGATCTTGTCGTCCTGTTCCACGCGTTGGATTTCGGGAGAGACCCCGGGGGAGTATTACGAGAAGTCAGCGAGATCTTAGCACCCGAAGGTCATTTGGTAGTCCTGGGGCTTAATCCCTTTGGGATTTGGGGTATCTGCCGGTTCCTTAAATTCCATAAACGAAAAATGCCGTGGACAGCAAACTACTTTCCGTTGACCAGAGTTCAGGACTGGATAAACCTATTGGGGTTTGTAACGGTAGGTGGGACCATGTATTTCTATCGGCCACCTGTCAATAAGGGATCTATATTGCGTCGGCTAGAATTTATGGAGTCGGCTGGCCGACGATGGTGGCCTGCGCTTTCTGGAGCCTATATTCTCGTCGCTAAGAACAAAGCCCTTAACATTCATACAAAACATCTGAAGAGCGTGTTAAGAGGGGGCCGGCAACGACACCGGCTCCAAACGTTAACGCGCAAATCCTGACTACAGCATTTGATTAGGAAAGCGGGTAGAGAGCAGTGACTGAACGATGGGTAATCTATACAGATGGGGCCTGCCGTGGCAATCCGGGGCCCGGAGGCTGGGGTGCGGTTCTGTATCGAGATGGGGGGGCAGATGAGCTCAGTGGTGCGGAGTCGAATACAACTAATAATCGGATGGAACTAACCGCTCCAGTAGAGGCACTTAGTGCACTTCCGGACTCCAGCCATGTATCACTCTATACCGACTCACAGTACGTCAAGAATGGTATAACTGTGTGGATATCAAACTGGAAGCGAAACGGCTGGAAAACATCAAACGGCAAACAGGTAAAAAATCAGGATCTGTGGCAGGCCCTGGACCAATCGACCCAGCGACATGTTGTCGAGTGGTACTGGGTAAAAGGCCATTCTGGCGAAGCTGGAAACGAAAGAGCAGATGAGTTGGCCAATAAAGCGATCGAACAAATGTTTGCTTAGATAGCCTGAGTTAAGGCGACCATAATGATTATATGAGACAAGTTATTTTAGACACTGAGACGACTGGTTTAGATCTAAAACTAGGCCATCGCGTCATCGAGATAGGTTGTATCGAGGTTTCAGACCGTCGAATTACAGAACACGTTTTTCATAGTTACATTAATCCGGATAGGCAGGTCGACTTGGAAGCGCAAGAAGTGCATGGGCTTACCACAGAATTCCTGTTGGACAAACCAAGATTCTCAGAACTCCTAGAAGAATTTTTGTTGTTTATTGAAGGCTGTGAACTGGTTATCCACAATGCATCATTCGATGTTGGATTTTTGAACAATGAAATTAGATTAATAGATTCGGCTCGTGGAAGAATTGAGGATTATTGCCAAGTCGTGGACAGTTTGGCACTGGCTCGACAACTGCATCCCGGCCAGCGAAACAGTCTCGATGCTTTAGCTAAACGCTATCAGGTCGATACCAGCCAGAGAACCCATCATGGGGGTCTACTGGATGCGAGGATTTTGGCAGAGGTCTATCTCGCAATGACTGGTGGGCAAGCAGACCTCTCTTTTGACATGAGTGAGCCGCAACAGAAGTTTGGAGAGAGTGATCGGGATGTCGATCGGGATTCGGCAGGAGACCCCAGCGACAGAACTGACTTTTCAGACGACAGATTTATAGTCATTTCGGCCAGTGAGGATGAGATTCTAGAACATAAAAAATGGCTCGACAGGTTAGGTGATAACTGTGTCTGGAAATCTGACGTGGAGGCTTGATTGAACCGCGCTGAGTATAAAATTGCACTGAACAATACTTGATATTCTGGGTATATAAGTCTCAAATTCTTAGAGGGTGATTGTTTCAGCTAATAATTAGGGAGAGAAGAAAATGGATGACAACCGAATATACCCGGTCGCCTTACCCAATGCAGAAGATGCCTACATTGATGAGGCCCGTTACCAAGAGATGTATCGCCGGTCCATCGAAAGCCCCGAAGAATTTTGGTCGCAGCAGGCGGAGAAATACCTGACTTATTCCAAGAAGTGGGATCGGGTTATGGATTATGACTACGTCAATGGAGCAATTGCATGGTTTAGTGGTGCAAAACTCAACGCAACGGTTAATTGTATCGATCGGCACCTTGAGACCCGAGGTGATCAGACTGCGATCATATGGGAGGGTGACGATCCATCTGAACAGCAGCATATTTCCTACAAAGAGCTGCATGAAAATGTTTGCCGATTTGCCAATCTGCTGAAATCGCGCGGAGTAGGAAAAGGGGATCGGGTATCTATCTACATGCCAATGATTCCTGAGGCTGCGGTCGCTATGCTGGGGTGTGCTCGGATCGGGGCGGTACATTCCGTGGTGTTTGGTGGCTTTTCTCCAGATTCGTTAAGAGATCGCATCCTGGACTCAGATTGCCGTGTTGTTGTAACAGCAGACGAGGGACCTCGTGGGGGGCGACCAGTCCCGCTTAAGGCAAACGTTGAGGCGGCGCTTGCGGAATGTCCAGATGTGCATACCACAATCATTGTACGGAGGACGGGCGCTGAAGTACCTGGTGACGCAAAACGAGATATCTGGTATCACGAAGGTATGGCAAGTGTATCGCCAGATTGTGAGCCTGAAGAAATGGATGCAGAGGACCCCCTGTTTATCCTCTATACGTCAGGTTCTACCGGAAAGCCTAAGGGCGTGTTGCACACGACTGCGGGCTATCAACTCTATGCAGCGATGACTCACCACCTGGTGTTTGATTATAAAGACGGTGAAGTCTATTGGTGCACAGCTGACGTCGGTTGGATCACGGGTCACTCATATATTGTTTATGGCCCTTTGGCCAACGGTGCAACTACGTTGATGTTTGAGGGAGTGCCAACCTATCCCGACGGGAGTCGCTTCTGGAATATTGTGGATAAACATTGCGTCAACATTTTCTACACAGCACCAACGGCTATTCGGGCGCTGATGAGTTTAGGCGATGGGCCCGTGCTAAGTTCTGATCGTACTAGCCTTCGTATATTGGGCACTGTAGGTGAGCCGATCAACCCAGAAGCCTGGGAATGGTATTACCGAGTTGTGGGAGACCTACGGTGCCCTATTGTAGACACATGGTGGCAGACAGAAACTGGCGGTATTCTAATCACACCACTGGTTGGCGCTACGCCACTGAAGCCAGGATCGGCAACCAGGCCGTTTTTTGGAATCCAGCCAGCGCTTCTGGATGATGAAGGGAACGAAGTAGATGGTGCGGGCGTCGGTAATTTGGTTATCAAGCGTTCATGGCCGGGACAGATGCGAACGGTGTACGGTGATCACGATCGCTTCGTATCTACTTATTTTGCCACGTATCCTGGATATTATATGACTGGAGACGGTGCACGCAGAGATGAGGATGGTTATTACTGGATCACGGGCCGAGTCGATGATGTTATTAACGTTTCGGGTCATCGAATGGGAACAGCTGAGATTGAAAGTGCTCTGGTATTGCATGACCTGGTCGCGGAGGCAGCTGTTGTTGGATATCCGCACGAAATCAAGGGACAGGGGATTTACAGTTATGTCACATTGATGGTGGGTAGTGATCCCAGTGATGAACTTAAGAGAGATCTCGTTAATCTTGTGCGAAAAGAAATAGGGCCGTTTGCAACACCCGATATAATCCAATGGGCACCCGGCCTGCCGAAAACTCGCTCGGGAAAGATTATGCGTCGAATTTTGAGAAAGATAGCCGCCAGTGAAATTGATAACTTGGGAGATACGTCGACTCTGGCGGATCCTAGTGTCGTAGACGACTTGGTAGCTAAGCGGCCGAATCGATAGCTTGTCAGTTGTTCTCGAAGTGAAAGGCGGTTAAAATCCGCTGCCCTAAATAACCCAATTAACTCCTTGTTTCACTGCGAAGAGCAGGAAGCTCGATCCATAGGGAGAGATTTATGCGCCATTACGAGATAGTATTTCTCGTCCATCCTGATCAAAGTGAGCAGGTTCCTGCAATGACCGAACGCTATAAGGACTTTATAGAGAACGCGGGCGGTCAGTTACACAGACTGGAAGACTGGGGCAGGCGCCAATTGGCCTATCCTATTGAGAAGGTTCACAAAGCCCATTATGTGTTGATGAATGTGGAGTGTGATCAGCCAACGCTCGACGGAATGAACGACTTGTTCAAATTTAACGATGCAGTTATCAGGAATCTGGTTATTAAAAAGAAAGGTGCTGTAACCGAACCGTCGTTCTTGGTGCAAAGTGGGGAAAGCAGTGATGTCGGATCTGAACCTGAGAGGCTCAGTAACGAGCCCATAGAAGCAGCGGATGCCACTGAGAATTCGGGCCCTGATAGAGAAGAGGATGGTGAGGTAGTAGATGAGCCGTCGTTGGAGGAGTCAGCGCCAGCGGATGAAGATTCGATTGCTGCTTCAGATTCTGACGCTGAGGAAGCTGCGGAAGTTGAGGAGCCTGAAACATGAGAAACAACCGGCGGCGTAAATACTGTCGTTTTACTGCTTTGGGTGTATCCGAGATTGACTATAAAGACTTGGATACTCTTAAATCCTATATTACTGAGACAGGGAAAATAATTCCCAGTAGAAATACCGGAACGAAACCGCGCTATCAGCGCCAACTGGCGACTGCGGTTAAAAGAGCGCGTTACCTGGCTTTACTTCCGTATAGTGACCAGCATTAGGATTGTTTTAGACCAGTGTTTTGGAGAAAATGAGAGATGGAAATCATACTGCTGGAAAACATACAAAACCTTGGAGAGCTAGGAGACGTTGTGCAGGTGCGATCTGGTTATGCCCGTAATTATCTTGTGCCACAAGGCAAGGCGGCATGGGCAACTGACGATGCGAAGGCGCAGGTTGAAGAACGCCGCAAAGAGCTCGCAAAGCTAGATAGTGAAAGAATGGATGCCGCAAAGGCTAAGGTCGACTTATTGCCAGAATCTGTGACTGTCGCCCGTAGAGCCGGCGAAGAGGGTAGATTGTTTGGCTCTGTATCAGCGATAGATATAGCAGAATTATTACAAAACGCGGAATTGGCTATCCAGCGCTCTGAAATCGATATGCCAAATGGATCAATTAAAGAATTAGGAGAACACGAAATTCAGATAATACTCCACCCACAGGTCAGGCAATCGCTGAAGGTTGTAGTGACTGCTGAACAGGTAGAAGATGGGGAGGGCATTCAGGAAGAAATAATATCCTGAGTTGTATATGTTATTTACCCCATGAGCCGGACAAAATGTCCGGCTTTTTCGTGTATCCTTGTCCGGTCAAATTCTGCAACCGAATAGTGACAGCCGTCCACTGATTTGTTGTAAAGTTATAAGCATCTAACGCATTGAATTCTTGAACGTATCCGATGTCAGAGACCCAAGCAATAATTTCAACCCGACGCGAATACCCTGTACCGCCGCAAGCACTTGAAGCTGAGCAGTCGGTCCTGGGTTGTCTACTTTTGGATTCCAGGCGCTGGGATGATGTGGCAGAAGTTGTTTTAGAAGAGGACTTCTACACCAAGGCGCATCGAGAGATATTTGCCGCCATAAAAACCCTTCATGCTACGGATCAACCGGTAGACGTTGTTACAACATCAGAGTGGTTAGGTAATTGCGGTATGCTCGATAAGGTCGGTGGCCTTCCTTATCTGGGAGAACTGGCTAAGAATACACCGGCGACGGTTAACGTCATCGCTTATGCTGCGATAGTCCGAGAACGGTCGGTATTACGACGTTTAATCAACGTTTCTACACAGATTTCAG
>Ga0208765_1000056_pt1 | contig 61337 bp, 69 predicted proteins | sample ETNtaG_2_FD_185783 | JGI IMG/M metagenome (GOLD analysis project Ga0208765, IMG submission 185783) | Marine microbial and viral communities from oxygen minimum zone, Eastern Pacific Ocean - ETNP201406SV203 (SPAdes) (version 2) | ecosystem: Environmental > Aquatic > Marine > Oceanic ...
AGTGCCGATTTGTGGATTTATCTCTGCTTATAATTCAGAAGATATGACTAAAGAAGAAACACCTTTCCATGTTTTTGGAGCTCTTGATCCTGTCCCTGAACATAGATTCTTTGTTGTGACGGAGTGGTTTAAAGAATGGAGACAAGCCACTGACGAACTTTGTAATTGGATAGCAGAAGGAAAAATAAAATATGAAGAAACAGTCACTGAAGGTTTTGAGAATGCCCCTCAAGGCTTAAGAGATGTTTTGAGTGGCAAGAACTTTGGGAAACAAGTAATTAAAGTTGCAGACGAGTAAACTAATTTCCTTCCCATTTAAATTCAGTTCGCTCTTCAATATTTTTTTCTGAATCAAGCATTGAACGCATAGCCTTAGCTGCATCATTGGATCGCATTGTTACATCAAATGCTTCTTGTTCCATTAGGAGTCCTTCTTCTAAAGTCTTATCAAGACCTTGATGAATTATCTTCTTCACTTGTCTAAGTGCTATAGGTGCTCGTGATGCTAGATCTAAGCAATAAGACATAAGTTCTTCACGGAACCCTTCGTGAGGTACTATGTTATTTATTAATCCAAACTCAAAAGCCTCTTTAGGGCTTAATAGTTTTGCATGAAGAATCAAGTCCAAAGCTCTTGAAGACCCTATTAGCCTAGCTAATCTTTGGGTTCCTCCTCCCCCTGGCAATATTCCTACAGAAGTCTCCGGTAAGCCTATTGTGTAAGGACCTTCTGACATTATTCTTAGATCACACCCTAAAGAAAATTCACATCCTCCGCCTGCGGTATTACCATTAATCCCAGCAACAACTATTGCTTCTAAATCTCTTAAACGAAGAAGCATTTTATGGAAATTATGAAGTTCCTTAGGAGGGCTAGATTTTGAACTAACTTTTTTAGCTTCAGAAATATTCTTTTCTGCTGAATCAGCTAATTCACCCACTTCATAATGTTTAATAAAAACATCTTCTCCTTCTCCAGTGAAGGCTAGAACCCTTAGATCTTTCTTCTTCTCTATTTGATCTAGGAAATGATGAACTTCCATCAAACTTTCAGAAGTGAAGGTATGCGTGGGAGGATTGGTTAAAATACAAATAACCACATGACCATGATCTTCTATTTTTAAATGTTGATATTCTTTTACCATCCTGTTATTTCCGCAACTCCCCTTCCTATCTCAGCAGGGCTTTTAACTGTATAAACTCCAGCTGCCTCTAAAGCTTTAAATTTATCTTCAGCTGTCCCCTTACCTCCTGCAATGATTGCACCAGCATGTCCCATTCTTTTACCAGATGGGGCAGTTACGCCTGCTATATAAGAAACCACCGGCTTAGTTACATTTGATTTAATAAATTCAGCAGCAACCTCTTCTGCAGTTCCTCCTATTTCACCAACCATCACAATTGCTTCTGTTTGAGGATCTTTCTGAAATAAATCTAATATATCTACAAAGCTAGAACCAGGTATTGGATCTCCTCCGATACCGACACAACTTGTTTGTCCAAAACCAAAATCAGTTGTTTGTTTGACCGCTTCGTATGTAAGGGTACCAGACCTCGATATGACTCCCACTTTACCAGGAACATGAATATCGCCTGGCATAATTCCCATCTTGCATTCGCCTGGAGTGATAATTCCAGGGCAATTTGGTCCAATTAATCTGACTCCTAAATTATCACACCTAACTTTCACTTCAAGCATATCAATTGTAGGTATACCTTCTGTAATACATATAACCAGAGATATTCCTGCTTCAGCAGCTTCGAGTATGGACGCCTTACAAAATCTTGCCGGAACAAAAATAATGCTCGCAGTAGCTCCAGTTTTATCTACCGCTTCATTAACTGAATTAAAAACAGGTAAGTCTAAGTGTGTTTGTCCTCCCTTACCAGGAGTCACGCCTCCCACTAATTTGGTACCATAATCTATGCACTGAACACAGTGTTGTGTTGCCTGACCTCCTGTAAAACCCTGACAAATTACCTTGGTATCTTTATTAATTAAAATACTCAACTTATTTCTCCTTTGGATGCTTTAACTGCCAATTCAGCTGCTTCTTGTAAATTCGAAGCCGGGATAATATTTAAATCACACTTATCTAATATCTTAAGGCCTGCTTCTGCATTATTACCTTCAAGTCTTACTATCACAGGAACAGATACGCCCATAACCGTAAGTGCTTCTACAATGCCGTTAGCTATGACGTCACATCGAACAATTCCCCCAAATATATTGATCAGGACAGTGTTAACATTTTTGTCAGATAATATAATTTTAAAAGCTTCAGCAACTCTTTCTGCATCAGCTGTCCCACCTACATCAAGAAAATTAGCAGGCTCTCCTCCATGCAGCTTGATAATGTCCATGGTTCCCATTGCTAGACCGGCACCATTCACCATACACCCAATATTTCCTTCAAGAGCGACGTAGCTCAAACCCCATTCAGCTGCTTTTGATTCTCTTTCATCTTCTTGAGATGAATCTCTCATCTCATTAAGAGCTTCTTGCCTGTAGAGGGCGTTAGAATCTACATTTATTTTGGCATCTAAACAAAGCAAATCCCCGGTACTAGTAATTACAAGTGGGTTAACTTCTAGTAAAGCTAAATCCTTTTCTAAAAAAAGTTTTACCAACCCTTTATATATATCTCTAAATTGAGAACTTTGAGATTCATTGAGCTCTAAATGTAAAGATAGGTGGTCAGCATCTTTATCATTAGTACCTTCAATAGGATCTACCTCTACTTTAAAGATTTTGTCAGGCGTTTCTTCAGCTACTTCCTCAATATTTACTCCACCTTCAGTGGATGCCATTATAACTAGCCTTTGAGAGGCTCTATCAATAACAGCACCCAAATAAAGTTCATTCTCTATATCAGTACAAGTCTCAACTAAGATCTGATTTACAAGCTGACCATTTTCATCAGTTTGAAAGGTTACCAAGTTAGTTCCAATCCATTTATCAGCAAAGTCTCTTACTTTTTCAATTTGATCAACTACCTCAACTCCACCAGCTTTTCCTCTGCCGCCCGCATGGACTTGTGCTTTAACTACCCATTTTGAAGTACCTAAAGATAGAGCAGCCTTCTCTGCATCATCTGCAGACGAGGCAGCTACCCCTTCGGAAACAGCTATCCCGTAATCTCTGAACAGTTGTTTAGCTTGGTACTCATGAAGATTCATAAATTTATCCTAAATTAAGAAGCCTATATTATGGAATTCGAGAATAAGATAAAAACTTCAAATAATTTGCCAGTTTATTATTTTTTTTATCTTTTTATAAGTTTATTTCTGATTTTTGAAATAGCTTCTGTCGGATTTAATCCCTTAGGGCAAACCGATACACAATTCATGATGCCATGACACCTATAAAGACTAAAAGAATCCTCTAAATTATCTAGCCTTTCTTCGGTAGCTTCATCTCTGGAATCAGCTATAAAACGCCAAGATTGAAGCAGAGCTGCAGGGCCTAAAAACTTATCAGGATTCCACCAAAAAGAAGGGCAAGAAGTTGAACAACATCCACATAAAATACATTCGTAAAGACCGTCTAGCTCCTCTCTCTCTTTTGGGCTTTGAGTCCTTTCAATTTCAGGATTATCAGTATTAGTTATTAGGTAAGGTTTAACTTTTTCTAATTGATCAAAGAATTGTTTCATATCAACTATTAAGTCTCTAACAACAGGTAGACCAGGCATCGGCCTTAAAGTAAGTTTATTTCTTTTGACTGCTTCAGACAAAGGCGTTACACAAGCTAAACCATTTTTGCCATTGATATTCATACCGTCAGAACCGCAAACACCTTCCCTACAAGATCTACGGTAAGATAAAGAGGGATCTTGATCTTTAGCTAGATGTAAAGCATCTAAAACCATGATGTCTTTATCCGTGGGAACCTCAATACTGATATCTTGCATGTAAGGCTTTTCATCAACAGAAGGGTCGTATCGATAAATGCTCATCGTTAATGATTTTATCTGTTCAACAGGAATAGTTTGGCTCATTAATAACTCCTCACCATTGGCTGAAAGGCTTGTAAAGTTTTAGGTCTATTGTTCACATCTCTTTTGCTAACTTCTTTAGTTTCTGAAAAGTAGATAGAGTGCTTTAACCAATTGTCGTCATCTCTATCCGGATAATCATCTCTTGCATGAGCGCCTCTACTCTCTTTCCTAGTATTAGCGGTTATTGCAGTAGCTTCAGCCACTTCAAATAAGTTCTGCATTTCCAATGCTTCAATTCTGGCAGTATTAAACGTTGCTGATTTATCTTTCAAGTACATGTTTTTAACTTCTTCTCTAACTTGAGATAAATCTTCTATTCCCTTTTCCATTAAGTCTTCTCTTCTAAATACTCCAAAATTATTCTGCATGTTTTGCTGCATTCTTTCTTTAAGAACGCTTACTTGTTCTCCTTCAGAAGAAGCGTTCAGTTTATTTAGTCTTTCTAAGGCCTTATCAATATCGTCATGAGAAGCACCTTTTAACTCTACGCCTTGTTTCATAGTTTCTTCTATGTGAATCCCAGCTGCTCTTCCAAAGACCACTAAATCTAATAAAGAATTTCCTCCCAACCTATTCCCTCCATGAACAGACACACATGCAACTTCACCTGCGGCATATAATCCATCAATAATTTCATCTTTTCCGTCTTTGACAGTAATGACTTGTCCTTTAATGTTAGTTGGAATACCGCCCATCATATAATGACAGGTTGGAACAACTGGAATGGGTTGAACGGCAGGATCAACACCAGCAAAGGTTTTCGATAGTTCTGTTATACCAGGGAGCCTCTTATGTACAACTTCTGGCCCTAAATGATCAAGTCTCAAAAATATATGATCTTCATTTGGTCCACAACCTCTACCTTCTAGAATTTCTAGTGCCATAGATCTAGCTACAACGTCTCGGCTTGCAAGATCTTTTGTATTAGGAGCATACCTTTCCATAAACCTTTCGCCATCTTTATTTAATAAATATCCACCCTCTCCCCTACAGCCTTCAGTGACCAGTGTTCCAGCTCCATGAATACCTGTTGGGTGAAATTGCCACATTTCTATATCTTGCACTGGCATTCCTGCTCTCAAAGCCATTCCTATACCGTCACCTGAATTTATAAGAGCATTTGTGGTCGAGGCATATATCCTGCCCGCTCCTCCAGTAGCTAAGACTGTCGCCTTTGATTTAATGTAATAGATTTTTCCAGTTTCTATCTCAAAAGCTATGACTCCGACAACCGCACCATCGCTATTTAATACCATATCAACAGCAAACCATTCATTTAAGAAATTAGTTCCAGCTTTTAAATTCGCTTGATAAAGAGTGTGCAGTAAACTATGACCAGTTCTATCTGCAGCTGCACAAGTTCTAGTGGCCTGCCCTCCCTTCCCATAATCTTTAGATTGACCCCCAAATGGTCTTTGGTAGATTCTTCCTTCTTCAGTTCTAGAAAAAGGCAATCCCATATGCTCTAGTTCGAAGACTGCCTTAGGACCTTCACTACACATATATTCAATAGCTTCCTGATCTCCTATATAGTCTGACCCTTTAACTGTATCAAACATATGCCATCTCCAATCATCATTAGGATCATCGCTTTGAATAGCACAAGTTATCCCTCCTTGAGCAGAAACAGTGTGGGAACGAGTTGGAAAAACTTTAGATATTACAGCTGTGTTTAGACCTGATTCAGCTAATTGAAGAGAAGCTCTCATGCCAGCCCCGCCGCCGCCAACTATAATTCCGTCAAATTCTATTACGGGGAGGTCTTTAGCATTTATTATTTCATTAACTAACATATATTTACCAAATTATAAAAAAGGACCAGGTTAAGACCAAAGCAATTACTGCGGCAACAAACAATCTAAAGACTAAGTATGCGTATTTGTCAAAATTTCCAAAGAACTTAGGAGTTAAATAATCAGTAGCGATAGCCCATGTTCCTCTCCAGGTATGAATAGCAAACGCTAAGAAGAAAGCAGAAGTTAAAATTTTATTTATTGGACTTTGAAAAAAAGAAGACCACTCTTTGTAATTAATTCCAGCAGCTGAAACAACAGATGCTGTTAAATAAATTGAATATATCAATATAAGAACAGCGCTGAGTCTAATGATTATAAAATCTTTTGTACCTGGTCCAAATTTTCTCATTTAAAGTACCAAATATTCATATAAATTGAATATATAAATTAAGACAATTATAGACACAACAAATGTAAGGCTAAAAATTAACCAAGTCAGTAGATTCCCTGATTTTATAGTTTCTCCAAGACCGAGTGTTTCTACTAAGAGTTTTTTTACACCTGCCAACAAGTGATAAACAAAACCCACAAAAAGAAAAAAAATGATCAGCTTAAATAGAATCAATTCTTGAAATGAGTTTTGCAAATTAGTGAATCTTTCTTCAGATTCCAAGGAAATACTTAGCAACCAAACTACTAAAGGGAAGCAAATGAAGACAGCCAATCCTGAAACTCTATGTAAAATAGAAGAAACTCCGATAATTGGAAGATTTGTCGTAAGTAAATTTAGATTTACTGGTCGTTTGTCTTTTTCTATCACTTTTCCTATCAAGAATTTGCTTTCGCGGGGCATTTAAAGCGCTCTCATTATAGTTTCAGAGGCCTTCAAATACCAATATCTTTTAGCTTGGTTTAGGTGCCTCTAGTTTAGATGAAATAAAGTAAACAGATATGAAAAGAGGCAAGATAAACAGAAAAGGTAAATCCATAGAACTTGAATACAGCAAACCGCTTAAGAAAGGCCCTAAAGCAAAACCCAAACCAGGTGCAACCATTGCCAAGCCAACAGCAGCTCCTTGACTATCAGGATCTGCATTCAAAGAGGCTGAGGCTGTATACCCCGGAGAAGCTAATCCCATACCTAGACCCATGCATGCCATGCCTGAATATATATAAATATAAGACGGTGAGAACACAATAAGAAGACTACTAGCAATAAACAAAGGTATAGAGTATTTGATGAGATCTAGCGAAGGCCCCTTAAATCTTTGAACGAAAGTAAGCTGAACTATTATTGCTGTAAATGCCATGGTTCCTAATAATAAAGCTGTAGACCTAGCTGTTTCATCTAAAGATAAAGAAAATCTATCTTGAATATAATAAGCAGTCACTGACTGCACAATTGCAAAAGCGGTAAAAATTATCACACCTATAGAAATCAACAATTTCATGTTGTAATTCAATGTTGGTCTCTTATTTTCTATTGCATTAGAGACAGTACTTTTTTTATTGGGTAAGAATAATAAAACAAACACTATTGCAACAATCATAAGAAGAGACATTACGACTAAAGGAGTTAACAAACTAAATCCCTCAATTTTTGAGTTAAAAACATTGATGCCTATAATCGATCCAACAAGAATAGGTCCTAAAATGGTACCAATATTATTTGCAGCTCCGAATTTACCCATTCCTGAAGACCTCTCTTCTAACGAAGTAACATCAGCCACATAAGCACCAGTTGCAGGACGAGAAGCTGCCCCTACTGCAGAATTAATAATTCTTGAAACTAGTAAGACAAACAATAAAGAAAATCCTGTTATATAGCCTAGTAGGCCAATCGAAGCTGAGAATAAGAAAATAATGTTGGATAAAACATATCCTGTCAATCCGATTAACAGTACAGATTTCCTGCCTATCTTATCGCTAAGCCTACCCCAAAAAGGTGTAAAAATGATGAACATTGTTGCAGAGATAGATACAACTGTATTAATTTCCATCTCAGAAAATCCAAACTCCCTTCCAATGATTGGCATTGTTTGCCAGTAAACAGACTGCCCCATACTGACGAAAATTATTGTCAACATTAAGCCATATAAAATCTTAGAATCTTCCTTTGAAGCTTCATGGCTTTTGTTGTTCATTTATCAGTATCTACCCTCAGTAAAAAAGCATACTCCATAGCAACTTCTTTAAGGCTCTCGAATCTACCACTAACTCCTCCGTGTCCTGCACTCATATTAACCTTGAAAAGAATTGGGTTCTTGCTTCTAGTGTAGTCTCTTAATTTTGCAACGTATTTGGCAGGTTCATAATACTGGACTTGAGAATCCCAAAGCCCAGCAGTAACTAAAATACTTGGGTAAGTTAAATAATCAATATTATCGTAAGGCGAGTACTTCATCATATACTCAAATTCTTCCTTAATTTCTGGATTTCCCCATTCATCATACTCTCCTGTGGTGAGAGGAATAGAAGGGTCAGACATCGTTGTTATAACATCAACAAAAGGAACGTTAGATATTATTCCTTTATATAAAGATGGCTCCATATTAACTATAGCCCCCATTAATAACCCTCCAGCACTTCCTCCTCCGGCATAAACTCTTCCCTCTTCTCCATATCCTAAATTCAGCAGACCTTTAGTCACATCAATAAAGTCATAAAAAGTATTTAATTTATTGAAAACTTTTCCATCCTCATACCATTCTCTTCCTAATTCTTGACCTCCTCTAATGTGAGCAATAACAAAAATGTAACCTCTATCCAAGAGCGACAATCTAGACGAACTGAATCCAGCATCAATTGAATTACCATAGGAACCGTAACCATAGACAAACATAGGGTTATTTTTCTTTCTAAATTTTGTTCTCTTGTAAACCAAAGATACGGGTACTAGTGTTCCGTCTCTTGCTTCTATTAACTTTCTCTCAACTTTATAATCACTACTTGAAAAATTACCTTTAACTTCGGCTTGCTTAAGCAATCTTTTTCTTGCCGTATCCAGTTTTGCAGAAAATAAACTATCGGGCGTTCTCAAACTAGAATATCCAAAATAAAACTTATCAGCATCATATTCAGGGTTAGCTGCAAGATAAGCACTATAGGTAGGATCATTAAAGTTTATCTTCTTTTCAGAATTATTTATTTTATCAACTATTCTTAAGCTCCTTAATCCATTCTCTCTCTCCATAATTACCATGTGCTCAGGAAAAGGTAGTACGGACTGCAGTAAAACATCCTGCCTGTGGGCAATCAATTCTTGCCATTTATCTTTACTTGAAGAATCATCGATTGAAGAAGCCATTAATCTAAAATTCTTTGCTAACCAGTTGGTCTCTACCAGAAACCTATTATCCTCTGGATCATGCTCTATCGAATAAAGATGGTCAGGCTCTCTAACTAAAAATGCTTCTGGCTTGTTATTCGGACTATTAGCTTCGATAAGTTGAACCTCCGAGCTAGTTGTAGAGGATATATATATCTCTATATATTCCATCGACCTTGAGTTACCAACAGAAAGATAGAAAGTAGAATCTTTTTCTTCATAAACCAATATATCTTGGTCTTGACTGGAACCAATCTCATGTCTAAATACCTTAAAAGGTAGAAGTGTTTCATCATGCCTTAAAACATAGAAGAAGTACTTTCCATCTGCAGACCAGGCCATGTCTCCCGAGGTATTTTCTAAAATAAGCTCCGATGTCTTACCTGAAATTAAGTCTTTAAACTTAATCTTGTATTGGCGCCTTCCACTAATGTCTTCTGCGAAAGCTAAAAGGTTTTCATCTGGAGAAACACTCCAATTGGCAAGTTGATAAAATTCACTTTCCTTGGCAAGTTCATTTACGTCCAAGAGAATAATTTCTTTAGAATTCTTATTCTTCCTTCTTATATAAATTGCATGTTCTTGTCCTGGTTCATATCTTCTAAAATATTCATAATTCTTTAGTCTAATTGGAACAGAATCCTCCTTTTTTGGGATCCTGTTAGTTATTTCTTCAAACAGTTGGTCTCTTAAGTCAGACCCAGAATTAAACCAATTTTCAAGATATTTGTTTTCGGATTCGAGATGTGAAATTACCTGAGAGTCCTCTCTCGTGTCATCACGCATCCAATAATAATTATCTACTCTCTTAACTCCATGAGCTTCGAAAGTTACAGGGACTTTATTGGGGGAAGGAAGTTTTAGATTACTCAATTCTTCTGTATGTATAGGGTTTATTAAAGAAATGGTGAAATAGATTAACAGAATATAATGAATCTTCTTAAACATAGTTTATTTTTTCCTTTTCTTAACTAATCTCTTTCTCTTCTTTATTTGCCTATCAGTTAATTTATTTGGCTTATTCTTATATGGGTTGTTCTGCTCCTTATAAATAATAGATAAAGGAGTTGAATCTAGATCAAGCTTACTTCTAAAGAAGTTTTCTAAGTATTTTGTATAGGAATCTTGTAATTCTTTTAAATTATTGCCATGAATTAAAATCTTAGGAGGGTTCTTGCCTCCGGCGTGAGCGTACCTTAACTTTGGCCTAAACCTTCCAGACATTGGGGGCTGTTGATTCATTAGTGCTTCTTTGAGAACTTTATTCAAAACAGAAGTGTCTAGCTCTTTGATGCTAGCTCGATATGCCTTTTCTGCTTTACTTATAAGCTTCTTTAGTCCAATCCCTTCCTTCGCAGATATAAAATGAGGTTTTAGATGACTAGCAAATCTAATCTTTCTATTAATATTCTTTTCTAATTCAGCCTTAGAAGTTTCGCTTAACAAATCTAATTTGTTAGCTGCTATGACAATTGGCCGTCCCAAGGTTAAAGAGAGCCCTAATAGATGTGCATCCTGATCAACAATATTTTCTGAAGAATCTATAAGCAAGATAACAACATTAGCTTTCTTTATAGACTCTACTGATTTTGAAACTGAAAACTTCTCAGTTTCTTCTTTTATAGATCTTTTCCTTCTCATTCCAGCAGTATCAATGAGAATAATTTTTTTTGAACCCAAATATAATGGCACTTCTATTGAATCTCTTGTTGTTCCTGACTCTCTAGATACCAGAACTCTTTCTTCTCCCAACAACTGATTTACCAAGGTCGATTTTCCTGCATTGGGACGTCCTATAATAGAAATTCTCATAGAATCTGACTTAGAAATATCAGATTCAGATATCTCTTCTACATCGTCTAATTCATCTAAAAATTCGGTTAACTCGTACAGGCCTCTATTGTGAGCTGCAGACATTTTGATAGAAGTCTTAAATCCTAAACCTTCAAATTCACTTGCGAAGTCTGATATCCTCTCGTTATCTACTTTATTAATTAGTAGAATAATTTTCTTATTGTGCTTTCTTAAAGAGCTTGCAATTACCTTATCTAAAGGCATTAGGCCTTCTATTGCATCAACGATAAAAAGGATAGTATCTGCTTCTTGGATAGCACTTTCAGTCTGATTCCTTATAGCTTCAGACATGTCACTACTCTCTAAACTAATACCGCCTGTGTCAATTAGAACTGAAGAAGAATTTCTTAGATTTCCGTATTGCCTATCTCTCGTTAAACCAGAAAAGTCTGCTACTAAAGCTGATCTAGAGCCAGTAAGTATGTTAAAAAGTGTAGATTTTCCTACATTCGGACGGCCTACTATTGCTATTACGGAAGACATTTTTCTAGGAACAACAAATTTGCTGTTGTTAATTTAAAGAAATTCTAAATAATTTTCCTGCTTCATCTACTACAAGTAGATAATTTCTTTCAGATGTTATTTCTTTAATGGGTTGCCTTGAAATTCTTTTTCTACCTTCAAACTTACCATTTTGGACATTTAGTAGATGGACATAGCCTTCGAAATCTCCAACCACAATATAATTATTGATAGAAACAGGTGAACTAAGTTTTCTTAATTTTAATCCTGACTGTTCCCAAATAAGTGCACCTGTAGCTGTACCAAAAGCTTTTACTGTATCGTCTTCAGAAACTGCTACAACTCTATTTCCGTTTGATGCTAGATCTTTGACTGTTGATAACTCTTCTTGCCAAACTGGTCTTCCCTCTCTCAAACTTATTGCAGTTATATTTCCTTGATAAGTGGCAGATATCAATAGGTCATTTGTTATTAAAGACTTACCATCAATATCAATTATTCTCTCTAATTCCGATTTTCCTTCATTAATTGTTATTGGTATTTCAAGCCTTACAGCGCCTGAATCTGGGTAAAGCATCGCTATTTTTCCATTGGCAAAGCCTGCAAAAATGAACCCTTGATCAATAAAAGGTATGGAAGTTCCTCTAAGAGTTAATTTGGGAAGTATGGTTTGATGAAACCATTGCCTTTCCCCTGTTTTAAAATCGTAACCAGCTATCCTTCCATCTCCGGTTTGGGCAACAACCATATTGCCGTTATTAACTGGAGGGACAAGAACTTCACTGGAAGTTTGTGATCTCCATAATTCTGCTCCATCTTCGTAGTCTAAAGCCACCAAATGGCCGTCTAAAGTTCCGTAAGTTATTGTTTTAAAATTTACCGTAATCGCACCGGATACTGAGTCACCTTTATCAATGGACCATAAAGTACTTCCCGTTTTAGAATCAATTGAAGCTAAATATCCTTCTGAACTTACAAAAAAGATTTTTTCCTCATAAACCGAAGGGATTAATCTGCCAAAATTATTTTCAGACCCAAAATTTGATGACCAATCTTCTAATAAATCTATACTTGATTCGATTAAAACTAACTTAGCAGGTCCTACTTCTTCTTCATCTCCCCAGAACTTCATCCAGCTTAAAGAAGAGCATCCACTTAGGATTAACAAAATAGTTAGCAAACAAATAAATTTAAGCTTATTCAATTTCAACTCCTGGAAGGTCGGATATTTTCATAGCCAGTAAAGCTTTAGTTGTTTGGCTTGGAGTGCTTTGCATAGCTTGCATATAGCTTATCTTTGCTAAATCAAACATCTCCAATCCATTTTCGGCATCTCCCTTTAGCTCTAACAAAGTCGCCGTTAAATTCTCTTGGCCATTGAATAAATTAAGAGTCTCTTGATATTCTGCATTTGATAAGTAAATCTTACTTAAGCGCGTTTGTGCTGCATTAACAATAGGATTAAATTCAGAAGAATCTACTCTTCTGTTAATTATAGTTTTAAGAATATCTTTAGCTTTTTGATTATTGCCTTCTGCAACACTAACTTTAACTTCATTAAATCTAACCAAATCAGAATATAAACTTTCAGGGTAGGCATCTAATAAAGCCTGACCGCTTAAAGAACCCCCCTCTTCTGATTCAAGATATCTTTCAAATAAAACAGCTGACTCATAATTTTTAGTATTCCTTGTATCAGTTAGATAATCTCTAGAGACTATAGAAGCTACTACTAATATTAATAGTCCTATAAAGCCATATTTATACTTATCCCAAATAGAAATTAATATTTCTTGTTGTTCTTCTTCTGTAGCTGAAAAAAAGTTAGCCATTTATATTCCAAATTTATTTATAGATTTCTTTTAATCTTTTGTCTAAATCTACGTCAGTTAAATTTTCTTGTTTAGACTTAGATCTTAAATCTTTAAGAGATAATGTATTAGTTTCTAACTCTTCTTCACCTAAAATAAGTGCAAAACTAGCACCTGATTTATCTGCTTTCTTAAATTGAGATCCGGCACTCTCCATACCCATATTTATCTTTATAGTGGCAGAAGGGAACTTGTCTCGAATAGATTCAGAATACATTATAGCTTTTTCAATACTATTTTCTGCTAAACAAATAAAATAAAAGTCTATATTTCTGATATTACTTTCTTCAAAAGATGTGCTCTTCAAAGAAAGAATTAATCTCTCCATGCCTATCGAGAATCCGATAGCAGGACAGGGTCTTCCTCCAAGCTCTTCTACTAAATTATCGTACCTACCTCCCCCGCAAACAGTATCTTGAGATCCAAGGACATCTGATTTCCATTCAAAAACAGTTTGATTGTAATAATCTAATCCCCTAACGAGTTTAGAATTTATAAGGAAATCAATTCCGTTATTATCAAGCATAGTAGTAAGTTTAGAAAACTCATCCTTAGAGTCCTGAGAAATGAATTCTTCTATCTCAGGCGCGCCTGTTAAAATCTTCTTTATAGCAGGGGACTTGGAATCAAGAATGCGAAGAGGATTATCCTTAAGTTTTCTTACTGAATCATCATCCAAATCTGATTGATGGGTTTTAAAATAAGACCTTAATGATTTGACATAACTTTTACGAGCTTCATTATCTCCTATATTATTTATTTCTAGCCTTATGCTTTTTTCTAAGCCTAACTCTTTCCAAAGTCTAGCAGTAAGAAGGATTAATTCTGCATCGATCTCAGCAGACCTTATTCCAAAGACTTCTGCGCTGAATTGAATAAATTGCCTAGATCTTCCTTTCTGAGGTCTTTCATACCTAAACATTGGACCTGAATACCAGAGCTTAGGGTTATCCGTCCTGAGCAGATCATTATCTATAGCAGCTCTTACACAGCCAGCTGTGCCTTCAGGTCTTAAGGAAATACTTTCACCTCCTTTATCTTCAAAAGAATACATTTGCTTGGTAACTATATCTGCTGCCTCATTAGATCTAACAAATAGATCAGTTCTTTCAATAATTGGGAATCTGATTTCTTGATATCCATATGCAGAAAATACTTTTTTTATTTTTTTTTCTGCGTACACCCAAGCTTTTACTTCATCAGGTAGTAAATCATTCATCCCTCTAACGGGCTTAATTTTCGACATGCTTCAATTTTTAACGATTAGGTTATCTTCTTCTAGTTTAATTTCTTTAATCTTTTTTCTAATTAGACCTTCTAAGTGTTCTGCTAGTTCACTACTTTCAACTTTATGGTCTGGTTTCCCATCAATATATATTAAATTCTTTGGAGAGCCCCCTGTTACTCCTATTTGAGTATGCTTAGATTCTCCAGGACCATTGACATAACAACCTATCACAGCAACATCTAAATCTTCTATAACATCCTCAAGTCTAGATTCTAATTGATTCATGGTTCCAATCACATCAAAATTCATTCTAGAACAACTAGGACAAGCTATAAAATTTATTCCTCTTGATCTTATTTTTAAACTTCTCAGAATATCCCATCCGACTTTAATTTCATCAACCGGATCCGATGCAAGAGAAATTCTTATAGTATCTCCTATCCCATCCAACAATAAAGAGCCTATACCTATCGAGGATTTAACCGTTCCTGATCTAAAACCTCCAGCTTCAGTAATACCAAGATGTAGGGGCTGGTCAATTAAAGTAGATATTTTTTTATAACTTTCAATAGTCAAAAACACGTCTGAAGCTTTCATACTTAATTTGAAGTCTTCGAAATTTAATTGCTTTAGTATGTTTATATGGTTTAGAGCTGATTCAACCAGGGCATCTGCATTTGGCTCCCCATACTTAATTTGGAGTTTGCGTTCTAAAGATCCGGCATTCACCCCTATCCTAATAGGGACACCATTATCTTTTGCCATCGAAACAACTTCTTTGATCTTTTCTTCTTTTCCAATATTGCCTGGATTAATCCTTATGCAATCAGCTTTTCCTTTAATTGCCTCTATAGCCATCATGTGATCAAAATGAATATCAGCAATTAGCGACAATGAAGTACTTTTCTTGATCTTCGCAAAAGCGATGGCAGATTCTCGATCTGGAACAGAAACCCTAACGAGATCGGCTCCACTATCTTCTAACTCTTTTATTTGCTTCAAAGTGCCCTGTATGTCGGTCGTTAGAGTATTTGTCATACTCTGTACTGATATAGGTGAATCTCCACCAATAAGGACATTGCCAACCTTAATTTGTCTAGACTTCCTTCTTTTTATATTATTATGGGAATTCACTGTATTTCTTGCAGGTAAAACTAAAATTATCTTGGTTCTCTTATTAGCCTAAGTTCATAAGTTAATATTTTATCATTAATTGCTATGAGAGCCTTGTTGTAGGCCTCCTATACCAAATCTAGATACAAAATTAAGCTAACCAAAGAGAGTAACACTAGAATACCAACAATGAGATCTCTATATAGATTGAAATAATTAGCAAAATGCTCAAAGTAACTTATGTCGTTTTTTTTATCTTGATCTGTATTCTCCGAAATAATGCTATCTTCATAAAGTTTAATTATGAAATCTGGATTCAAGTCTAACTTTTTAGAATAGGATCTTAGGAATCCCTTTATAAAGACCTCTCCTCCAGGAATTTCTTTAAATCTATCCTGTTCTAAGGCAAGTAAGTAGGATTCTCTTATCTTTAATTCATTAGAGAGCCTCTTATAACGTAACCTTTTCTTCTTTCTGGCAATCGTTAAGATTTGTCCTACAGAATCTTTGGCATAACCAGACATAATTGAAGTTTACGGATTATTTAGAAAAGAAATAGCTTATTTCCCTTTCGGCTGATTCTTGAGAATCCGATCCATGAACTGCATTAGCATCTATAGAATCAGCAAAATCAGCACGCAAAGTACCTGGCTTAGCTTCTTTAGGGTTGGTATTGCCCATGACTTCTCTATACCGAGAAATAGCGTCTTCCCCTTCTAACACTTGAACCTGTATAGGTCCTGAAGTCATAAATTTAATAAGGTCAGCGAAGAATGGCTTTCCATCATGTTCTATATAAAAACCTTTAGCTTCTTTATCTGATAATTGAATTAATTTCTTAGAAACAATATTCAACCCTTCAGACTCTAGTCTTTCACAAATTTTTTTAGAATGACCTTTAGATACAGCATCAGGCTTAATAATTGAAAGTGTTTTTTCTAAAGCCATAGTTCTCCTTAGTTTCAAGAAAGCGCATTATACGTATAAATAATTTTTTTAGTTAATCTAACTCTTCTATCCATAGCATTTGGATAGCTTCCAAGATCTTTTCATTGCTTTTATTAGGATCGTCATTAAAACGATTCAGATTAATAACAAGGTCACGCAGATCAGTAAATAGGATGTACCTTGGGTCAATATCTGAATGCTTTTCAGATAAATCTATAGCAATTTCAGTTACATCCGTCCAAAGCATTTAATTATTTTCAGATACCATGTTAATTGTGTATTTTGGTAACTCTATTTCCAGTTCTTCTTTGTCTATAATAACTTGACAACTTAATCTAGATTCAGACTCTAAACCCCATGCTTTATCTAGCATGTCTTCTTCATCTTCTTTGGCCTCATTTAAAGACTGGAATCCTTCTCTTATGACAACATGGCACGTGGTGCATGCACAAGACAGTTCACAAGCATGTTCTATTTTAATTCCATTCTCTAAAAGCACCTCAGCTAATGTTTCTCCAGGTTCGGCCTGTATATTAGCCCCTTTAGGACATATTTCTTTATGGGGCTTGATTTTTATTAGGGTCATTGAGACTAGAGCTTAAATCTCTATCTCAAAACTTTCACCGCAACCGCATACAGCTTTTACATTAGGGTTAAGAAACCTTACTCCTTCATTAACGCCTTCTGTATAAAAATCTACCTTGGTTCCTTTTAAGAATTGAAAAGATTCTTTATCGATAAAAATAGAAACATCTTTAAATTCAAATATTAGATCACTGGATTCTTTTTCATGAACATAATCAAGTTCATAAGTATAACCAGAGCAGCCTGAAGCTTCTATAACAGAAAATCTAACCCCCAAACAGTCTTGGTTAGTGAGAGTGCTAGAAAAATGCTCTATAGCTGAATCAGATAAACTAAAGTTATTTGGATCAAATGTTTTTGGTACAGAAGAGTTCATTTTTTTATAACTTTGATTTGTAATCCTCTATTGCTTTATGGATGCTATCTTCTGCCAACACTGAACAGTGAATTTTTATAGGAGGTAAATCTAAAGCTTGAGCAATGTCCTTGTTTTTAATCTCACTTGCTTCTTCAATAGTTTTTCCTACAAGCATATCTACTAGTTCACTAGAAGATGCTATTGCAGAACCGCATCCGTAGGTTTTAAACTTTACATCACTAATAACATGGCTATCATTTTCTGGTTTACATTTTATTTGTAACCTCATTACATCACCACAAGCAGGTGCCCCTACCATACCTGTTCCTATATCTAAATCAGAAGGATCCCACCTTCCAACACTGTTTTTCTCAGGTTCATTTAAAGTATTCTCAAATTTATCTATTACTTTCTTACTGTAGGCCATAATTTCCTCTGTATAATAATTCTAAGTTGCCATCCAATCTACTGAATCTAAATCTATCCCATCCTTGTACATGTCCCATAAAGGAGAAAGTTTCCTTAATTTCTCGACAGAATCTCTAACTAGCTTGATGGTGTATTCTACTTCTTGTTCGTTTGTGAAACGACCAATCGCAAACCTTATAGAGCTATGGGCTAATTCATCCTTCAAGCCTAAAGCCCTAAGTACGTAAGAAGGCTCTAAACTTGCTGATGTACAAGCTGACCCTGAAGAAACCGCAATATCCTTTAACGCCATTATTAAAGACTCTCCTTCTATGTAGTTGAAGCTAACATTTAAGAAACCTGCTGCTCTTAATTCCTCATCTCCATTCAAATAAACTTCTTCAATATCCTTTATGCCATCCCACAACTTGTTCCTTAAAGATTCAATCCTTTTTCTATCTGCTTCCATATCAATTTTTGCAACTCTAAAAGCTTCACCCATACCAACTATCTGATGAGTAGCTAAAGTTCCTGATCTCATGCCTCTTTCGTGACCTCCACCATGTATTTGTGCTTTTAGTCTAACCCTAGGTTTTCTGCTTACATAAAGAGCCCCTATTCCCTTGGGACCATAAGTTTTATGCGCAGAAAATGACATCAAGTCAACATTTAAGGAAGATAGATTTATAGGGAGCTTCCCAGTACTTTGGGCGGCATCAACATGAAAAATAATACCCTTCTCCCTAGTAACATTTCCTAAGGACTCAATATCATTTATAACTCCAATTTCATTATTTAAGTGCATTAAGGAAACTAAAATAGTGTTATCAGTTATGGCTTTTAAAACCTTATTAACGGTTATGATGCCTTTCTTATTTGGTTCCAAGTATGTTACTTCAAAACCTTCTGTCTCAAGCTGTCTACAACTATCCAACACTGCCTTATGTTCGATCTTAGAGGTAATTATATGATTACCTTTTGCTTTATTGAATCTTGCAGAACCTTTTATTGCTAGATTGTCTGATTCAGTTGCTCCAGAAGTCCAAACAATCTCCCTTGGATCACAATTCACTAAATTAGCAACATTTTGTCTTGCTTGTTCAGTTGCCTCATCAGCTTTCCATCCGAAAGCATGAGATCTAGAAGCTGGATTACCAAAATTACCATCCATAGACAGACAATCTTGCATCTTTTCAATTACCCTCGGATCAACTGGAGTAGTTGAAGCATAATCTAAGTATATTGGTAGTTTCATTTTTCGCTAACCTGTAGCTATTAAAAAATTTTTATCTACTTCTGCACTGTTCATTTTTGAATTCAAAACATCTTTTAATGATTTATCCATTAGAAAAGTATTAATATTATCATTCAATTCAGTCCATAAATTATGAGCCATACACTTAGATCCCGCATTGCAAGTTCCTTCTCCAGAGCATTGTGTCGCGTCCATTCTTTTCTCTACAGCGCTTATAATTTCACCTATCATTATTTTTTCACTTGGTCTGGAGAGCTTAAAACCTCCCTTAGGTCCTCTAGATGCAGTCAATATGTCTGCTTTTCTTAGGTAATTAAAAATTTTTTCAAGATAAGGAGCTGGTATTGACTGTCTTTTGGCAACATCAGAGATTTTAGAAAATGAAGATTCATTTTCATTTAAAGCAAGATCTAAAACTGCCGTTACAGCATATTTTCCTTTTGTAGTAAGGTTCATAAACTTAATTATAGATTTCTGACTATTTTTGTCAAGAATATAGCTGCATATCTATTTATTAATAGGTACATGTACCTTTTAAATTAATCTTTTATAAGAAAATTTAGTATTTCCTTTAAAAACACTAGATAATAGATCAATTTTATGTACCATACACTTACTGGGGATATGAATATAGAAGCTGTATTATGAGCAATATGGATACTAGATATCTTTTTAAAAGGTACAATACTTGGTGGGTGAAGCTAGCCGTACCTAAGGTCTTAAGAGGCCAATTAGGATATGACCTCAGAAAATCTTTAAAGACGCACGACCTAAAAACAGCACAAGATCTTAGATGGGAGGTTGTAGACCAATTAAGGAAAAAAATTGACAGAGCTAAGGGCATAGGAGAAAACCAACAAGTAATTCCTATAGTAGAAGAGTTTGTTCTGCCTACTGATACTTCTAACCCCCAGTACTATCATAAAGTTGTTGATTGCCAACATGCCTGCCCTGCTCATACACCTGTTCCTGAATATATTAGGCAGATATCCCAAGGTAATTATAACGAAGCATATATGCTTAACTGGGAATCAAATGTTTTCCCAGGTATCTTAGGAAGAACTTGCGATAGACCTTGCGAGCCAGCTTGTAGAAGAACAAGAACTCACGAAAAGCCAGTTGCTATATGCAGATTAAAAAGAGTTACTTACGATTTTAAAGATGACATTGCAAATCTTATACCCAATTTAGAAACAAGTAACGGAAAAAAGATAGCACTTATAGGAGGTGGCCCAGCATCTTTAACAGTAGCAAGAGACCTGTCAATGATGGGATATGAATGTACTCTTTTTGAAAGAGATGGAAAGGCGGGTGGATTGATGAGAACAAATATTCCCTCTTTTAGATTACCAGAGAGAGTCTTAGATGAAGAGGTAAATCAAGTTTTACGTTTAGGAATCACTACTGTATTTAATTCAGAAATTAAAAGTATGACAAAACTTCTTGAAGAAGATTTCGATGCTATTTTCGTTGGCACAGGCGCTCCAAAAGGTAGAGATTTAGAGATTGAAGGCAGAGAAGAGGCAGATAAAAATATACACATAGGAATTGATTGGTTGACTAGTATTGCCTTTGAGCACACGACATCAATTGGAAGAAAAGTTCTTGTCTTAGGAGGAGGTAATACTGCCATGGATTGCTGTAGAACATCTATAAGACTCGGAGCAGAAGAAGTAAAAGTAACTGTTAGAAGCCCTTTTGACCAAATGAAGGCTTCTGAGTGGGAAATTGAAGACGCCATGGGGGAAGGCATACCTATTCATGACAATCATGTCCCAAAGAAATTTATTATTAGAGATGGAAAACTTGCAGGGATGGAATTTGAAAAAGTAGAAGCTATATTTGATGAAAATGGGAAAAGATCTTTAGTGCCTATCGGAGAAGACCCAATAATATTTGAATGTGATGATGTATTAATTGCTATAGGTCAGGATAATGCATTTGAATGGATAGAAAGAGATTGTGGAATAGATTTTGGTGAATGGGATATGCCTGTAATAGATAAGGTTACTTTCCAATCAACTAATCCTAAAGTTTTCTTTGGCGGTGATGCTGCATGGGGGCCAGAAAATATTATTTGGGCAGCAGCCCACGGCCATCAAGCGGCCATATCGATTGATAAATTCTGCAACAACAAAGATTTGTATGAGAGACCAGAACCATCAACCACACTTGTAAGTCAGAAGATGGGGGTCCATGAGTGGTCCTATGATAATAACATATCACAAGCGAAAAGATTTCTAGTCCCGCACGCTGATAAAAAAGAAGCATTAAAAGATCTTAAAATGGAGGTTGAACTTGGCTTTGATGAGAATATGGCACTAGAGGAAGCCCAAAGATGTTTAAACTGCGATGTACAAACAGTTTTTTCTGAAGATCTATGTATAGAGTGTGATGCTTGTGTTGATATTTGCCCTACAGATTGTATAAATTTTATTGGAAATGAATCTGAAGAAAATCTAAGAAACAACCTTAGGATCCCTGCATTAAATTTAAATCAAGAAATTTTAGTCTCAAAAGAACTAGAACAAACTTCTAGAGTTATGGTTAAAGATGAAGATGTTTGCCTTCATTGCGGTCTATGTGCTGAAAGATGTCCTACAGGTGCATGGGATATGCAAAATTTTCTTTATCAAGAAGCGAAGGTGTACTCATGAGCAAAATATCTTCAGTTAATGATTTTGTTATAAAGTTTGCTAATGTAAATGGGTCTGGATCTGCTAGCGCCAACCAAATGTTTGCTAAAGGAGTCTTTAGGTCAGGTATACCGGTAAGTCCTAAGAATATATTCCCTTCAAACATTCAAGGCTTACCTACTTGGTTTGAGGTAAGAATTAACGAGAAAGGCTACTTAGGTAGAAGAGAAGGAATTGACATTATTGTTGCAATGAACCCTCAGTCTTATGGACAAGATGTAGCTGAATTAAAGAAAGACGGCTATTTAATTTACGACTCTTCTTGGAGGAGAGACTTTGGAAGAGATGATATCAATATACTAGAAATACCTCTTACTGAGTTGTGCGTCCAAGAATTTACTAATCCTAAACAAAGATTATTATTTAAAAACCTAGGATATGTTGGGCTATTGGCATCAATTCTTGATATGGATAAAGAAATATACATTTCACTTATTCAAGAGCAATTTAAAGGTAAGGAAAAACTTATAGAACCAAACATCAAGGCCTTAGAAATTGGTTTTAATTATGCTGAAGAGAATTTTAAAGATTTTTGTGACATAAAAGTTCGAAAATCCAATAAAACAGAAGGTTTGATACTTACTAGCGGCAACGATGCAGCTGGATTAGGCTGTGTTTATGGGGGTGCAACATTTTGTGCTTGGTATCCAATCACACCATCCACGTCTCTTGCAGAATCTTTTAACAAATATTGTGAAAAGTTTAGAGTTGAAATAGGTACTGATAAAAATAAATTTGCGTTTATTCAAGCTGAAGACGAGCTAGCAGCTATGGGAATGACTATTGGAGCAAATTGGAATGGGGCTAGAGCTTTTACAGCTACTAGCGGCCCAGGAGTGTCGTTGATGAGTGAATTTATAGGCTTAGCCTATTTTGCAGAAGTACCAGCAGTTTTATTTAATGTTCAAAGAGGCGGTCCATCTACTGGGATGCCTACAAGAACACAACAGTCTGATATTCTTAGCTCTGCATATGCTTCTCATGGAGATACAAAACATATAATGCTGATCCCTTCAGATCCTAAAGAATGTTTTGATTTCGCAGTTCAAGCTTTTGATTTAGCTGAGAGATATCAAACACCAGTAATAGTTCTGTTAGATTTAGATTTAGGAATGAATGATTGGTCTGCGAAAGAATTTGAATGGAACGATTTAAAAGAGTATGACCGAGGAAAAGTTCTATCTAAACAAGAATTAGATGAAATAGAAGAATTTGGTAGATATTTAGATGTTGATGGTGATGGTATTCCCTACAGGACTTACCCAGGCACACACCCTCATAAAGGAGCATATTTCACAAGAGGAACTTCTCATGATGAATATGCAAGGTATACCGAAGATGGTGAAAAAAATGCTGAAATGCTTACAAGATTAACAAGAAAATTCCAAACTGCTTCCTCAACAGTACCTTCCCCTGTCTTTAATCAAGATGAGAGTTCAAGTTCGATAGGAGTTATTTATTTTGGGAGTACTGATTGCTCCATGCAAGAAGCCTTAGATCATTTAGAAGTTCAAAATATTGATGTAGATGCAATGAGAATTAGATCTTTCCCTTTTAACTTAGAGGTTTGGGAGTTTATCGAAGAACATGATCTATTATTCATAGTTGAGCAAAATAGAGATGGACAAATGCGAACCCTTTTAATGGCAGAAGGAGGAATTATCCCTGATAAATTAGTTTCGATTCTATGTTTTGACGGACAACCTATTACTGCTTCCTATATAACAAATAAGATAAATGCACATATTTCAGGCACGCCGTCTGTCGCTGCTTCATAAGGAAAAAGAATGACCTATATTGTAAAACCAAAGAATCATCATCCGTTATTAGAAAAAAATGAATTAGGTCTTACTAGGAGAGACTACGAAGGAGCTGTTTCTACTTTATGCGCAGGTTGCGGACATGATTCTATAAGCTCTGGGATAGTAGAGGCCTGTTTTCAGTTGAGTATAGAGTCTTACAAAGTAGCTAAATTATCAGGCATTGGATGCTCTTCAAAAGCACCGGCATACTTTCTTAATCAATCTCATGGATTTAACTCAGTTCATGGAAGAATGCCATCAATAGCCACCGGAGCAGCTATGGCTAACCATGAACTCCTGTACTTAGGTATATCAGGAGATGGAGATAGTGCTTCAATAGGAATAGGCCAATTTATTCATTGTGCCAGAAGACAACTTAATATGACTTATATTGTAGAGAATAATGGAACCTATGGATTAACTAAGGGTCAATTTTCAGCAACTAACGACCTTGAATCGAAAAGCAAATATGGCGAAGAGAATTTATTCCCTTCTATAGACCTTCCTTCTATGGCGATTCAGTTAGGTGCTAGTTTTGTAGCTAGAAGTTTTTCGGGAGATAAAGAACAATTAGTCCCCCTGCTTAAAGCTGCATTGTCTCATAAAGGCTTCTCTTTTCTAGATATAATCTCTCCGTGTGTTACTTTCAACAACCACAGTACCTCTACTAAAAGCTACGACTACATCAGAGAACACAATGATTCTCTTTCAAGGCCTGACTTTGTTCCTTTGGGTAAAGAAATCACTACAAACTATGGAGAAGGTTCTTCGATAGAAATCCCTTTACACGATGGTTCTTTGTTGTCTTTAGAAAAATTATCTGAAGAATATGATCCAAAAGATAAAATATCTGCGATCAAAAATATTCAAGAGTCACAAAGAGACAATAAAGTTCTTACAGGTCTATTGTATGTTGACCCTGATGCTAAAGACCTAAAAGATATACTCAATGTGTCTGATAAACCTTTGAATACAATGGGAGCTAAAGACTTATGTCCTGGTTCTGAGAAGTTAAATGAAATAAACTTAAGTTTAAGGTAGTCTTTTATATTACTCCCAAGCGTCTGGCCATAATCTGGTAAGATTCAACAACATCCCCGAGACCTTGTCGAAACCTATCTTTATCAAGTTTTTCTCTAGTCTCCACATCCCAAACTCTACAACCATCTGGGGTAAATTCATCACCAAGAAGTAGTTCACCTTTAAATGAACCGAATTCTAGCTTGTAATCAACTAATACCATCCCGGCATCAGAAAAGAGTTTCTTTAAAGCATCATTAACTTGGAAAGTTTTGGATTGCATTTGTTCAACTTCTTCAGTAGTAGCCCATCCAAAAGATCTTATATGATATTCATTAATCATTGGATCACCAAGGTCATCGTCTTTATAAAAGAACTCAAAGGTTGGAGGGTTAAGATCAATTCCTTCTTCTAATCCTAATCTTTTACAAATACTACCTGCAGCAATATTCCTAACAACACACTCAACTGGAACCATTTCTAGTCTCTTCACTAAACTATCAGTCTCAGATAAAAGCATCTCAAAGTGTGTTGCTATTCCTTCGTTTTCTAGGTACTCCATAACAAATGCATTAAATTTATTATTTATTGTTCCTTTACCTTTTAGGCTTTCTATCTTCTTGCCATCAAAAGCAGAGGTATCGTCTCTATAATGCATTATCAAAAAATCTTCTTGATTTGATTCGTATAAAGACTTCGCTTTACCTGTTGTTATCAACTCTCCTTTTTCTATATTTTCCATAACATTATGATAACGACTGATTGATCTCTGATAACAGATCTCTTAAATATAATTGTGATTCTTCTTCATCTGAATCTATAGTGACCCAACACACATTATTATCCATCTCTTTTACTACTACCCTATAATTTCCTATATAAGATTTCCGCGATACTATGCTTCTAAAAAACCCTTTCTCTTCCTCTTTCGAAAAACCTACATAAAAAACTCCTTCGTCTCTATCCAAGTCATTGACCTTGATAAGAGCTTCCTTCAGAGCTCTGTCTACAGCAGCCCAAGCCCTTGAGTATTCTAAATTTAACTCTATATAGCTTGATTTATTATTTGTTTGTTTTAATACTGCTTTCTGACCGTAATTAAGGTTCAGAGCCACTAGAGAAGTTCCACCTGTAGAAGGAGTTGAAGCGAAGTAATCCAGTACAGATCTCAAAATGTTTTCTTCTAGGTTCCCTTCTCCTTCTAGTCTTATCCAGTCATTATCTTGTTGAGTAATATGAGATACAAAGATTTCAGAACTAGCCTGTCTAATACCGTGTTCAATTTTCATTACTAGTTTTGATTCAATCCCTTGGATACTTATAGATTCACTCTCTATATGACCAGTATTAGGGTCGCTAGCACCTAATCCGTATTGACTAGAAACCCAAAAATCTTTCATTATAGGCCAGGCACTGCTTGGAAGAGTTTCTACATATACCCATCTTAACTCTCCAAGTTTATGCATCCTAACCTCATTAGAGGTACCAGAAGAGAATATTTGTTGAGGCATAGGAACTTCATAACTTTCTCCTACTTTCTCAGGATTTAAAGTATTAATGGGGTAATAATCAACAATGGGCTTTGATTGCTGTCCTTCCGGGAGAACAAGAGCTGCAGTTTGTTTTTCTTTAAGATAGTCATTTCCATGATCAGTTAACAAATAACTACAAGATAAAAGAGTTAACATTAATGGCAAAACAACTAGTAATTTGAGTAATAATTTCATTTAATTCAATAGACTTAATTTTTTTAATATAAGTTCAGTTTCAGAATAATATTTTTCACTAAATTTAGTTAAAGGAAGTCTTGTTCCTTCTGGGATCCTTCCTAATCTGTTCAGAATCCATTTTACAGGAATAGGATTTGATTCAATGAATAAAATGGAATTTAGTTCATTCAATTTCTTATCTAATTCTAATGCCCTTTCTTTATTTCCTTCTAAAGCTTTCTTACAAATATCAGATATTATAGAAGGCACAACGTTAGCAGACACGGAAATGGTTCCAGAACCTCCATTGATAATAAATTCAGTAGCGGTAGGATCATCACCTGAATACAGAAGAAATTCCTGATCCAAATATATAGAGACCAACCCTTCAAGCGTTTCAGTAAGCCTACTTAAGTCACCAGTAGCATCTTTCAATCCTATAATATTTTTATGAGTAGCTAATCGTATTACTGTTTCCGTCTGTAAATCACAACCTGTTCTCGAAGGTACGTTGTATAAAATCTGAGGAATTTCTACTTCATCAGCTATAAAAGAATAGTGCCTATAAAGGCCTTCTTGAGTTGGACGATTGTAATAAGGCGTTACCAGCAAAGCTGCATCGGCACCTGCCTCCTTGGCAGAATTGGTTAAATATACAGCTTCTTTCGTTGAATTGGCACCAGTCCCAGCGATTATCTTTATTCTGTTTTCGGCAATGTCTACAGCTCTTTGTATCAACTGAACATGCTCAGCCACATCCAGTGTGGCAGATTCACCAGTAGTTCCTACTATAACTAAACCAGATGAATTAGAGGAGATATGCCATTCAATTAAATCTTTCAAATGCGACCAGGCAATGCTACCGTCAGCATCCATAGGGGTTACTAATGCAACTATTGAACCTTTTAAATTAAACATTGCTTTTGCAGATGATAAAATATAAAACCATTATAAATTGATTCTATAGGAGGATATATGCCTGCACCAAAAATAAATAATAAAGCCCCTACCTTTAGAGGCGACTGCACAGGTAATAAAGAAGTAAACCTCTCTGAACTTAAAGGTAAGAATATAGTTTTATATTTCTACCCTAAAGATAGCACCCCTGGGTGTACTACAGAAGGAAAGGATTTTAGGGACCTAAAAGGGCAATTTACCAGAGCCAATGCCGTTATTTTTGGAATATCTAGGGAATCGATAAAATCTCATGAAAACTTCAAATTAAAAGAAAAATTTAACTTCGATCTTATCTCAGACCCTAACGAAGTTATTTGTAATAAATATGACGTTATAAAAGAAAAAAGTATGTATGGTAGAAAATACATGGGAATAGAAAGAAGCACATTTCTTATAGACCCTAATGGAAAACTAGCCAAGGAATGGAGAAAAGTAAAAGTTACTGGCCACGCCAAGGAAGTTCTTGAGGCAACTAAAATTCTATAAAAATTAATTTGGTTTAGGCTCAGGCCAAGAATTAATTATGGCTTTGATAAATGTAGCAAGAGGAATTGCAAAGAAAAGCCCCCAAAATCCCCATATTCCACCAAAGAATAGTACTGCGATAATAATAATCACAGGATGAAGGTTATTTCTATTTGAAAATAATACCGGAACTAAAACATTTCCATCTAACATTTGGATAACTAAATACAACCCAACAAGCCAATAAAAATTCTCAGAAAGACCCCACTCATATAGCCCTATCAAGATCACTGGAATCGTTACTAGAATAGCTCCAAATATAGGTATGATGACTGATAAACCCACCAAGATTGCTACCAATACTGCATAAGGTAAACCTAAAATGGCAAAAACTATATAAGAGACCGAAGCTACTATCAGCATCTCAATAAACTTACCTGTTACATAATTAAATAACTGTCCATTCATCTCAGTAAAGACAGACTTCATAAAGCCATTCTCTTTAGGTAAAAAGGAAGCAGCTAATGGCAAAAGTTCTTCTTTGTCTTTTAAAAAGAAAAATACCATTAAAGGGATCATAATTGCATACAAAATAGCATTGAACATAACACTAACTGTTCCTGCTAATTGACCAAGGGCAGAAGATAATAAATTATTCAATTGATTACTGAGATTAGAAAAAATTATCTCCACATCTTCTTCTGAAAAGTAATCGCCCATATTTGAGAGATTTTCCTGGAAAGAGTTAACAATAGAAGGAAGGTTTTGTAATAAATTATTTATTTGAGAGCCGATTGACGGAAGTGCAGTAAATAAACTTAAATAGAAACCAAAAAAAACTACCAAAGTAATAGATAAAGAAATTCTTTTAGATAGATTTATATTCATTAAAGCAGTCATCAAGCCATTAAGTAAAAAAGCGATAACTAAACTTATAATTACAGGTAAAAGTATATCTCCAAATAACAGAATAAATAAAAAAGAAGCTACAAGTAAAATAGCAAAATAAACAGACTCTTCGTTCGAAAAGAATCTATTAAGAAAATTTTTTACAAAATTCTGCATTTTTTTCTAAATTAAAGAACTCTTGTACCTAAAATAAGTCTAAAGAAAGTAATTAATATATAGTATTGGATATTATAAAAGAAAATAGCATGAGTCGCCTTAATATCTCTATTCTCAGCATCATAACAGTATTCTTATTTACTTTTGAAGTCTTTGCCGAGGAAGAGAAACTGCCTGTATTAGGCGATGCTTCTTCTTCAGCTATATCTATAGCTTCAGAATACAATCTAGGAAGACTATATATGGCCCAGTTAAGAAGAAATATCCCTGGCTATGCAGATCCTGTTACTCAAGACTATGTAGAACACTTAGTTTATAGACTTTCGGAATACAGCGAACTTAAAGACAGAAGACTAGAAATATTATTAATTGACGATAAGGCGGTTAACGCTTTTGCAGCTCCTGGCGGGGTAATAGGAATAAATGGAGGGTTAATATTTCATTCGAGTACTGAAGGTCAACTTTCATCTGTACTTTCACATGAGCTGGCTCATCTAAGTCAAAGGCACTTCGCTAGAAGCCTTCAGAGACAAAAGGATAGAAGTTTAGCAAACTCATTAATGGTATTGGCCAGTGTAGCTCTAGCAAGTGCAACCAGTAATCCTGAGGCTCTTCTTGCTGGTCAACAAGCAATAACTCAGCAAAATCTCTCTTTTAGTAGAGGTGATGAACAAGAAGCAGACAGAATAGGATTCAGAAATCTAGTTTCTGCTGGGTTTGACCCTTTTAGTATGTCTTATATGTTTGAAAAATTACAATCTTTAAGCAGGTTATCTGGGTCAAATGAACTTGAATTTTTAAGATCTCATCCACTTACAAAAAAAAGAATATCAGATGCTCAGTCTAGAGCCAGAGAAATAAAAGGTTCGAACTATAGAAACACCCTAGAATACGATTTAATAAGACAAAGGTTAATCGTTCATTTCTCAAGACTACCCAGGCAAGCTATTTCAAAACTTAATCAAGATTTAAGAAGAGCAAAGTCGAATCGCCAAGAATTAGTTGCAGAGTATGGTCTGGCTTTAGCACACGCAAAGAATAATAATCATGTGGAAGCTTTAGAATATGCAAGAGAAGCTATGGGTAAAGACAAGGAAAACATAATACTCCAAACAGCTCTATTAGAAGTTCATATAGCTGCGGAGAACTTCTTTGAAGCGGAAGCGCTTGTAACCTCACTCTTGCAAACAAACCCTAAAAACTATCCACTTACTATGCTTTATAACAAAATACTCATGAATAAAGGAGATTATGAAAAAGCTGAAGACATATTAAGACAATTAACTTTAATAAGGCCTTATGATCCTGAAGTTTGGTATTGGTTAGCAGAAGTTCAAGGACTAGAAAGAAATATTATCGGGCTTCACTTATCTAGAGCAGAATACTTCTTCTTAACCGGATCCTATGAAACCTCTATAAAACATTTAAGGATGGCACTGGACTTAGCAGGAAATAACTTTCAATTAACAGAAACTATCTATAACAAAATTGAAAGGTCTCATAAATCAATTGAGTCTCTTAAATCTTTTTAACCCGGAGGCCAAGTAAATTCTCTTCCTGCAATAAGATGGATATGCAGATGAAAAACTGTCTGTTGCGCACCTGATCCGTTATTTACTACTAGCCTGAACGCATCCTCTACCCCTAAATCCCTTGCGACTTCCCCTGCTACTAGCATTAGATGTCCAAGAATATCCTGATCAGACTTTATTGCATCTGAAACTTTTTCTATCTGGATCTTTGGGATAATTAGAACATGTATCGGAGCAACAGGATTTATATCTTTGAAAACCAAGCAATTATCATCTTCGTAGATTATTTCTGCCGGGATCTCTCTATCTATTATTTTTTTAAATAAAGTATCGGACATTTTAAAGCTCTTTTGACTCGTCATACGAAAGGACTTGCCCGGATACAGGATTAGGATCTCCTGTAAGAGTTACTTTATAACCATCTACGGTGGATAATTCTTTAATTCCATCTATATGCATAGATTTATCTTTAAATTCCTTCAGATTTTGAGCCTTATTTTTAGCATCTTTAGCGTCCTCAGCTGCTACAAAGTGATTAAGGTGAATTTCATATATTCCCTCGCCAACTGATTTATCATAATAACCAACATGAACCATAAACAGCTTCATCTAACTCTCTCCCTTTTAAGTTAACTTAATATCCAATATTCCCAATATATAGAAATATACCCAATAAACAATCGCAGTAATTATAAGAGAGAACAATATAGAGGAATAAAATCCTGTTTTTGATCCGAGCAACAAAGGTAAGGCTACAAAGAAAGTTAATGAAGGAGGAATCATTATTAAGATATTGGTAGATAAATTTCTTATATTCTCTAAATCCTTGGTATCAATATATATCCATATAATCGCAAGCAATGAAGTGAGAGGTATGGAAGCTAAAATCCCTGCGACTATAGAAGATCTTCTAGATATTTCAGACACTGCAACCACTATTAAGGCAGTTAATAAAATTTTTATAGTTACGTACATGTAAAAGTTATTTGTTAATTCAACAACAGAGGTTAATTAATTCATATCTTAGATATAACCATACCTAGATAAGTTCCTAATAAACACATGAAAACTGACGAGAAAACATAAATTACAGCTAGTGTGGTATTACCAGAACTCAATAAATCGAGAGTTTCTTTCGAAAAAGCAGAGAAAGTAGTAAAAGATCCTAAAAAACCTATTAATAATAAGGGGTTATAGATTTCTTCATATTTAGGATCTAGGTTATTAATTAACAAACCTAAGATAAAGCAACCTATAAAATTTACACTTAATATACCTATTGATAAATGCCCTATAACAATCTTATTAAACACTGACGAGATGTAATACCTTGAAACTGCGCCTAAAGATCCACCCAGACATATTAATAGAATTTTCATTTGATGGTGGTGGGCCGTCTGCGACTCGAACGCAGGACCAATTCGTTAAAAGCGAACTGCTCTACCGACTGAGCTAACGGCCCGAAAAAAAAAGCGTATATTAAATGTTTAATCAATTAAATTCGACTGTTCTTTAACAATTAATAAAGATTTTTTTGATAACTGAGCTGCTCCTGAGTCAGGAAAATTTAAAATAACTGACTCGAAGTAAGAGTTAGCTTTTTCTAACTCAGATTCTAATCTAAATATTTCACCAAGCTTGTAAGCAGAATCTGCTGATCTGGGATGATAAGGAAATTGTTGTACCACCTCTGAATAGCTTAATTTAGCATCCTCATATAACTCTTGAGCTAAAAATAATTCCCCTGACCAAAAGTAAGAATCCGCAGAGAAACTTCCCTCCGGATAAGAAATTATTATATTTGAAAATACCTCTAATGCTTCTGCATATCTTGAAGCCTCAAACAACTCTAAAGCTGATTTATAGAGAAGTTTTTCCTCATCTACAGTATCGATCAACTCATCAACCTTTGCTGATTCTTCTATTAAATTATTATTAAGATTTGTCAGTTCAAGAATTCTGGAATCTAAATCCATATATCTTTGCTGTTGAAGCTCTAAAGACCTTTCTAATAATATTGAGTTTTCTTCAAGTAGGTTTCTAAGTTCAGCAAGCTCTACTTCCAGCGCTGTTATTTTCTGATATAACAAATTAATCCTTTCTTCACTCTCTTCCGCATTCAGAGCAAAAGTAAAAGTTAAAGAAATTAGAAAAATCTGGAAGAACTTCTTCAAAGTACCAATCTAAAAAGTTTTAATCAGAGCCCTTCTATTTTTAGACCAAGACTTTTCATTCGATCCTGAGGAAGCAGGTTTTTCTTCTCCGTAACTTACTGTTGTAATCTTAGAAGAAGAGACGCCGTTTATAACTAATAATTCTGAAACAATCTTAGCCCTCTTTTCTCCTAGAGCAAGATTGTATTCTCTTGTTCCTCTTTCATCACAATGACCTTCTATTCTTACGCTTAGATCATTCTTATTAATAATTCCAGCCATGTTTCTAATTTTTGCTCTACCTGCAGAATTAATGTCAGCTTTATCGTATTCAAAATACAAAATATTGTTAGATTTAATACCTTGATCTGAAAACACACTTGATGAAGAAGCAGAAATAGCCGTTGTATCATTTGTCCTTTCTGTTGAGACAGTACTACAGGCAGCTATGACAATTGAAAAGGTAAATAAGATAATTTTGTTAGTTAAAGTCATTTTAATCTCCTCAGTTTATTATACTTTATTTTACTATTAATCTTGCAAAGGAGACCAAGAGGGCTCTCTAGCTTCACCTCTCAAAGACGGGAGAATAAACTTTGTCCTTCCATTTATTGTTATTCCTGCAAGAACATCTTTATCAGAACTCTTAGTTGCATAAATAATGACATTACCATTTGGCGAAACCGTAGGCGATTCATCTAAATAAGTATCTGTTAGTATTTGTATCTTCCCAGACTTTAAATTTTGAATAGCTATATGAAAAACCCCATTTCTTCGATGAACAAAAGCTATATTCTTGCCATCGGGCAAGTATCTTGGCCTTGCATTGTAGCTACCTTCAAATGTCTTTCTCTTTATTCTATTTGTTCTAAGATTAACTTCGTATATCTGAGGAGAACCAGCCCTGTTAGAGGTAAATACTAAAGATTTACCGTTTGGTGACCAATCAGGCTCAGTATCTATTCCAAAATGATCTGTTACCTGTTTCCAGGTATTTTTCTTTAGGTCATATAGGTAAATATTTGGATTACCGTCTCTTGATAAAACTGCGGCGAGCTTATCCCCTCTAGGTGACCAATTTGGTGAGCTATTTATTCCAATTTCTAATTTCAAGCCTCTTCTTTTGGCTGTAGGAATCTCTTGGATAAATATTCTAGAAGTACCTTCTTCAAAAGAAACATAGGCCAACCTATCTCCTTTAGGAGACCAACTTGGAGACATTAAAGGCTGAGAGGAACTAAACAAGATAGTATCATTAAACCCATCAATATCAGAAATACGTAAATTATAATTCTTATCTAACGAAGAGGGCTTATCGATATAAGCAAGTCTAGTAGAAAAAATACCGCTTATTCCCTTTACCTTAGAATAAATCTTATCGCTTATATTATGAGAAATTTTTCTAATAGATTTTATAGAGCCGTGTATATTTGCTCTGTGGATAGCCTTCTCCCTGATAACATCAAAGATAATATAAGAGATAACTATCTCTTCACTCTGCTCTATTCTATTTGCTTCACCTATAACAAGAAAATCAACACCTAATAATCTCCAATCTCTAAAAAATACTTCTTCTTCATTGTAGGGCAGGCTTAACATTCCATTTGGTTCTAAAACGTTGAATTCTCCAAATGATTCAAGGTCTTGTTTCATTACCTCATGAAAATAATGCTTCTGAGGTAGGTCTATATTCCACTTGATAGGAACCAAAGCTATCTTAATTGGGTCTTCAATACCTTCTGTAATTTCTATTCTTAATTGAGAATGTAGAGCATGAGAAGATATTAAAAAAAAGAATATTAGTAAGTATCTAAATCTATTCATTGATGAATTTATTCAGGATTGAATACTAATATAAATTGCCTAAATTGTTTTTCAAATAAACTTGATGGCATTTGTAGGTTTTCAAAGGTCCCTACCTTACTTATAGCCCTTAAAGCAGAATCATCAAAGATTTGATTACCACTAGTTTTTAAAATCTTTGCATTAATTATTTCTCCTGTTGGAACCAAAGTTAACCTAATTTCAACTTTTAGGTCAGAACTTAACTGCGATGGCTTCCTCCATTGAGAAACAATTTGTTTCTTAATGATAAATGAGTATTTACTAATTTCAGTCTGATAGGATTCATCTATCTCAATTATAGATGGCTTTTCTAGAGCCTCGTTTATTTCTCTAATAGCAATAGAAGGTTCTGATAACATTATACTTTCCGTTTCGTTAACTACTTTTAGAGCTTTAACCTTACTTACATTTATCTGATTTGGTTTTTTTTGTAATTTTTCAGCTTTCTCAAAAATAATATAAGCTGGAATTGGATCTAACTGATAAAGAGAAAAAGAATCTAAATCTATCTTGAACAAGTTAGAAAAAGACAATACAAGGCCTAAATGCATAAAAATAGATAAAGTTAGCGGTGCAAAATAATTCATCACCTGTCACTAGGAGCCTTTGTTATCAAACCTATATCCTTTGCACCTACCTTCTGCAACTCTGACATAACAACCATAACTCTTTCGTATTGCACCCCGCCATCTCCCCTTATCACAACCCTTATAGAAGGGTCTGCTTCTATAATCTTCATCACGTTCTGAGTTAATTGATTTAAGTTTAATGATTTTCCTTCCGTAGATTTAGTTTCTAAATAAACTGAACCATCCTTTTGAATAGAAATAATTAAAGGTTCAGAGTTTTTTACAGGAAGTGGGTCAGAAGTCGCCTCAGGTAAATTAACTAATACGCCTTGTACCATTAAAGGGGCTGCAATCATAAAGATCACAAGCAAAACTAGCATCACATCAATATAAGGAACAACGTTGATGTCAGATATCAAATTTCTTTTTCTCTTCAGCATTGTTAATTATTAGAATGAATCTCTCTATGTAAAACAGCTGAGAATTCTTCGGTAAAGCTTTCAAAACTCGAAGTTATGGTATCTGATTCCGATATAAATTTGTTATAAGCTATCAAGGCGGGTATTGCGGCAAATAATCCAATTGCTGTAGCTACAAGAGCCTCTGAAATACCTGGGGCTACAGCAGACAATGTTGCTTGATTTGCTCCTGCCAGACCTCTAAAAGAGTTCATTATCCCCCAAACAGTTCCAAATAAACCTATATAAGGACTAACTGAAGCAATAGTAGCCAGAACTGGTAAATGCTTTTCAAGCATTAATTGTTCTCTAAAGAGAGAAACTCTCATATTCCTCTGCACACTTTCCATGATTATTTCAGCTTCAAGGTTCTGACTGTTTAATCTTTTATAATCTAAATAACCTGCTTGAAAAATACATTCTGCTCCCATTGATTCATGTCCATCTTCATTAGACATTTCTAATAAAGCCTCTACACCAATATCAGACCAAAAGTTTTCTTCGAAGACCAGTAATTCTTCTTTAGATTTGTTTAAATAGATCCATCTTTCAAGGATAATCATCCAAGATAAGATTGAAGCTAAAATTAATATAATAATTACAACTTTGACAGCCAAGCTGGCATTTAAAAATAATTCAAGTATTGAAAGTTCCATATATAAACTAGATTAATTTCTTCATGCCATTATGTAAATACTCTGGCAAAGGAGAGGGAGTAAATTTATTAGAATCTAAACAACCGCATTGAATTATTGCTGTAGTAATAATATTGGATGCAAAGATTATTTCTTGCTTGAAATCGAAGCTTACCCTCCCTAGCTTTAACAACTCAGTATTAACAGATAACTCGTCATCGAGATGTGCCGGTTTAAGTAGGCTCATTTCTACATTCCTTACTACGAATATTAAGCCTTCTTTCATTAACTTTTTTTGTTCATAACCAGCATTTCTTAGAAATTCAGTTCTTGCCCTTTCAAAGAATCTCAAATAATTTGCATAATAAACAACACCCTGGGCATCCGTATCTTCGTAATAAACTCTAATTTTATAATTCAGCATTATTCCTCTTGGTCGTGTTTTTTAATGTCTTCTTTATAAAGCTCTTTAAGAAGAAATATAAAATCATCCCATAGAAGGTCTGCATTAAATGGAGAATCTATATGAAGTTCTGGGTTAATTGCTCCAATAGGCACCCTAACTTTGATAGGTCTACGATCAAATTTATACACAAGAGCAGGTATACCTTTTTCTTTAGTTGCATCTAAGACTTGTTGCCACCAAGCCTCTAAAGGTTCAGCACCAGAACCATATCTTTTACACTCAATATACCATCTACCTATCATTAGATCAGGAAGGTGCTTTTCCCTCGTTTGCTCTAATATCCTTCTTATATTCTTCTTTAGACCTAAGTCATTAGTTAAAAGATTAGCTATCTCTCTTTCAAAAGAAGCTCCCTTATTTCTAGAATTAGTCATGCCTTAATCTAAATGTCCTAACATTTCTTCTGAGAATTCAACGTTTGAAGTAACGCTCTGGGTGTCATCTAAATCTTCCAGTGCTTCTAGAAGTTTATAAATCTTTAAAGAGGTATCTAGATCAGCATTTACAGTATTTTCTGGGATTAAGGCAATTTCTGAGTCTTCAATTTTGACTTCTTCCTTTGTTAATATTTTCTTTATACTCTCAAAATTATCAGGTGTAGAAGTTATTGTCATAGAGGTATCTTCATTTAATTCCATGTCTTCTGCACCAGCATCAACAACTAATTCCATTACTAGATCTTCATTTTGCTCAGCTTCTACTCTAATAACGCCTTTTTTTTCAAATAGGTATGCAACACAACCATTAGTGCCTAAATTACCTCCTGATTTAGTAAATGCATGCCTAACCTCCGCAACAGTTCTGTTGTTATTATCAGTCATGGATTCAACCATAACAGCAATACCACCTGGACCATAACCTTCAAAAGTTACTTCTTCAAGATTTTCACCTTCCAAACCTCCAGCTCCTCTTTGAATAGCTCTTTCTATGGTTTCCTTGGTCATGTTAGCAGCTAAAGCTTTATCCATAGCTGCCCTCAATCTAGGGTTATCTTCAGGTACTCCTCCCCCAAGTTTCGCTGCAACCGTCAGTTCTCTTATTAAGACAGAGAAGATCTTTCCTTTTTTAGCGTCTTGCCTTCCCTTCCTGTGCTTTATATTTGCCCATTTAGAATGACCAGCCACTACTATTTCTCCTTTTCTATGCCATGAAATTTAATATGCAACTCATCAAGTTGATCTCTTGAAGCCTCTCCAGGAGCTTCTGTCAATAAACAAGAAGCTGTCTGTGTTTTAGGGAAAGCAATAACATCTCTTATAGATTCAGAATTAGTCATCAACATTATCATCCTATCAAAGCCTAAAGCTAAACCAGCATGAGGAGGACATCCGTGTTGTAGAGCTGAAGTTAAAAATCCAAATTTTTCTTCTGCTTGCTCTTCATTTATACCTAATAAACTAAGAACTACTTTCTGCATCTCATGATCATGTATCCTGACCGACCCTCCACCTAACTCAGTTCCATTTAACACAACGTCATAAGCATCAGTTAGAGCATTTAAAGGATCTTCTTTTAATTCATCAATGCTTCCTCTTGGAGCAGTGAAAGGATGATGTAAAGGGGTTAACTCTCCTTTATTATTCTTTTCAAACATAGGAAAATCAACTACCCAGCATGGCGCCCAATCAGATTCTAGTAAATCTAGGTCTTGGCCTAATAAGTTTCTTAAAGCTGCAAGAGAGTCATTAACAATATTTCTTTTTCCTGCTCCAAAAAATATTATGTCACCCTTCTTAGCATCTAATACCGAAAGTAATTTATTAATTATCTCTTCGTCAATAAATTTAATAATAGGTGACTGCAAACCTTCTTTCCCTTTGGAAGGATCTTCTACTCTTATGTAAGCTAACCCCTTGGCTCCGAAATTCCCTACAAAGTCTGTGTAGTCATCTATTTGTTTTCTCGTAAGCGTTTCACCTTTGGGCACTGTCAGGGCAGCAATCCTAGACTCTTCATCATTGGCAGGTTCACTAAAAACTTTAAAATCAGAGCCTTTGAATAAGTCTTTGACTTCAATAAAAGTTAGAGGGTTTCTTAAATCTGGTTTGTCCGTACCGTAAAGTTCCATAGCTTCTGAAAATGGCAAAACAGGAAAATCGCCTAAATGGATATCTAGAGATTCTTTAAAAGCTTTTTTAATCATGTCGGTTACAAGATTTATAATCTCAGAGTCGTCTACAAAAGAAGATTCAATGTCTAACTGGGTAAATTCTGGTTGTCTATCAGCTCTAAGATCTTCGTCTCTAAAACATTTAGCAAACTGATAATATCTTTCAAACCCAGAAGCCATTAGGGTTTGTTTGAATAATTGTGGTGACTGCGGCAAAGCAAAGAAAGAACCAGGAAAAGTTCTACTGGGTACTACATAATCTCTTGCTCCTTCAGGAGTTGCTTTAGTAAGTATAGGAGTCTCTATTTCTATAAAGTTATTACGATTTAAGAAATCTCTTAAAACCTGCGAAACTTTTGCTCTAAGTCTAAGATTAGACTGCATTTCATCTCTTCTTAAATCAAGGAATCTGAATTTTAGTCTAGTCTCTTCTCCTACTGACGAATATTCATCCAACTGAAAGGGTAAAGGCAAAGAAGTATTTAAAATAGTTAACTCAGTAGCTTCTACCTCAACTTCTCCAGAAGTTAGATTTTCATTTACCGTTCCTTCAGGTCTTGCTCTTACTTTGCCTTTAGAATAAATAACAAATTCATTTCTACAGCTTTCCGCAAGGTTAAAAATCTCTTTAAGTTCAGGGTTATAAACGACCTGAACGAGGCCAGTCTCATCCCTAACATCAAAGAAAATTACACCACCATGGTCTCTCCTTCTGCGAATCCATCCCGTAATAGATATGTCCTTACCTATGAGGTCTTTTGTAACCTCATTGCATTTATGTGTTCGTTTGTTCATTGTAAATTAGCTTTATATTGAAGAAGATGCTTTTTCAATTTTCTTCTTTTTTTCACTTGTATCCTTTTTGTCTACCTTCGAGGCTTTTGATTCAGCTGGTTTTTCATTGTCACTTTTAGCTATATTCTTTTTATTTCCTGTCTTGAAATCAGTTTCATACCAACCAGTTCCTTTTAATCTAAAAGAAGGTGCCGTAGGCACTTGAATAAAACTAGGGTTTTCCTTCTTATAGGTATCCAGTTCAGAGATCCTCATTTGAACCTCGAAAACTTCTTCAGTCTTAGTATTTTTAAAAATATAAGTAGGCATCAAAGTAACATTAATTGTAAAAAAAGGTGAATTCTTCACCAAAAATACAATTATAGCAATTTAACTATGTAGCTTCTTCAAAATCATCAATATAATGGTATTACTAAATAATCAATAATAATGAAAGCTTCACAATTAATATTTGCTACTCAGAGAGAAGACCCTTCCGATACAGAAATAGTTAGCCATAAACTAATGATAAGGGCTGGATTAACTCGTCAAGTTGCTTCAGGTATCTATAATTGGCTTCCCACTGGTAAAAAAGTACTACATAAAGTAGAGAATATCATTAGAGAAGAGATGAATAATGCTGGAGCTCAAGAAATACTTATGCCGATGGTTCAACCCATATCATTATGGGAAGAATCTGGAAGGAAGCAACAATACGGCCCGGAACTCTTAATTTTTCAAGATAGGCATAAAAATGAATTTTGTTTGGGCCCAACTCACGAAGAAGTAATAACGGATTTATGTAAAAATATTATTACAAGCTACAAACAACTTCCTGTAACTCTATATCAAATTCAAACTAAATTTAGAGATGAAATAAGACCTAGATTTGGTGTTATGAGATCAAGAGAATTTGTTATGAAAGATGCTTATTCTTTTGATCTGAATCAAGAGGGTCTTGATCTTACTTATAAAAATATGAGAGAAGCTTATATAAATATATTTAACCGATTTGGTCTAGATTATCGTTTAGTTAAGGCTGATAGCGGTGCTATAGGAGGTTCAGACTCTGAAGAATTTCATGTCTTAGCAGATTCTGGTGAAGACCTGTTAGCATTCAGTGATAAAAGTGATTATGCAATTAATGCTGAATTGCTTGTTGAGCAACAAGATGATCAAGATCCAGCTTCTTTAGAAGGTAAAGACAGTCCCGATGGAAAGGGTAAATTGAAATTAAAAAGGGGCATAGAAGTAGGCCATATATTTAAACTTGGAACGAAATATTCAAAAAGTTTTAATTTAAACATACAGGGAGATAAAGAAAATATCACTCCTCAGATGGGCTGTTATGGTATAGGCGCCTCTAGAGTAGTAGCTGCTGCCATTGAACAAAACCATGATGAAAAAGGAATTATCTGGCCTAATTCATTAAGCCCTTATGAAGTTGTAATTGTAGAAGCTAACCCAAAGCGTAAAGATGATATAAAAACTAAATGCGAAGATATTTACAATCTTCTTAAAGGAAATGGGATAGATGTTCTTTGGGAAGATACAGATAAAAGACCTGGGGTAAAATTCGCTGATATGGAACTTATAGGCATACCCGTTATGGTAATAATTGGGGATAAGGCACTGAATAATAACCAATTAGAATTAAAAAATAGGAAAGATGAGAAACCAGTTATGGTTTCTCGTGAAGATCTTCTAAATTCTTTGAAAGAACTTAAGTAAGTCTTTCAATAATCATAGCGTTAGCAGTGCCGCCGCCTTCACATATAGCCTGGAGCCCGTACTTGGCTCCTCTTCTTTCAAGTTCATGGAGTAAAGTTGTCATTAATTTGGCACCTGTACCGCCCAAAGGGTGACCTAACGCCATGGCTCCGCCGTTAACATTTAACTTATCTAAGTCTGCTTCTAATTCCCTTGCCCAAGCTAAAGGTACGGGAGCAAATGCCTCATTAACTTCATATAGATCTATATCATTTATACTAAGTGAAGCTTTCTTTAGAACTGTTTTTGATGCTGGAATCGGTCCAGTTAGCATTATTACTGGATCGTCTCCAGCTAAAGCTAAAGCTACAACTTTAGCTCTCGGTTTAAGACCTAACTTTTTCAGGCCTTCATCATTTACTAGCATAATTGCAGCAGCTCCATCACAAATCTGACTTGAAGTCCCTGCAGTTAATACTCCTTCTTCTGAAAGAGTATTTAGACCAGATAAACTTTCTTCGCTCGCATCAAACCTAATACCTTCATCTACCATAACCATTTCTTTGTCACCATTAGGCAAATCACCTTCCACTGGAACAATCTCTCTATCAAAATAGCCGCCTTCTGTAGCGTTAACTGCTTTCTGATGGCTTGCAAGAGCAAAAGAATCTAGCTCTTCTCTTGATAACTCCCATCTTTTTGCCATCATTTCAGCTCCAGTAAATTGACTAAACTGAACACCTGGATATCTTTCACTAGTCCCTTTCCCTCCGTAAGGTTGGCCATGCCCCGCTTTAAAACTATCAACGATAGCGGCACCTATAGGTACTTGACTCATAACTTCTACACCGCCTGCTATAACTATGTCTTGCGTCTCAGACATGACTGCTTGTGCCGCAAAATGTATAGCTTGTTGAGAGGATCCACATTGTCTGTCTACAGTAGTCCCAGGAACTGATTCTGGTAATGAAGATGCTAGAACAGCATTTCTTGCTACATTTCCTGACTGAGCTCCCGATTGGCTAACACAACCAAAAATAACATCATCTATTAATTCAGGCTTAACTCCAGTTCTTTGTACCAACTCGTCTAAGACTAATGCCCCGAGGTCAGTAGGATGCCATTGACTTAATTTTCCGTTCTTTCTTCCACCTGGTGTACGAACTGCACCTACTATATAAGCATTACCCATGTTTACTCCTGTAAATAAAAAGAGCATCCGCTCATCATGAGTAGATGCTTATTAGAAATTCTATACTAAAAACATATAAAAAGAAGATTGAATAAACCTAGTCTTCTTTATTGATTGCTTCGACGACCTGCTTTTCAATTGCGTTGAGCAGTTTCTTATTTTCTTCTAAGAATTCGATTGATTTAGATTTACCTTGACCAATCTTTTCTCCATTGTAGCTATACCAAGCTCCAGCTTTTTCAATAATGTCTAATTCAACACCCTTATCGATAATTTCACCGAGCCTATTAATGCCTTTATTATAGAGTATTTGGAATTCAGCTTGTTTAAACGGTGGCGAGACTTTATTCTTTACAACCTTAACCCTTGTTTCATTTCCAACAGCTTCATCACCTTCTTTAACAGTCCCTATTCTTCTGATATCCATCCTCACAGATGCGTAGAACTTAAGAGCATTTCCACCAGCCGTGGTTTCTGGACTGCCAAACATTACACCTATTTTGTGTCTTATCTGATTAATAAAAATTATTAAAGTATTTGACCTTTGAACGTTCCCTGTAATTTTTCTAAGGGCTTGGGACATTAATCTTGCTTGTAAACCAACATGATGATCGCCCATTTCACCTTCAATCTCTGCTTTTGGCACCAATGCTGCTACTGAATCTATTACCAATATATCAATACCGCCAGAAGCTACCATTATGTCAGCTACTTCAAGAGCTTGCTCACCAGTGTCAGGTTGTGAAACCAACAATTCATCAACATTAACGCCTAGCTTCTCGGCATAAATAGGATCTAATGCGTGCTCTGCATCTATAAAAGCGGCCGTTCCACCCATTTTTTGACACTGAGCAATCACTTCTAATGTTAATGTCGTCTTACCTGATGATTCAGGCCCATAAATTTCAACAATCCTACCTTTGGGTAGTCCACCTATTCCTAATGCTAAATCAAGACCTAAGGAACCAGTAGGGATAGCTGGAATCTTTTCGTGCCTCTTTTCTCCCATTCGCATTACAGTTCCCGAACCAAACTGCCGCTCTATCTGACCTAAGGCATTATCTAATGATTTTGTTTTATCTACTTCTTTAATATCTGTCACCTTCTTTTGAGCCATAATGCTTCTCCGATTGAATTATTATGGGCATTATACAATATACTGTATAAATAAACAGTACTTTTTTAATTGTCGTTTTTTAATAAGCTAATAGCCTCCTCTAAAGCTTTTGAAACACTTTTAAACCTTACTTCTTCTCTGGATCCATCAAAGACTTCTGTAATACTTAATACAGGTAAATCATTTAATTTCCAAGCTAAGCATACAGTTCCAACAGGTCTTTCTGTGGTTCCTCCTCCTGGGCCAGCAATTCCACTAATCGCAACACCAAGATTTGCTTCGCTCTTTATCAAGGCGCCTTCGACCATTTCTTCTACAACTTCTTGACTGACCGCGCCATGACTGTTGAGAGTATCCTTCGAGACATCAAGAATCTTGTGTTTAGCAATATTAGAATAAGTAATAAAACCACAACCATACCATGAAGAGCTTCCTGGAATAGATGTTAGTGATTGACCAACCCATCCACCTGTGCAAGATTCGGCAGTGGTAAAGAAATAGTTCTTCTTATTTAGAAGGACTCCTAATTCAGAGCTAAGTGATTCTAATTCCTTTAAATCCAATTTTTAGTTTTGATTTTGAGGGTTTATTAGAACAGATATGAAATCTTTGTCTAGATGAATAGTTACTGCTAAATCTTAAGCTGTTAAAATGTATAACCATGACATTTATTGTTGGAGATGCATGCGTAAAATGCAAATTAACAGACTGCGTGGAAGTATGTCCTGTCGATTGCTTTTATGAAGGCCCAAACATGTTAGTCATCAACCCAGATGAATGTATAGACTGTGCTTTATGTGAGCCTGAATGCCCGCTTGAAGCGATTTACTCTGAAGACGAAGTCCCTGAAGATCAAATACCTTATATAGAGCTCAATGCCGAATTGTGCATGGAGTGGCCAAACATTGTAGAGCAAAAAAATCCTTTACCAGACTCTGATGAATGGAAGGAGGTAAAAGGTAAATTTAAATATATAGAACGTTAATTACTTTTAAGCTTATTAAAGCTAAACATAATTAAAGCTCCTGTTAATAATCCTAGAATTATTGAAATGAAATCTTTAGATAAAACTGGGCTGACTTGGGAGATAGAGTTAGCTTTCCAAATTAGAGGAATACTGAATAGGACTAAACCAAAGAATATAGACAAAAGCTGAATTTCATTTTTTTCATAATATCTTCTAATCACTCTAACGATAGTAAACAATCCCAATAAAGCACCAACCAAGAAATACAAGATTCTAACTACCTCTAAATTGCTTACAGCTTCGATTAAGAAAGGATAACTTCCTAATAATACTAAAATAAAGCTTCCTGAAATCCCTGGAACTACCAGAGCCGAAATAGCTATAAATCCAGAAATAAATATATAAAACCCAGTCACATTATCAAAAGTAGCGGAAGGTGAAAATAATATTACTGAACATAAAGAACCAGAAATTAGCAACCCTATAATTAACTCTTTTCTAGGCTCTTGCTTTAAGGGTTCGATAAATAGCGAACTGAACAATAAAGATGAAAGAAATGATTTAAAAAATATAGGTAAAGTTAACATTAAAAACATTATTAGATTTGACAAGATATAAACTGAAGAGGCCATTCCCAAACCTAGAAAGAGAAGGAAATTACCATCAATGGTGGTCCATACATTTCTGAACTCAAACTTAACTACCTTTTTTATAAGGTTTCGATCTATAGAGCTTATTGCAATAATTAACCTCTTATAAATTCCCAGAATAAGAGCTATTGTTCCTCCTGATATTCCGGGGATTATTTCTGCGGCTCCCATTGCAAAGCCCTTGGCAAAGACTAACAGTCGTTTCTTCGGAGTGGCTATGAGACAACTCCTTTTAATAAGGGTACAAAAAGAACATCTTCTATTTTATTTTCTACAAATTCTTTTTTAGACAAACGAGTTACGAGCTTTAGAACTTGCTTAGATTTATTACCAACAGGAATAATCATTCTTCCTCCTAAAGAAAGCCTTTCTTTTAAATCTAAAGGAACTTCAAGAGGTGCGGCCGCAGACAATATGGCATCAAATCTTAAATCTTTTATTGAACTTCCGTCATCAACAATAAAATCTACGTTAGTTACCTTAAGCCCCTTAAGTGTTTTCTTTGCTTTTTCTTGAAGCGGCTTAATTCTTTCCAAAGAAACAACTTTTTTTGAAAAGAGTGACAAGATATATGATTGATAACCGCAACCGGTTCCTATCTCTAATACTTTTTTTAAAGGCTTCTGAGACATCTTATCGTGTTGAATTAATGCTTCCGTCATCTTGGCAACTATATAAGGCTGAGAAATCGTTTGTTGATATCCTATTGGTAAGGCAAGATCTTCATATGCTCTGGTAGACAAAGCTTCATCCAAAAATAAGTGCCTCGGGGTATCTCTCATGGCCTCCAAGACCCTAACGTCTGATATTCCCTTCTCAGTTAAACGTTCAATTAATCTTTGACGCGTTCTCAGAGAAGTCATGCCTTGTCCCTGCAGTATCTCTTGATCTAATCCCATTTTTCAATCCAAAGTTTTACATCTTTCACATAATCTTCATTACAGAAGTTAGGAAATATCGGTGAAATAGATATTTCTTTATTCACAAGACAAGATATATCCGTATTCTCATCATTTGAAGGGAATTTATCTCTGTGCGTTGTCCAAAACACTTCTTTGCCATCGTCTTTTATTTCTTTTCTAGGAGGGTTTCTCTCTCCCCAGCTCCCTATCTTGGTTACTCTTTTATTTAATGATTTGGAATATTCTACATTTGGAACATTTATATTGAGAACTACAGATGAGTCTAATTCTATAGATTCAAAGTTTTCAATAACTTCTTTGACAACTAAAGCTGCCGTTTGATTATTTGGCTCTAAAGAATCTTCTGACCCTGGTTGATTAAAAGCAGCTGCTGAAATAGCTATAGATGGGTACTTTAAACCTCTTCCTTCAAGTGCAGCTCCTACAGTACCGGAATAGAACAAATCCTCTCCCATATTGGCTCCAAAGTTAATGCCACTTATAACTAGGTCTGGTTTCCAAGGAGAGAGTTGATGAATCCCTAAGTGAACACAGTCTGCAGGTCTTCCATTAATTGATACGAATCCATTATCGCGTCGAATAGCTTTTATAGGTCTATTTGTCGTAATAGAACAACCTGCTCCACTATTGTTTATTTCCGGTGCAACAACAAATAATTCTGCCACCTCCTTTAAATTTTCATACAAAATTTCTAACCCCGGAGAATCATATCCATCATCATTTGAAATCAATATCTTTAGCATGTTTTGAAATTATTTAGTTATTAAGGTGACTGCATGACATGAAACCCCCTCTTCTGAACCTTCAAAACCTAAAGAATCTGTTGTAGTTGCCTTGCAGCTTATACGGTCTGTGTCTATTCCTAAATCTTCTGACAAATTTTTCCTAATTTGTAAAATATATGGATTGAGCTTAGGCAATTGGCCTATAAAGGTAATGTCAACATTAGATACTATGTACTTATCTTTCTTGAGCTCTTTAACCACTCGCTTCAATAATTCTCTACTAGAAATATCTTTATATTGATCATCTTCTGAAGGGAAAAAGGTTCCTAAATCTCCGTAAGCGGCAGCCCCAAGAAGTGAATCTATAAGGGAATGAATAATAATATCTCCATCTGAATGAGCTTCGATAGAAAGAGTTGAATCTATTTTAATGCCACCAAGAATAACATGGCTTCCTGGGACTAATTTATGAGCATCGTAACCATGGCCTACTCTCATTATTGAATCCTCTTCTGATTATGCAAAATAGTTTCAGCCAACCTTAAATCTTCTTGAAAAGTAATCTTAATGTTGTCAGAAGAGCATTGCATGGTCATTACTTTCTCATCTAAATCATCTAACAGGCTAGCTTCATCAGTGAAATTACTTAAATCCTCTGAATTAGAATTATATGCTTTTTTGAGAGTTTCTTTACTAAATAGTTGAGGGGTTAATGCCCTCCATACATTTTCCCTATTAATTGTTGATTGAATCAAATTATCTTTAGAGAGTTTGAGAGTATCGCTTATAGGTAGTGCTAATATTAAAGCTTGGAATTCATTATTAGAAAAATCTTCAAGCATCTTTGTTAATTCCTTTTTTGTTAAACACGGCCTTACAGGATCATGAATTAGAATATTATCGTATACAAAATTATCTGAAACTAAAAAATCATAGCCTTTCTTTACAGACTCTGCTCTGCACGACCCTCCTTCAACGAAATGTAGTTTAGGATGATCTTGTATCTTCTTATGATATCTATCATCTTTAGATATGGGAATGCATACAGCCTGGCACTCATCTATTTCAATGAATAAATCTAAACAATATTCAATTATCATTTTATTCTGAATGGAGCAATATTGCTTAGGTAACTCAGAATTAAAACGATATCCTGATCCTGCAGAAGGTAATATTGTTACAAATGGATTTATCAAATTTATCTAATTGCTTTGGGGTAACTCTTCTTTGCTATCTTTAAAAACATAAAAAGTCTCGCCTGGTTTGATTAGGCCTAGTTCAGATCTAGCTTCACCTTCTATTGCTTCCCTGCCTGAACTTAATTTATCTCTCTCCTCTTCCAGTAGTTTGTTCTCTAGCAACAATTTTTCTTTTTCAATAGATATCTGAGAAATCTCTTCTTTCATGGAATTTAATTCAGGCCTATTGTAATCACCAAACCAGTAATTAAATTGTGTAATAAAGATAATTGAGATCAGTATTGATGCTAATAGATAAAATTTAATACTACTCTTAAAAATCTCTCTAATACCTTTAATTACCCAAAACATATATCTGAATTCTTTTCTATCATAAGAAGCCTGTTGTATTTGGCTACTCTATCTGATCTCGAGGGTGCCCCAGTCTTTATTTGTCCAACGCCCATTCCAACAGATAAATCAGCTATAAATGTATCTTCAGTTTCTCCAGATCTATGAGAAATTATATTCTTAAAATTATTTTCTTCAGAAAGTTTAATTGCTTGAAAAGTTTCTGATAGTGAACCAATCTGGTTGAGTTTAATTAGAACTGCATTAGCAGAACACTCCTCTATTCCTTTTTTAATTCTAGCGGTATTAGTAACAAACAAGTCATCTCCTACTAATTGCGTTTTCGAACCCAATTCTTTCGTAAGAATTTTCCAACCTTGCCAATCGTCCTCATCTAAACCGTCTTCTATAGAATAAATCGGATATGAATTCCTTAAAGCTTTTAAGTAATCAATCATTTCACTGGAATTAAGGTCTTGTTTTCCTTGTATTCTATAAATTGAGTCACAATAAAACTCAGTAGCTGCTACGTCCAAACATAAGTTAACTTCTTCTCCTGGTTTATATCCAGCTTTTTCGATTGATTCCACAATTAAATCGAGTGCTGACTCGGGTGTTTCCAGATTTGGGGCAAAACCTCCCTCATCTCCTACAGAAGTATTCAAATTCTTCTGCTCTAGAGTTTGTTTAAGTGTATGAAATATTTCTACTCCACACCTTAAGGAATCAGAAAAAGAATCAAATTTAAAAGGGCGAATCATAAACTCTTGGAAATCAATTGGATTATCAGCATGGGCCCCGCCATTTAATATATTCAACATAGGGATAGGCAGCTTTTGTTCAATTTTCCTATCATAAAACTCAGAAGCCTTATTAGTTATGTAATTATGTAAACTAATCTTCATGGATATAGAAGCCGCTTTTGCACAAGCCATAGAAACGGCTAACACAGCATTAGCACCAAAATTTTCTTTTGAGTCAGTACCGTCCGCTTCTAGCATCAATAAATCATTGCCAAATAGATCGAATACATCTTTATCTCTTAGTAGCGGTAAAATGTCATCGTGAATGCTATTTACAGCTTTTAAGACTCCTTTGCCCAGATATCTATCATTATCACTATCTCTTTTTTCAATTGCTTCGTATTTTCCAGTTGAAGCACCTGATGGAACGAAAGCCGCTCCTATACTTTCATCAGATAAAATAACCTCAACCCCTACAGTTGGGTTACCTCTTGAATCTAGTACTTCGTAAGCTTTAATATCTTTAATCTTCATTATTCAATTAAGTGATAATTCAATTAAATGATTTTACTAAATCATCTATCGCTTTTATCTGGACTAAGAATTCTTCAAGTAGATCTATTCTAAGAGCACAAGGTCCGTCACATAGAGCATTATCAGGATCTGGATGAGTTTCAAGAAAAAGACCAGCCAGCCCAAGAGCCATTCCGGATTTAGCAAGGTCTAATGCATTGGAACCTCTTCCATCAGTCTTATCTCCCAAGCCTCCTGGCCTTTGTAAAGAATGTGTAACATCAAAAATTACCGGGTAATTAGATTCTTTCAACTGAACAATACCTAACATATCAACCACTAGATTGTTATAACCGAAAGAACTTCCTCTTTCACAAATCATGATTTGTTTATTGCCAAAATGTTCGCATTTCCTGATTATATTTCTTGTATCATCAGGGGCCATAAATTGCCCTTTTTTTATGTTTAAAGGGATCTTGGTTAAGGCAGCCTCTTTAATTAAGTCAGTTTGTCTACTCAAAAATGCAGGTATTTGAATAATATCAAGCACCTCAGAAGCCATAGATATCTCTTCTACTGTATGTACATCTGAAATTATCGGTACCTTATATTCTTTTTTTAGATTTGAGAGAATACGAAGACCTTCTTCAGCACCAGGTCCTCTATAAGAGTCAACTGAAGACCGATTAGCTTTGTCATAGGAGGCTTTAAATACGTAAGGAATTTCCAGTTTGTTAGTCACTTCAATGCAATGGGTTATAACTTGTTCTATTACTTTATCTGATTCCAGAACATTCAACCCTGCAACTAAAGTAAAAGGATTTGAATTACCTATCTTTAATTTATTTACACTTACTTCAGTCATGACTTACTTATTTAATCTTTTATATTTCTTTGCAGCCCTTATAAAGCCTAAAAAGAGAGGATGACCTTCTCTAGGGTTTGAAGTAAATTCTGGATGAAATTGACATCCAACAAACCATGGATGCTTATTGAGCTCTACAACCTCCACCAAGGTCTTGTCTTTAGATTTTCCTGCTACCTTCATACCTGAAGAGGTTAACACATCAAGGTAGTTATTATTCACTTCATACCTGTGTCTATGCCTTTCTAGAATCTTGGCTTTCTTATAAAGAGATCTAGATAAAGAACCTTTATCTAATAAGCATTCTTGGGCACCGAGTCTCATAGTGCCTCCCAAATCTGAATTTTCATCTCTTTTTTCAATTATTCCTTCTGAGTCCATCCATTCACTGATTAGACCTATAACTGGATGTTTAGTTTCTTTATCAAACTCAGTACTATTAGCTCCTTTTAGCCCAACAACGTTTCTGGCATGCTCAATAACAGCTATTTGTAGACCTAAACAGATTCCTAAATAGGGGATCTTATTAACTCTTGCAAATTTCACAGCAGCTATCATGCCCTCTATGCCTCTTTCACCAAATCCTCCCGGTACTAATACAGCATGTGAACCTTTTAATAAAGATTTTGCATTTCTTGTATTTATTATTTCAGAATCAACATACCTAATATCAATTTTTAGGTTATTCTTTAATCCTCCATGCCTTAAAGCTTCGTTTAAAGACTTATAAGCATCTGCTAATTCAGTATATTTTCCAACCATAGATACGGTTACTGAATCTTTTGGATTTAAATCTTCGTTGATAACTCGTTTCCAGTCAGCTAAAGAAGCTTTATGGCATTTTAAATTAAGCTTATTAACAACTATTTCATCTACTTTTTGGTTATTTAATTCAACAGGTATTTTATAGATTGAATCAACATCCGGCATTGATATTACTGAGCTCTCTTGTACGTTAGTAAACAAAGCTATCTTTCTTCTTTCTTCTTCAGCCAGAACTCCATCAGATCTACAGATCAATATATCTGGCTGCAATCCATGAGAGAGCATCTCTTTTACAGATCTTTGAGTAGGCTTGGTCTTTGTTTCACCAGCGGATTTCAGAAAAGGAACTAAGGTTAAGTGTAAGAATAAAGTTTGATTAGAGCCTAGCTCTAGTTTCATTTGTCTAATGGCTTCTAAGAAAGGTTGTGATTCAATGTCTCCAACAGTTCCACCAATCTCTACTATGGCTACTTCAGAGTTACCTGCACCTTTTAATATTTTATTTTTTATCTCGTCAGTTATGTGAGGGATGACCTGTACAGTTCCACCAAGATAGTCTCCTTTTCTTTCTTTTTTTAGTACCTGTTCATAAACTTGACCGGTAGTAAAATTATTGTCTTTGGTCATCTTTGTTTTCAAAAATCTTTCATAATGACCTAAATCTAAATCTGTTTCCGAACCATCTTCTGTAACGAAAACCTCCCCATGCTGGAAAGGACTCATTGTTCCAGGATCTAAATTAATATAGGGATCAAGCTTAAGAATTGTTACCAAGAGGCCTCTGCTTTCTAACACTGCACCAAGAGATGCAGAGGCGATCCCTTTCCCCAGCGAAGAAACAACACCTCCAGTAACGAATATAAAGCGAGTTTGATTTTTTCCCATCTAATATAGCCCTAAAAAGTAATATAAAAAAACTTCTATAAGATGGGAGGACAGATTAACAAAAACCTGAACCTTGAACAATAGAATTAATTTATTAGGCAGATAAATCTAGAGGTTTCTCTAGCTCGGCCCAAGAAATATCTCCGTCAGTTGAATGCGATTCAAACTCTAGTACACCTAACTTATCGTATAAAGGCCTAACTTTGTCAGTCAGAAGGCCAATTCTCGATAAATTAGGCATAACTCTTGAGAATAGTAGTCTCTGAAATTCCAATGCGAAACCTGCGTTATTTGAAAATTCCCTAGCTTCATTCTCATCCCAACCAAATCTTCTAAAAACATCAGTTGGGAATAATCTTTCTTTGCTTATTACACAAGCTTCATAAGCAAACATAGCTCTATCTTCCTTTTCTTCTTCTGAGAAATTTTCTATGTAATCCTCTAAATAATTCACTCCAAAAGTTACATGTCTTGCTTCGTCTCTTATGATTAGATGCAAAAGATCTCTTAGAACTGGATCTGGTGTTACAGCTTTAGCGGTATTGAAGGCTGCTAAAGCCAAACCTTCTATAATAATCTGCATTCCAATTAACTTTAAATCCCAACGTTCATCAGTCAAAATCTTATCAAGAAGGCTCTTCAGTCCGGACCCAATTGGATACATAAGTCTTGAGCGCTCTTGAATATACCTATTGAATGCCTCTACATGTCTGGCCTCATCAAATACTTGCGATGCCGCATACAATTTTGCTTGATAAGTAGGAGCACAAGAAACTAATTGGGATGCCACTAATAAGGCACCTTGCTCGCCATGTAAAAACTGACTAAATTGACTGGCACCCCTGTGTCTTAGAAATTCTCTTTTTTTGTCATCTTCTAAATTTTTATAAGGAGGGTACTCGTCCCAGAACATCTCAGGTATTTCGTCAGACACAACCAAAGGTCTATCCCAATCTATATCTAATGATGTATTCCAATTAAGTCTCTTACCTAATTCATACAATTTTCCTATTCTATTGTCTTGAAGTGTATAGTCCCAATTATAGGCTCCAGTTAAAGGCGTTTGGAAAATCTCAGCTATATCTTCTACACCCTCAGGGGCCAGCTCAATCTCTTGATTAAATTCATTTATTTTTCTAGGAGTATCTTCAGTATACTTAACCTTCATCTCTAAGATTCCTCGTTCTCATCATAAAATTGAGGGGGGAATCTATCGCTTCTAGCTAAATTTTGGAAAGTTGCAGTATTTTCAACAAATGCTACAGCTACTGCCTTTGTAGGGCCATTTCTTTGTTTAGCAATATTTACTTCTGCCTTACCTTTGCTTTCTAAATCAGTGGGGTCATAATAAGAGTGTCTATATAAGAATGCTATAACATCTGCATCTTGCTCTATCGCACCTGAATCCCTTAAATCTGCAAGAATAGGCCTTTTATTAGGTCTTGTCTCTACAGCTCTGTTTAACTGAGATAAAGCAATTACCGGAACATTTAGTTCTTTCGCTAGCGCTTTTAAAGATCTGCTTATTTCACTAATTTCTGCAACTCTATTATCGCCTCTACCAGGCACTTGCATTAGCTGTAAATAGTCAACCACTATCATTGCCAAATCACCTCGCTCTCTCTTTATTCTCCTAGCTCTTGCTCTAATTTCAGCAGGAGAAAGAGCTGGAGTATCATCTAAGAGAATGTTTTTTTGACTTAAGATAGATAAAGCTTTATCTATTCCTTCCCAATCACTCTCTTCCAATTGACCTCTCATCAATCTTTGTAAATCTATATTTGAAATACTTGATATTAATCTTCTGACCACTTGCTCTGAAGACATTTCCATACTAAAAAGTAAAACAGTTTGATCTGTTTCCCTGGCAACATTCTCAGCAATATTAAAACCTAAAGCTGTTTTACCCATAGAGGGCCTGCCTGCAATAATGATTAAATCAGATTTCTGAAAACCCAGAGTAACTTCATCTATTTCTCCAAAACCCGTACTGACTCCCACCAAAGCATTTCCACTTTCTGAAGATTCTTGGATATCTGCATAGACTGGACCTAAAAGATCCTTAACTTGTTTGGGTCCTACCGATCTATTTAAATCATCTCTTAAACTTAATATTTTCTCTTCAGCTTCGTCGATTATCCTGTCACTTCCGGATGCATCAGACTCTTTAGCAACCTTAGATATGTTATCAGCTGCTACTATCAGCCTTCTTAGATTTGATCTTTGTTTGATAATGTCTGCGTAGCTCTGTATGTTAGCTACACTAGGCGTCTCTTTAGCTAAAAGAGCTAAATAGTCTTTACCTCCTTGGTTCACCAGCTTTGGTAAATCTCCATTACCTTCTATTGCTTCTTGAACTGTTATTACATCTACTGGTTTTCCTGCATCTTGAAGATTATAGATTGTCCTATAAATTAAACGATGCTCTTCTTTATGGAAGTCTTCTTCTTTCACCATATCTGAAACTAAATCCCAAGTTTCATTTCTAAGCATAATGCCACCAAGAACTGCTTTTTCAGCTTCTGTTGAATACGGTAATTCCTTATTTGATGTAATTTCTACTGCCATGCCTAATTTAATGAGAGATATCAATTCTCCCACTCAAAAGAAATTAAAACAAGGTACTTTTAATTAAGTTTCTTCTTGAGCTGAAACTATTACTTTTATTCCTCTTATGACTTCAGGATGAAGCTCAATATCAACTATAAACTCTCCAAGTTCTTTTAAAGTGCCTTCAGGTAACCTGATAGAACTTTTTTCAATGATTATTCCTTTAGTTTCAAGAGATTCTGCTATCTCCCTTGTTCCAATAGAACCATACAATGTTTCTTCTTCAGATACAGCTACTTTAATATTAATCTCAAGTGAATCTAATTTTTTAGCCACTTCTTCAGCCGCGGCAAGCCTTTCAGCTTCAGCTTTGAGAAGATCATCTTTCCTTTTCTCATATTCAGCTTTATTTTCTTCATCTGCTCTAACTGCTTTACCGGATGGTATTAAAAAATTCCTACCGTAACCAGATTTTACTCTGACTAAATCTCCTGGATCGCCTAATTTAGCAACCTTTTCTAAAAGTATAAGTTCCATAATCTAATTATAGTGTGAATCAGTGTAGGGTATAAGGGCAAGATGCCTTGCTCTTTTCACAGCTTTATTTAATTGTCTCTGATATTTTGCTGAAGTACCTGTCATCCTTGCTGGAATAATTTTACCAGTCTCAGTTATATATTCTTTCAATAATTTTATATCTTTAAAATCCACTTGCTCTATACCCAAAGAAGTAAATTTGCAGTACTTTGGTCTATTATCAAAATCACTTTTCTTTCTTTTGAAATTCTTCTTTTGTTTCTTTGCCATGGTTATACCTCTTCTTTATCTTCTTTATCTTCTTTATCTTCTTTATCTTCTTTATCTTCTTTATCTTCTTTATCTTCTTTATCTTCAAGCTTCGAATCTTCTTCTTTTTTAACGCTCTCCTCTGAAGTTAGGCTTTTAGAATTTGAAGATGAAGATAAAGATGAATCTATTTTTTTAGCTTTCCTCGCCTGTTCTTCCTCAGATCTAACTACATCGTCCCTTGCTTGATGATAATTATCTTTCTCATTATCTTCTTTCGTCTGTAAAAGAAGAGCAGAATTCTCTGTATGGGCTTTATTTGAATTTATAACAAGGTGCCTGATTATTAAGTCATTGAATCTAAAAGAATTTTTTATTTCTTCTATTGACTCCTGATTACACTCAACATTTAGTAAACCATAACTTGCTTTAAACTGATCCTGAATAGGATAAGCCAATTTCCTGTTTCCAATATTTTCTGATCTATGGATGTGACCACCAGAATCGTTAACTATTTTCTCAAGTTTTGAGATGGTCGATGAAGTCTGATCTGATTGATCAGGATGCACTAAAAAAACTATTTCATAATGTTTCATATATACCTCGTGGTTTAATAATTCCCATCAAATCGATGTGGAATAAGGTAAAGAAAGCGCATTCTATGGTCAGCTAAGCCTCTATGCAAGCTAAAAGTAGAATTTGAAGTATAGTTTCTTTGAAGGACAAACCTTCATAAGCGGCTGCTTTAGGAAATAAACTTGTCTCAGTTAGACCAGGAACAGTATTTACTTCTATTATTTGAAATTTTCCTTGTACATCCTGGATAAAATCTACCCTACCCCAACCTTCACATCCTAAAGACGAAAAAGCATGCCAAGCATAGTCTTTTATATCTTCTAACTCAGTTTTATTAAGGTTAGCTCTTAAATATTCGGTAGTATTACTCAGGTACTTAGATTCATAGTCGTAAAAACTTCCGCTAGGCTTAATATAAATAGGGGAAAGTAACTGATCTCCTAAAATTGATACCGTAAGTTCTTTTCCTGCAACAAATGCTTCTACAATCAGAGTGTCATCGTATTCTAATGCTACTTTCATTGCTTCTTCTAAAGTACCTTGGTTTGGCTTTACAATAGAAATGCCGTAGCTAGAGCCCTCTCTGGCCGGTTTAACTACAAATGTCTTATCCAGTGCAGTGATATCATCTTCTCCTGACAAGAAAGGAGTTAGCTTCATATTGGCTTCGCCTGCATTTCTTATTTCTACAAAGTCAGGTGTGGGTAAGAGAAGTTCTCTCCATATCCTTTTGGCTTCTATTTTGTTCATTGACTTAGTGCAAGCTTTGGGGTCACTGCCAGTGTATTTAATTCCTTTATCTTCTAGGTACTCTTGTATAAAACCATCTTCACCCCCTCTTCCATGAAGGGCTATAAAGACTAAATCTATATCAGAATTAATTCTTTCAACATCTTTCTCAGTTTGTAAATCTAAAAACTGGTAAATCAACTCCAACTCATCTAATGCTTTCGCCACAGCTGAACCTGAATTTAATGATACCTCTCTTTCTGCAGACCAGCCTCCAGCAAGTATGGCAATTTTTTTTCCATTAAGAACTTTGAGATCACTCATGTCTCTATTGCGCATTGGTTCATAATTTCAGAGCTTATTTCTGAAATATCTCCTGCTCCTTGCATTATTACAATTGAATCTTTATCTAAAAAATTTCCCAATATTTCTATAATTCCATTAGGTTCATTGCATAGACTGATAGAGTTAAATCCATTACCAAGTAATTTATTCTTTATTTCTACAGAGTTTATTCCTTGAATTGGCTCTTCTCCCGCAGAATAAACATCTAACAAAATTAAATTATCTACCTTAGCCAGAACTTCTATAAATTCTTTAAAGAGATCTTTGGTTCTAGTATATCGATGTGGTTGAAATACCATACATAACTTCTTTTTTGGAAAAGATTCCTTAATAGATTTTATGGTACTAAATATTTCAGTTGGGTGATGACCATAATCATCTATAAAAGTACAAAGACTTTCACCTATCTTAACTTCTCCTAGGACTTGCATTCGACGATTTATACCTTTGAAAGTCTTTAAAGAGGATTGAATATCAGATACTAAGACGCCTTCTTGCATACAAATGACAGTTGCTGCGGCTGCATTTAGAGCGTTGTGCTTTCCAAGCATATTAAAATTTATTTTAATTTCTTCAGATTGGAAATTAAGAGTGAATTCTGAGCTAAAACCTTCAGAATTATAATCTTTCAATATAAAATCATTTGAGGAATCAAACCCATAGGTTATAAAAGGCCGAGAAAATTTGGGAATTAAAGATCTAATAACAGGGTCATCACCGCATACAACAGCCATTCCATTAAATGGAAGTTTCTTTATAAAGCCTAAGAAGGCTTCTTTCTGATTTTCAAAACTATTTTCATAATTTATTAAATGATCTGGCTCTATATTAGTTACAACTGCCATACTTGGCTGAAGTAACAGAAATGATTTATCGCTTTCATCTGCTTCGGCTATTAGATACTTTCCTTTTCCAAGTTGGGCATTTGAATCAAAGCTATTTATTATTCCTCCGTTGATAAAAGTAGGATCTAAACCAGCCTCAGTCATTATTGATGAAATAATACTTGTTGTTGTTGTCTTGCCATGAGTTCCTGCTACAGCAATCCCTCTTTTAGTATTCATAAGACTTGAAAGCATTTCTGCTCTAGCCAGTATAGGAAGGAATTTATTTTTTGCTTCCAAAACTTCAGGATTCGTTTTATCTATAGCACTTGAAATCACGACCATCTCCACCCCTTCAAGATTTGAAGCATCATGTTCGTAATTAATATCTGCTCCTAATTTCGCTAGGCGATCAGTGATATTTGATCTATTTTTATCAGAGCCACTAACTTTATAACCCAAATTTAACAGGACCTCTGCTATACCACTCATACCACTTCCTCCAATACCAATAAAATGTATATTGTTTAGATGAAATCTAGATGGATTCATTAATTAATGTTTTTATATGGCTTGTAGAAGAATGAGGGAAGGCTTTATAAGCATTTTTTCCCATCTCTAATCTAGTATTATCGTCTTTTTCTAGCTTCTTTAGAAGTTCAAATAGCCTGTCTGCATTTTCAATGCTTGATTCAAGTAAGATGGAAGCTTTCTTATCCTCTAAATATTTTGCGTTAAAATATTGATGATTATCAGCGGCCCAAGGTAAAGGAAAAAGAATAGAAGGCCTTGAAGCACAACAGATCTCACTAACAGTCATGGCACCCGATCTGCTTATTATTATATCTGCATTATTATAAGCAGATGCCATATCTTCTATATACTTCAGGAGGGTAAACCTTATTGATTTTTTTAAGTATGTATCTTTTAGTTCAGACTTTTCTAAATCCCCAATTTGATGAACTATTTCCCAATTATTGGGCACATCCTTCTTAGAGATTGATTTAATTATTATCTCATTTAGTTGTTTCGATCCTTGGCTACCTCCTAAAATTAGAATACTAAATTTATCATTCTGGTTATTTTTTTCTGATGGATCTAATCCAGAAATATCAGACCTTACAGGGTTGCCAACACTTTTTATTTTAATATTTTGATTAAAGGCTTCTGGAAAACCTTCAAAAGTAAGCTTCGAAAACCTATTAAGTATTCTATTTACTAACCCGGGCACACTATTTTGTTCATGGATAAATAAAGGAATAGAGAAAAATGCAGACGCAAGCCCTGGTGCAAGAGAAATATACCCTCCTGTTGAGAAGATAAAATCTGGTTTAATCTTTATTAAAAGAAAAATACTTTTTATAAAATTAATCTCAAGATACAAGAGTGCTAACCATTTTCTAAAAAAACTTTTACCTTTAAAACCGAAAGAGTTGGTAACAATAAAGCTAAATCCTTCTGCAATAGCTAAATTGCTCTCTAAAGAATTGGCTTTCCCCAACCAATAGATTTCTGTACCGTCATTTCTCATGTCCTTTGCCACGCTTAAAGCAGGATATACATGGCCTCCTGTTCCTCCAGCAACAATTAAACCTTTCATTAAAATGAAACCCTCCGACTTATATTTGCAGCAGGCATAGATACTTTATTTTCATAATCAATTCGTAATACTAGTCCTACTATAGAACACATTATTAATAAATTAGTACCTCCGTGACTTATAAATGGCAATGTAAGACCTTTGGTGGGAAGTAGGCCAATAGCTACACCTATATTTATAAAGGTATGCAAACCCAAAAGGATTGCCGAACCGTATGAAAAAAAGAAACCAAAATAGTTTCTTTTGGTTAAAGATTGCCTGCCTATTTGAAAAAAACGAAAAGATAGACCGAACAACATACCAATTACAATTATTCCACTTAATATCCCAAACTCTTCAATTAATATTGAAAATATAAAATCTGTATGTGCATCAGGTAAGTAACCCATCTTCATCAAGCTCTCTCCAATACCTACTCCAAACCAGTCGCCTCTTCCAATGGCCATTAAAGAGAGAGTGAGTTGGTAACCTGTACCAAAGGGGTCACTCCAAGGGTCGATAAAAGATATTATCCTTTCCCACCTCCAAGGCACGAAAATAATGAAACAAGCTATTCCTAAAACTCCCAAAAGAAAGACTATAAAAAATTGTCTTAATTGAACCCCTGCAACAAATAAAACACTTAAGACTGAGATAAAAATAACTGCAGATGATCCTAAATCTGGTTGAAGCAATATTAAAGAAACAATACAAACTATAAGGAAAGCTGGTCTAAAAAAACCAAACCAATGACGTTGAATATCCTTAATTCTTCTAACACAGTATCCTGAAACATAGATAATACTTAACAATTTCATTATTTCTGAAGGCTGCAATCCAAAACCAAATAATCTTATCCATCTATTTGCACCATTAACTTCAACACCAATGCCTGGTACAAATACAAGGACTAATAACAAAATCCCTATAAATAATAACCATATATCGAATTTTAACCAAAAAGAAATAGGGAATAAGAAAATGGAAATAAGAGATACTAAGCCTAATAAAAAATGAAATAATTGTTTATTAAAAATAGATGAAGGGTTTCCATAAATTGAATCTGAAAAATACACTGATGCTGTAGCAAGAATCATCATTCCTATAAAACTTAGAATAAAAAATAAGGAGATAACAAAATAATCTAGTTTAGATAGATCAATAGCTAATATTGTTTTACTAAAGCTCATATTATCTATAAGAGTTCTACTAAAGCCTTAAACTGATTGCCTCTTTCTTTATAATCAAGAAACATATCAGTACTTGAACACGCAGGTGATAGCAAAATAAGGTCTCCAGATACAGCCTCATTTATTGAATTATTGAAGGCAGAATTAAGATCATCACAAAGGAGGACATCTGTGAACGGTGTTAAATTATCATGTAAAACTTTTTTATCCTTTCCATAAACATAGCATTTCTTTATCGCGGTAAAAGGTAAAAGTTTATCTTTATAAAAATTCTGGTTTTTTAAATCTCCTCCGCATATTAGATAAATATTTCCTTCCTCTTTATTCATAGAGCCGGATTCAATAGCCTTTAATGTTGCATCAATATTAGTAGCCTTCGAATCATTAATAAAATCTATTCCATTCTTTTGACCCAAATACTCATACCTATGTTCTAGTCTTTTAAATGAAGATATCTTTCTCACTGCATTATTTAAGAAATGATCTAAATCTTCACTATCATCTTTTCCTTTTTTCCTTAGGATTAGCAATAAAGCAACTAGACTAGCCTTTAGATTGGCTACATCATGCAAAGGCCATTTCTTCAATTTCGCGTTCTCTAGAAAAAAAGATTCTGGGAAATAGTCTTTATAATTATAAAATTCCTTATCTAATATTTTGTTATTTTCATCAGATATTTTTATATCAGAATATTTTAGAATAGTTCTTTTTATTTCTTGGTATTCTTTAATTGATTTATGTCGATCCATATGATCTTCATGTACATTTAAA
>Ga0208765_1000057_pt1 | contig 61184 bp, 57 predicted proteins | sample ETNtaG_2_FD_185783 | JGI IMG/M metagenome (GOLD analysis project Ga0208765, IMG submission 185783) | Marine microbial and viral communities from oxygen minimum zone, Eastern Pacific Ocean - ETNP201406SV203 (SPAdes) (version 2) | ecosystem: Environmental > Aquatic > Marine > Oceanic ...
GCACACCCCCTTGTCTCCTGGCTCGTCTGGCTCTCAGGACGGTTCGGCTCGCAGGACGTCACCGAGATATCCGAGTCCAGCTTAGCCGAATCCCTTCAGAATCGACTCTACATCGACTACTACTACGAACTGGTCCTGGCAAAGACTGCCATTCCCCTTTCAGCACTCGCCGCGTGGTTCGACAAGAACGTAATCGATGGCATGGTCAAGCAAGTTGAGGCCAACTCGGTCTTCGGCTCACTTCAGATTAGGAGGGCAACCACAGGAAGGGCACGCGACTACATCATGATGACCGCGGTGGGCATGCTCTCCATATTCGCTCTCGCATGGGGGGTGAGTGGTTGATTCTGACAATCCTCTCACTCGTTCCCATAGCAGTCGGGCTATTTCTGCTGATTCTCCCTCACTTGCTTCCGGCTGGGACTGGCAATCAGGTTAGGGGCATCACCCGGAACGTGAGCATGGGCGTGTCATTGGGGCTGTTCGTGGTATCCACATGGGCAGCGGCGACCTCGCTGGGCAAAATTGACTGGATGAGCATAGAATTCGGGAATTTCGCGCTAGAAAACACTCCGATCGACCTGATTCCATACATCGGCGTTTCCTGGCACGTCGGGGCCGACGCCCTCTCCCTCCCGATGATATGGCTAACAGCCCTGATCGTCCCCATCTCAATGCTAGTGGAATGGGACGCCAAGAGGGGCCATGTCTTCCACCCCCTCCTTCTATTGATGCAGGGGGCCATGGTGGGGGTCTTCGTCTCCTTGGACCTCTTCGTCTTCTACGTCTTTTGGGAGCTGACCCTGATTCCCATGTTCTTCCTGATCCTGATGTGGGGAGGGGATGACCGAAGATACGCTGCGATGAAGTTCTTCATCTACACCTTCACGGCGAGTGTAGTAATGCTAGTCGGCATTCTAGTCATGTACTTCAACACCGGCTCATCTATCGCAGAGAGGTCCTTCGACCTCGATTCGATTCTGGCTAGTGGGAGCCTAATGAGCGAGGGGCTGAGGCACCTCGTTTGGTTGCTGCTACTGATAGGGTTCGCTACCAAGATGCCGAGCGTCCCCGTGCATACCTGGCTCCCCGATGCCCACGTGCAGGCCCCCACAGCGGGCTCGATGATACTGGCCGGGGTGATGCTGAAGATGGGCGCCTATGGGTTCCTGAGGGTCGCGGTTACCGCCTTCCCAGAGTCAACAGTCGTCTTCACTTCGCTGTTGCTTGCTCTTGGGATGGCGAGCCTGGTTTATGGCGCATTGGTTTGCATGGGGCAGACGAACCTCAAGAGAATGGTGGCTTACTCCTCGGTATCCCACATGGGCCTGATTTTCCTGGGAATAGCCACGATGCAACCACTGGGTATCGCAGGGGCCCTGTTCATGATGTTCGCACACGGGATAATCAGCCCTCTGCTCTTTGCGATTTCAGGCGCCTTCAAGCACCATTACCACACCCTCGAAATTGGGTCGATGCGAGGAATAGCGCATCACAGCCCTTGGCTTTCTGGTCACATGATGCTGGGATGGATGGCTAGCCTAGGTCTCCCGATGATGGCTGGTTTCGTCGCCGAGGTCGCGGTCCTTATCGCATTCTGGATGACCTTCGGATGGTTGGTGCTCCTACCGGCGCTGACCCTCATAATCACTGCAGTGTACTACTTGGTCTCGATGCAACGCACCATTTTCGAGTCGAACGACCCGCATCAGGGAATTCTACCTGAAACCCTGCACGGGGAACCACGGGACATAACATGGCATGAGAATGCTGGCATGACTATCCTCGGGGTTCTGACTATTCTGTTCGGTATCCTCCCCTTCTTCTTCTGGGACATGATGTCGTTCTGGAGCAGCGAGCTGATCGAGACCACTCTAGCAGTAGCCATGGAGTCAGAGGGGGTCAAACCATGAGCTCAGAGGTTTCCGGAATCTCGCCTGAGCTCCTCCTCCCCGAGCTAATCATGCTAGCAGGCTTGGTCGCGCTCATCATAGTCCCCAATATTGGAGACGCCAGATTCAGAATCCCACTCACATCTCTGAGGATCCCAACCCTCTTCGGGGGGACGAGGTTCGAGATTACCCGGGACCCCAGGATACCCAACAGGATTACTATAGCAACACTCCTCGCATCCCTAGCTGCTGCCCAGCTAGGCCTCCTCAGTCCTGGTGGCTGGTCCGGCGAGGTGGGAAATGTCCTGCTCGTTGACGAGTTCTCCATACTCATGACGAACATCTTCGTCTCCGTCCTGTTCCTTTGTGCGGTCGCCACCACACATAGAATCCCAGCAGACCCCGGGGCAACTGCGCCTAAACCTATCTCTGCTCAGCCTTCGTCAGCTTGGGTGGCACGCAAGACCGAAGCACTGTACGACAACAGGAGGCAGGTCGATTTCCACATCCTACTGTTGACCACTGGACTAGGGATGTCGCTGATGGCCAAGTCCACACATTTGTTCATGCTCTTCGTCTGCATGGAGCTTGCTTCACTCTCCTCCTACGTCCTGGTTGGATTCCACAAGGAGTCCGAAGAAGGCGGAGAGGCGGGAACGAAGTACTTCATAGTCGGATCAGTGGCATCTGCGGTAGGAATCTACGGGATGTCTCTCCTGTACCTATGGAACGGCGATCTCAGCATTTCCGGGCTTTCCTCATCATGGCAGTCAATGGAACAGCTCGATCCCCTAGCCACGGCTGGCATCGGGATGATGCTGGTCGCATTCGGATTCAAGGTCGGGGCCGCTCCCTTCCACCTCGCCATCCCCGATGCATACTCCGGGGCCTCATCGATCGTGGCCGGCATGCTGGCAACCGCCTCCAAGGCGATGGGATTCGTCGCCTTGCTCAGGGTAATGCTCCTGGTGTCTATGCCCGTATCCGGAGAGGCCTTCTGGTTCTTCGTGATGGCCGTGATTTCCGTGGTGACCATGACTTGGGGAAACCTCGCTGCCCTTTCCAGCGACAATCCGAAGAGGGTTCTGGCTTACTCCAGCGTTGCTCACGCCGGGTACATGCTTGCAGCGGTCGCAGCCATTGGCTCTGGGTTGGCGGATGCTGAGACCAAGGCAATGATTGCAACCGCAATCCTGTTCCACCTAAGCGTCTTGGTCGTGTTCAAGCTCGGGGCCTTCCTCGTGCTCTCAACTATCGAGACGGAAGGAGATAGCCACAGGATCGAGGGACTCCACGGGCTGGCTCGCCGCGACCCGCTGATAGCAGGCTCGATGTTCGTCTTCATGCTCTCCCTAGCAGGCGTCCCCCCATTCTCCGGATTCCTGTCGAAGCTTCTGATGATCAACGGGATAGTTACTGCTTCGGCAGGCACGGGTGGAGCCTCCAGCATCTTATCATGGGCATCGAGCGTAGAACCAGTCTTCTGGCTAGCAGTAGCAGTGGTTCTGAATAGCGCCCTCTCATTGTTCTACTACCTGAGGATCGGACTAGTGATGTTCTTCGAGCCCCATGAGGGAACCGCAGGACTAAGCTGCAATTTCCCTCTAAGGCCCTTCATCATGCTTCTGGCAGTTTTATCCATGGCATTCGGGATAGGCCCTGCCAGTGAGTTCCTGGTGGACATCGCGAGCGACGCTGCAGGCGCCCTGCTGCCATAACCGCGGGCTCAACTTCACATAGGGGCCCCTTGACCGGAGGCCAATATGGCCCGTAGAGAGGAAGCCGTCGACACAGAGCTGCTCGCGCAGATGGAGTCTGGCAGCGGAGACAGGATCCGAGTCCCCCTCCCCAAACGAAAGGTGAACGAGATGTTTGCAATAGCGGATCAGATACTCGGGGGCAGGAGGGTAAGGTCCGTTTGCGAGGACGGCGAGACCAGACTCTCTAGGATTCCCGGGAAGATGAGGCGGAGGCAATGGGTTAGGGAGGGCGACCTAATCGTAGTCCAGCCATGGGAGTTCCAGGACGAGAAGGCGAACGTAGTCATGCGCTACACGAAGACCCAGTCCCTGTACCTCTCCCGCAAAGGAGTTCTCCCGGAGATAGTCGATTTGTTCGGGATGAGCAAGGATGAGAATGCCTCCGTGACGCAGGAGGAGGAGCAGGAAGAGGCGATCTCGGAAGAGCAAGAGGAAGATGCGGAGCCAGAACAACCAGAGGCACCCGTAGCGAACGACGAGGACGACATCGACTCCTTCTTCGGGTGAGAAGATGCCTCGGGAAGAGGAATGGGAGCAGGAGCCTGACATAGACAGACTGCTGAAGGCCGAGAGGAAGCACGAGTGGATATCCGAGCCCAAGTACAAGCGAATGTTCGACGACATCGAGGACGCTCTCCAGGGAGTCATGGGCCGCGGGCGCTTCGAGTGGGTGGACAGGCGAGTCTTCGATCAGGTATTCGACCGATCGACTCTGCTGGCGCTACACAAGCTAATGCAACAGGAAAACATAGACACCATTGACTACCCAATTGCGAGGGGCAAGGAGGCCCACGTCTTCCACGCTTCTTCCAAGGGCGGCCCGTTAGCCGTCAAGATATTCCACACCACCAACGCCGTTTTCAAGGGCCTGGCCAAGTACATCGATGGAGATCCAAGGTTCTCAGGTCTTTCCCGGCGCCATAGGGAGCTGGTCAACATCTGGGTAAGGAAGGAGTTCAGGAACCTGAAGAGAATGAGGAAGAACGGACTAAGGGTACCAGAGCCCCTGTTCAGCTTGAAGAACGTGCTAGTGATGGAGTTCATCGGCGACGACAAGGCCGCGAGCCCCAGGCTGAAGGACATAGAGGTCGAGGATCCACGGGCCCTCTTCGACGAACTGCTAGAGATGCTTGCTGTAATCTGGCAAACTTGCGACCTGGTCCACGCCGACTTCAGCGAGTACAACATCCTCTGGCTCGAGGAAAGGCCATGGGTGATCGACGTCGGGCAAGCAGTGACCACCAGGCACCCCAGTGCCAAGGAGTTCCTGGTCAGGGATGTGACAAGGCTCACCGAGTGGGCGGGGAGACGGGGTCACGAGGCCGAGGTTGCCGAGAGCCTAGTCCGCGTGCTGGACGGCCCCGTGCCGAAGCTCCCCCCGCTACCTAGCGTGGATTAAAGCGAGACGACTGGCCGACGGGTTCCATGGAGCACCTGTGTCGGGTACCAAAGGACAGGATCGCCGTCCTCATCGGCAAGTCCGGGGAGACTCGAAGAATGATCGGCGAGGCATGCGGGGGCGAGCTCAGCATCGACTCCCAAACTGGCGACGTCTCCATAGAGTGGAACTCCGAACCCGATCCGATCAAGAGGATGAAGTCACCCGACGTTATTTCAGCCGTGGGCAGGGGAATCGCTCCAGTCAGGGCAATCCAGCTCCTCGAGGACGAGTATTTCCTCAGGATTTACGATATCAGGGACTGGGTCGGTAAACAACCCAACCAGACCCGGAGGATGCGGAGCAGGCTCATTGGCACCAATGGGAGGATCCGGACACTCATAGAGGAGATGTCAAACTGTGAGATCACGGTATACGGTTCCACTGTAGCAGTGATGGGCGACAACGAGGGACTAGCCCTTGCTGCCCCTGCCATCGAGGGAATACTCGGTGGCTCCGAGCACGGTACCGTTCTATTCGGACTCGAGCAGGATAGGAAGAGGCAGAGGCTGAGATCAAAGACGCTCGAATCCTTCCAGGATAGGTCCTCTCTGGAAACCGACTCATTCGAGGCAATGGTTCCGGGATTCACCGAGGCACGCAAGAGGAGGCTCGAAAGTGAGCCCCTAGGGCTCGAAGAGGATGAGGGAGTCTCCTATGGCGAGGAATAGGCCAAACCGTCATGCATAAGCGAGGCACTCCTCTCGATGGACCATGTACAATCCTCTGGATGAGCTGCACTCATATGAGAGGTGGGCAATCAACGCCCTGTTCGCGGTCTTTGTACTGTTGATATTGGGAGTGGGGTTGGAGTCGATAGGAGTCTCCAACCCATTGTCCGAGTTCCTCTTTGAGTACTATTTCGACCCAATCAGGGGCGAGTCGACTGGTGATTCGGGTTACAACAACTACAACACAATGACCTACGCAATCGTCCTGGGGCTGTTCGTCCTAGCCATGTCTGCATGGCTCAGGGGTGTCGGAGTAGATCCTGGCGATGCCAGCCTGATCGCCCTGCTGCCATTCGTGACATGGGCCGCATTCGGCGAGGTGGTGGAGGATGCGGAGATGTTCGGAACAGGCCTATCGCCTTACTTCGTCAGCCCGGGAATTCACTTCCAGGCTGCCTTCTGGGTGATACTCGCAGGAGGAATCGCACTCACAAACGACAGACTAAGGGGGGATGACGATGAGTCCATGGAGAGCCTCGAGGGAATTGCACTTATCCTCGTAATGGCGCAGTTCTTCCTCTATGGGTCATCGATATCATCTAGCTACAGGGTGGGTCTTTTCGACATCGAACTGTGGCCAATGTTCCTCTCGACCGGACTGGCCCTAGTCTTCATCCGCCTCTCACGCGAGTCCACTGGCGGCTTCACTCCGGTTCAGCGAATGGTCTACCTCGTGGGAATCGGCGGTTCGATGATTTTCCTCGGAGCACTTCTTTCCTACTCTCTCGAGAGGCCACCGGAGACAGAAAGGCTTTGGCCCCTTCTGGTCGTATTTGGGCTGCCATTGATGGTGGCGTACCTCATGTACTCCTACGGGAAGGAGGCCTCGGAGGAACTCTCCCGAAACGGGCTAGTTGCAGGAATCCTCCCACCCGGGATGACCGACGAGGACTACGTTGCATTGACTGGGTCAGAAGACAAGGACATGATACAGAGATTACGGACAAGGGCGACTATGGCCCAGCCCCTGGTTTTCCTGGCAGTTGCCGGACAGCTGATTGATGGCATCGCAACATGGATCGGGATCGATGGGTTCCCAGGGCTCTCGGAGAAGCACGTCGTCTCTCAGAGGGTGATTGACGGAGGGCTCTGGGTGAACGAGCAGCTCGGAATTGACCACTGGATTCTAGATGAGGGAGTTTGGCTATTCGCTCTAGTTAAGGCAGCGCTAGCAGGCTTGATCTACTATTTCTTCTCAATCCTCAACTTTGAGCACAGGGAGAGACACCTGCGCCTGCTGGTCGGCCTCGCTATGCTAGTGGTCGGGATGGCACCCGGACTGAGGGACGTTGGAAGGCTCACCCTAGGCGTCTAATTCGTTCATCCGCTACTGCGACTCCATTCAATTCAAGGCTCGTCTGCCTCACGGGGGCACGAGAGACATGGACAGGCTACCTACTAGGGTCGATCGAGTGAGCGCCGACTTCGAATCTCGCAGGAAGAATAACATCTCCCTGTCAGAGGACCTGAGGGAAAGGCTGGACTCCGTGAAGTTGGGAGGTGCGGAACGACACGTCCAGAGGCACAGGGATCGAGGTAAGAGCCTTCCCAGAGAGAGAATCTCGGAGGTCTGCGACCCCGGTTCTCCTTTCCTTGAAACCTCTTCGTTGGCAGCCGACGGGATGTATGACGGCCGTGCCCACTCCGCAGGGGTCGTGACTGGAATCGGAGTCGTGCACGGCAAGGAGTGCATGTTCGTCGCCAATGACGCCACGGTGAAGGGCGGCTCCTACTACCCAATGACGGTGAAGAAGCACATTCGGGCCCAGGAGATATCCGAGCAGAACAACCTGCCCTGCATCTACCTAGTAGACTCTGGGGGGGCGTTCCTACCTCTGCAGGACCAGGTTTTCCCAGACAAGCTCCACTTCGGACGGATTTTCAGGAACCAGGCCATCCTGTCCAGCAAGGGCATACCTCAGGTTGCCGCGGTCCTCGGCTCATGCACCGCAGGTGGTGCCTACATCCCCGCCATGTCCGATGAGTCGATCATCGTCAAGGGCAACGGGACCATCTTCCTGGCCGGACCCCCACTAGTGAAGGCCGCAACTGGCGAGGAGGTAACCGCCCAGAACCTGGGGGGTGCGGAGGTCCACACTTCCGAGTCTGGCGTCGCAGACCACTACGCGGAGGATGAGGCAGAGGCTCTCAGGATGGTTAGGAACATTGTGGAGAACCTGAACGTCCCTCCCAAGCATAGGCTTGAATCCTCAGTCCCAGAGACACCAGCCCACGACGTCGAGGACCTGATGGGTATCATCCCGTCCGACAACCGTACTCCATACGACGTGCGGGAGGTGATTTCGCGAATCGTGGACGGTTCGAGACTCCACGAGTTCAAGCAGAGGTACGGAAACACACTGGTGTGCGGTTTCGCCAGGATTCACGGATACCCGGTTGGCATAGTGGCCAACAATGGCATCCTGTTCTCCGAGTCCTCTCTGAAGGGAGCCCACTTCGTTGAGCTATGCGGACAGAGGGGTATCCCATTGGTCTTCCTCCAGAACATCACTGGATTCATGGTCGGCAGGGATGCAGAGGCAGGAGGAATTGCCAAGGACGGGGCCAAGTTGGTAACGGCCGTCTCCTGCGTCCCCGTCCCGAAATTCACAGTCATCATCGGTGGCTCCCACGGCGCTGGCAACTACGGCATGTGCGGCCGTGCCTACGACCCAAGGTTCCTCTTCATGTGGCCCAACGCGCGAATCAGCGTGATGGGCGGCGAGCAAGCGGCGAGTGTGCTATCCACAGTCGGCAACTCCGACCCAGACGAGATTCGGGCCAAGTACGAGGAAGAGAGCAACCCCTACTACTCTACTGCGCGCCTCTGGGACGATGGCGTGATAGATCCACGCGACACCAGGGACGTGCTTGGGCTATGTATTTCCGCAAGCCTCAACGCCCCGATGCCAGACACGGGATACGGCGTGTTCAGGATGTGACCATTTGCTGATGAGTGACCCACTACCAGAGACCGACCTCTGCAAACTGGAGGTCGATGGCCCGATTGCCACGGCCACGTTGACCAGAACCGATGTCCACAACGCCCTCAACACCCAGCTTATCGGTGAGATGAGCGAGGTCATTGAATGGACATCACAGAGATCAGCCGGCAAGACCGGTGCCCTCAGAGACTCCCAGGGGAACCAGTACCTCAGGGTCCTAATCGTCCAGTCCGACGGCAAGCACTTCTGCGCCGGGGCTGACATCAACATGATGAGGGACGGGGGAAGCAAGACCCCGGAGGAGAACCGCACAGACGCAGAGCGCCTAGATGCACTCTTCCACGGGCTCTGGGCCCACCCTTCCTTCACCATCGCATGCGTCCAAGGTGTCGCTCTGGGAGGAGGGGCCGGTCTGGTAGCCTGCGTTGATCACGCGATCGGGGAGCCACAGACCCAGATCGCCCTATCCGAGGCCAAGCTAGGCATCACCGCTGCGGTGATAGGTCCCTATGTATACAGGAGACTTGGAAGCGCACAGTTCCGCAGGCTCGCGATGCGCGCTTCTAGGGTGGGTTCCGAGGAGGCCCTGAGGATAGGCTTCCTCGACGAGGTAGCCGAGTCAGTGGATACTATGGCTCTCGCCGCCAGGGATGCCTCATCCGACGTCATGACATCCGGTCCCATGGCAGTAACATCTGCCAAGAGCATGGTATCGGAGCTGGACAGGTGGGACGGCAACGACGATTCCCTTAGACTGTGGACCCTTGACCTGACCAGCAGGATGCGAGGCTCTCCAGAGGGGCAGGAGGGCCTCTCCGCCTTCCTCGAGGGAAGGAATCCAGAGTGGTCCCCTGAGGACGGGGAAGTCTGAACATGAATCCCGGCTGGATGGAAGGATCGCCAACGCCATTCTCCAAGGTCCTAGTGGCCAACAGGGGTGAGATTGCAGTCAGGGTTCTGAGGGCGGCCCGTGAGTCGGGACTCGCCGGGGTGGCGCTCTACAGCGATTCGGACGAATCTTCCCTGCACGTCGAGGTCGCCGAGGAGGCCGTCCACCTCGAGGGAGACTCGCTGGATCAGACCTACCTGAACGCAGAAGCGATAATCGAGGCGGCGAGGGAGTGCGGAGCCGACGCCATCCATCCCGGATACGGGTTCCTTTCCGAGAGGGCCGACTTCGCCAGGGCCGTTGAGTCGGCGGGTCTCGTCTGGATAGGCCCCCCAGCCGAGGCGATTGAGACGATGGGTGACAAGATTTCTGCGCGGACCCTGATGATTGAGTCCGGAGTCCCGGTGATTCCAGGGGAGGAGATTGCCGTCGAGGACGGGGCCAACCACCTTGGGGCACTGGCCACCTCTGCGGCCCGTGTGGGCTACCCGTTGCTACTCAAGGCCAGTGCGGGCGGAGGCGGAAAGGGAATGCGAGCCGTCAGCGAGCCGAAGTCACTGCGCTCAGAGTTCGAGGCAGCAGCCAGGGAGGCATCGGCTGCATTCGGAGATGGCACGGTGTACATAGAGCGACTGCTGACCAAGGCCAAGCACGTGGAGATCCAGATCCTATGCGACAGCCACGGGGGGGCCGTGCATCTCAACGAGAGGGACTGCTCCCTCCAGAGGAGGTTCCAGAAGGTGATCGAGGAGGCACCGTCCCCAGCAATCAATCAGATGACCCGGGAGGAGATGGGCGCAGCCGCCATCACCGCTGCCAAGGCCGTCGACTACGTCGGGGCGGGCACCGTGGAGTTCCTGCTAGCCAGCAACGGGCAGTTCTTCTTCCTCGAGATGAACACTCGGATACAGGTCGAGCACCCGGTCACCGAGATGACCACCGGCATCGACCTTGTCCAGAAGCAGTTCGAGGTCGCTGCAGGTCTCATGCTGGGCCTAGAGCAGCACGAGGTGAGGCAGAGCGGCCATGCAATCGAGGCCAGGATTTACGCCGAGGACCCCAACGGGGGCTTCCTTCCATCCACGGGAACCCTGGCGATGTGGAGGCCCCCATCGGGACCCGGCATCAGGGTGGACTCTGGGAACAGGGAGGGCGACGAGGTGACCATCGACTTCGATCCAATGCTCGCCAAGCTGATCGTCCATGCCCCAACTCGGGAGGCGGCGATAAGGAGGCTCGATATCGCTCTCTCTGACTTCGTTGCCTTGGGCGTTAGGACCAACATAGACTTCCTCCGAAACGCCATCTCCCATCGGGCGTTCCACGAGGGCATCATTGACACCGACTTCTTAGACGAGACTCCCTGGGAGGAGTTGGCAGGCCCATTGCCAGACGAGGCGAAACTAGTTGCTGTCACAGCCTCGGCACGGAGGCTAGGACTCGGAACTGCCCACAGTGGCACGGGCGAGGCTGTCGACGAGCACAGCGGACACCCCGGTGACCCATTCCGAACTCTACGGAGGGCATTCCCCTGAGGTGATACTATGGAGTGGAGCGTTTCTGATGACAACTCCAGGTACAAGGTCACCCTAGAGGAGGGAGAGGGCGAGGTGCGAGCTTCCTCTATGACCAAGGACGGCTCGGAAATCCCGCCTCCGAGAGTCGTCGTCTCCGATGCCGGCAAACTAGGAAGGCTGCTTGTCGAATCAGACGGCAACCACGGCTTTGCTCACGTCGTTCGGTTCGGTGACGAGTGGTGGGTGCACATCGATGGTAGGACTCATGTGCTCAAATTCCACGAGCAGGGTGGCTCTGGTTCCGCTGCAAGCGAGGGGAGCCTCGCTGCCCCAATGCCTGGCACCATCCTAGAGCTGATGGTCAAGGAGGGCCAGAGGGTCCGAGAGGGTCAGCCCCTGATGGTCCTCGAGGCGATGAAGATGGAGCACAGGATACTAGCCCCTAGAGCAGGAGAGGTCACTAAGGTAAACTACGAACAGGGTGATCGGGTTGACATGGGCAGCGTTCTCGTAGAGATATCTGAGTAGGCTCATTCCACTACGTTGGTCGGCACGTCACCGTATGCATTGGCATGTGCGTTACCCGCGTCGATCAACCAGACTAACAGAAATATTATCCCGATGCAGGGGATTATCCCTATGAGCAGCATCCAACCGCTCCGACCGGTATCGTGCATCCTCCGAACGCTGACTGAAAGGCCGGGAAGAAGTATCGGAAGCGACACAAGACTCGGAAGCATAAGCAAGGTGTATAAAGTGTCCAAAGTCATAGTAGCGCCTTCTCCCCCCAACGCCACCGAGATGTAACCGAACACAACAATATAACCGACAATGGGTACGAGGTTACCAAACAGTGTGAACCACCAGAACTCGGAACGACTGGCCCGCCCAGAGAAGCCAATATAATTATTCTTCATGCAATTCTTTACTGCATTGGTAAATCCCATCATTTGTGCGGGGCGTGCTACGTATTGTGGTGCTGATACTGTTGGGAATGACTCTTCCATGAACTACCTTAACTGGCATTTCGGATAAGCATTATCACTGTCTAAAGATGCTCAAGGGATTCCTTTCCAGACATGTATGGTCTGAGAACCTCTGGGATTCTGACGGTCCCATCCTCGTTCTGGCACTGCTCCATGATTGAGACCAGTGCCCTGCTTGTTGCAATTGCAGTGGAGTTCAACGTATGCACAGCCGAATTGCCTTCTGATGTTCGGAACCTCATCCTCAGGCGGTTGGCTTGGTAGTCCGTGCAGTTTGAGCATGAGACAACCTCCTTGTATTCACCTGCTCCCGGGAGCCAGGCTTCTAGATCGTACTTCCTAGCAGCTACCGTCCCCATGTCTCCCGTGCAGATGTTCACCACCCGGTAGTGCAGGCCTAGACTGTCCCACAGGTCGATTGCGTTGGTAAGCAGATCCTCGTGATGGTCCCAGGAGTCATCGGGGTTGCAGATTACAATCTGCTCGACCTTAGTGAACTGGTGGACCCTCCAGATCCCCCTGTCAGACAGACCGTGTGCACCGACCTCCCGTCGGAAGCATGGTGATATCCCTACCAGCTTTATCGGCAACTCGGATGGCTCGATAATCTCATCCATCCTCATCGCCGTGAGAGGATGCTCGCTAGTTGCGATAAGGTAGTACTTGTCTGGCTCGATTCCATACATCACAGTCTCGAAGTCGCTCAGGTCGGTGACACCCTCGTATGCCTCGCGATTCATCATCAGAGGCGGCTGCACCAATGTGTATCCCCTCTGCATCAGGAAGTCCGCACCATGCTGTTGCAAGGCCATTTCCAGCCTAGCTAGGTCTCCTTGCATGAAGTAGAAGCGGCTCCCAGCCACCTTCGCCCCCCTTGCTTGGTCTACCCATCCGTTCATCTCAATCAGATCATTGTGGTTGCGAGGCTCGAAGCCTAGCTCGGTCTTTTCCCCATGTAGGCTGCGCAGGGTGTTCTTCTGGTCGTCCTCCCCAACGGGGACCTCGTCGTGCAGGATGTTTGGGATGCTCATCCGGAGCTCGTCTCTTCGAGACAGGCACTCGTCCGAGAATGTCGCGAGCTCGTCGATCTTGGCGCCAATGTCGGAGACCTCAGCCATGATCGCCTCAGCTGCCGCATCGTCTCCCGCCTTCTTGGCCCCTGCAATGCCCCTAGCCGCCTCGTTCCTCTGCTTTCGGAGCTGGTCCGCATCGTACTGTGACTTCCGCCAGCCTCCGTCTAGGCGAATGACCTCGTCAATCGCATCATGGGCCAAACCCCTTCGGTCATGGTCAGCGCGAATCACGTCTGCGTGTTCCCTGAACATAGACATGTCAAGCATCGTGACCAGCCTTTTGGCACGGTATCCAGACTTCAACTCATTGGGCGCAAGTCAGAGGAACGTGATGTCCTGCCATAGATTGTTGAATCCCAGGGCTATAGTTCCAGAGATGATGTATCCGAGGATGCTGCCACCATTCAGTAGCGGGAGTCCGGCCTGGGGCCTTCCCCTCGCTACTTGCGTCATTAGGGCCATGTACCCCACCAGGCCCCCCGCCAAGGTACCGAGTCCGACCAACATTGGTCCCAAGTGAACAGGCTCTGACGGATCTCCCCAGAAGTCAAAGACAACCGGACCAATGTCCGGGAGGAAGGTTATCGAAGAAATGACCAGAATCCCCGGGAAAATGACATCTCCGAGTCCCATGAACAGGGCATCCCTTCCCTTGGCTTGGCTCTTTGGCACCACCTCTCCATTCAACGGCCCTTCCCAGCTCATCCCTACATCCTCCCCTCTCCTCATCACATTGGATTCTTGATCTATGAAAGAGTAGTTGGAGCTCTTTGGCGCTACTAGCAACACAGGAAGCTTCAGGTCGATCATCGTATCAGCCAACTCTAGCATGTGCTTGCTCTTGTTTACGGCCCAGTGGTCATAGACTGCAGCGAGAATCATGAAGAATATGACCAGAACAGGAACGAATGCAATCCCAATCATCGTTATGACTCCTGAACCGACTAGCACTCCGACAGAGTTTACCACGTACCATTCTGGAAACTTGTGGAGGATGACCATCATCCCAATAGTGAAGGACATGCTAAGTGCCAGCCAAGCGTTCAGACTGTTCGATCCAGCCAAATATAGGACAATTGCCATCGGAGGGCCAAAGGAGATGAAAAGGCTGTAACCGAGTGCTAGGAAGACAATCGCTTTGATCACCATAGCAAGGCCTTTCCGGGCTAGCCAGATTATTCCAACAGTGAAAATTAGGATCATTCCCAACTCCAGTAGAACATTGCCTGCCTGAGTTGTCCCTTCCTCTCCAAATGCCCTAGCATTGTCGAAGTTGTAGAATGGCTGGATGAAAATCCCGATTCCAATCGAAAGGACGAACATGGCCGCCATTCCTGTCATCGAGACCCACTGATCCCTAATTGCGGCCACTATTCTTGCCATTTCAGTGTCCGCCATGCTCCCACGACCTTCAAGGCGCATTTCACCTTGACCCAACCATGCCCTCGGCCGGCGACATGGACATCCGGGACTGGCTGACTGGAACAATCGGTAACGGAATGAGGCTAGGTCTGTCGACTTGCGCCGAGATGCTGGATAGGCTGGGAAATCCCCAGCTGGACTTCCCCAGCGTTCACGTTGCTGGCACCAATGGGAAGGGTTCACTTTGTGCCAACCTATCGGCACTGGGGGCGAGGAACGGTGAACTGATAGGCCTCTTCACCTCTCCTCATCTGGCCTGCGTAGAGGAGAGAGCAAGGGTTGACGGTAAACCAGTCCTTCCTTCAGAGTTCGACTTATACCTCGAACAGGTGAGAGGGGCTAGCCTCATCGAGCCCCAAATCAGGCCAACCTACTTCGAGGTCACGTTCCTGGCTTCCATGCTTGCATTCTCGAAGGCGAGGGTGGACAGGGCGATAGTGGAGACCGGTCTGGGCGGCCGACTTGATTCCACGAGGCTGGTCGAGGCAGATATATGCGCAATTACTACGATTTCGAGGGATCACACTGAGATCCTCGGCGAGACGCTCGGGGGAATTGCCACGGAGAAGGCGGGAATTCACCGTCAGGGTGTGCCGATATTGTGCCTTTTTCACGAGGACGTTGGTGTTAGGGACGCATTGGAGTCAGTGGCCGGTTCTGACCTCGAATGGATAGCGAATCACGGCGGCGACGCACAGGGAACCGCTAGGCTACTCTCTGAGGAGATAGGCAAGAGGTTAGGCTGGAAGCCATTGGAGACTGAGTTGACATGGGCAGGACGAACAAACGACCCTATTTCCTGGTCTGGAGTAGAGTGTAGGATAAGCGCAGCACACAACGAGGAGAGTCTGGCCCACGACATGGGCGCTGTATCGGGCGAAGACCACGTCTTGGTCCTAGGGATGACTCAGAAAGAAGACCTCGAATCTTCGATCAAACCGCTGGTTAGCTCAATCGGAAGAGTCCATGTGATTGTAACTCGGGTTGACGGAGGTAGGAACCCATCCGTGCCCATCGAAAGCCTAGCTAGAATATTGTCTGAGAATGGAAGCACAGAAGTGGATGGTATCGCCGACACTTCGGATGCCATGGACCACGCAGCCAGGATAGCCAGAAAACACGATTGCTTCGTCTATGTTACCGGAAGCATCTACCTAGTGGGGCAGATATTGTCGGAATTGGCAGACAGAGAGGGCACGGATATCTGGGAATCCCTCACAATTCACCCACCACGAGAAGGAACCGAAGAATGATTACCCGGTCACCGGACACAGTACTCATGAGCGATAAGTGGGATAGCAGGTTCCTCGAACTTGCCAAGCATATCTCTGGATGGAGCAAGGACCCTTCGACGAAAGTCGGGTGCGTCGTGGTCGGTGAGGACAGGGAAATCAGGTCTACTGGGTTCAATGGCTTCCCCCGAGGTATCGAGGACGACTCCGATAGGCTTGGAGACCGAGAGCAGAAGTATCCTCTGATTTGCCATGCCGAGGAGAATGCCATTATGCATGCAGCCAGAATCGGGGTCTCTCTGAAGGGAAACTCGGCCTACGTCACTTGGCCCCCCTGCTCCCGCTGCACGCGGTCGCTAATCCAGGCAGGGGTTAACGAGGTCGTCTTTCCCAAGAACCTGGAAATCCCGGAACGCTGGAAGTCAGATTTCGACATTGCAATGGGAATGATGAAGGAAGCAGGGATTGTTGCCAGGGAAGCCTAGGAAAGCCCCGACCAAACCTCTTCCAGTTCTTCTTCTAGATCTTCCAAGGAACCGTCGTTATGTATGCTGATGTCAGCCATGCTGCCTGTTGCCGCAAGGGCCTGCCCCGACTCGTCCTCCGCATGTTCCTCTGCTGCTTGCTGGGCTAGGAAGGCACTCTTCTCCGTCGGGTCACCTGACCTTCCCCGTGCGACCAACCTCTTCCATCGAGCCTCCTCGTCGGCCCTGACCTCGATGAGGAAGAAGTCACCCCTTCCTCTCAAAGCCTCCACCTCTGCAGGAGTCCTGATGGAGTCTACCACAGCGTCTTCACCGTCTAGGAAATCCAGTAGCATCTCTGCGAGGACTCCAGGCCCCCCTTCCCTCCGGAGATTCCTCCCTCCCTCGATCAGTGCGTCTCTGGTGATTTCAATACCCTGCTCGGAGAGCCAAGAGCGAATCGAGTCTGAGCACGATACGCTCCTGAGTCCCTTCGAGGAGAACCACTCCACAAGAGTAGATTTCCCCGATGCGTTTCTCCCCGTCAGACCAACTAGCACGAGACCTCGCTGCGTAAGGCCGTGAATATTGCTTCCGACGACACCGGCGAGTCAGAAACAGTGAAAATTTCCCGAGAATTTTTCGGAACCATACAACGAAAGGCACTAACTGTATGAGTGCGGCGCGGGAGCCGGTAGACATGGCGCGAGCGACCAAGCCTCAACCCAATCCTCTGAAGAGGTGGTGGATTACCAAGCGAGATTCCCACTTTCAGATATATACCTCACTTACTCTGATATCATTCGCAATTATGCTCTTTTCTTTCCTTTTCCTATTCTTCATGGATGGGGTCATGAAGATGGAAGAGAATGGGAATGAGAGCCTAATTCCCCTTGTGTGGTTCGGCCTGGTTGGTGGGGCCGTTGCACTGCTAATCTTTGGTCCCGAATTCTACTATTTCTATGGAAAGAGAGAGATACTGAAGGAAATTCTGGAACTGGACTCACGAGCAGAAGTAATGCGAAGGAGAAAGGACGCTGAGATTGCAGCGGACTTGCTTGGTCCAACCTACCAATCACTGCTCAAGGGACTCTACGAAGATCTGGGAATCGGCGTTCCGAAGAGATACCTGTCGATTCCCACGAAGTCATCGGAACAGGAAGCAGGACCCGGTTCCGTTTCCGAAGAGGAGGAATGAGGTGTCGGAGGTAGACCCCATTCAACTCAGCAGCAGTCCTGGATCAAGTGACTCTGGTGCAGCTTGGTGGATCCGCGAGGCTATCCTTGCCACGGGACTAGTGATTCTACTGCTCAGCTCAATGTGGATTGCGACTGGGACCTTCCCTCCCATGGTGGTTGTCGAGTCTAAGTCGATGATGCACGACGAGGACGGTGACGGGATCGCCGAGGCGTCCATTGGTACGATAGACCCCGGGGACCTCGTTCTGGTCATGAGCCCGGAAAGAGTCGAGGTAGTCACATTCGTAGAGTCAACTGATGAATCGAGCGAAGACTACGGATACGAGTCACATGGAATGCCCGGAGATGTGATTATCTACAGGAAGAATGGGGGCTCCGAGACCCCAGTCATCCACCGGGCTCTTCTTGAGGTGAAACACAATCAATCCGGGGGCTGGGACGTTCCGGGAACTACTCTCAGGAACGTCGAGACAGTCACCCTGACTCTAGACTACGAATGCACTTCATTCCACCGGGAAAACTATCAGCTGACTATTGAGGACTGGGAACCCTCCAACGAGGGTTACCTAACCGCAGGTGACAACAATCTAAGGAATGACTGCATGATAGACCAACCATCGGCAAACTCCCGACAGGGGATGGGATTGTCTGATTCAAGTGGGCACCCGGTCCTTGTCGTCAAGCACGAGTGGGTTGTAGGAGTCGCATCTTCGGAGATACCGTGGATAGGCGCGATCAAACTCTTGACCTCTGGTTCCGAGGGTGATGTAACCAGCAGTTCATGGACCAATCTGACCCTGACTATTGCCCTAATTCTGGCTTCTCCTATAATTTTCGAGAGTGCCTCTGCCGCACTAAAACAATCGGAAGAAGAAGAGTAACCCTACAAGATTTGGAAAAATGGCCCGCTGAGTACCATTCGTCTGGTTTATAATGGACCTGAATTTGCGAGCGATGCAACTAATGGAGATGCTGTATAATGGGAATAGGAATAGAGCCGATAGGAGAGATGGTGCTACTAGCAATGGAGAACGCCCCCGAGAAGACCGACTCTGGTCTTCTCCTGCCCGAGGAGGCCCGTGAAAAGATGAACGTCGGGTTGGTCGAGGCAGTCGGACCCGAAGCGAAAAGTGTGTCTGTAGGAGACCGAGTCATCTACAGGCAGTACAGCGGGACAAAGATGGAGTGGATGGGTCAGGATTACCTTCTGTTACAGGAAGAGGACATCCAAGCCAAGGTAATGGGGTGATCAAGTGGGTGCGAAGAAGATAATCTATGGCGCGGAAGCGCGAGACAAACTCCTCGAGGGAATAGACACCGTGGCCAATGCGGTCAAAGTGACTCTAGGTCCGGCCGCTAGGACAGTCGTTCTTGAGAAGCCATGGGGTAGCCCATCAATAATCAACGATGGAGTAACGATCGCCAAGGACATTGAGCTTGGTGACCCATTCGCAAACATGGGGGCCAAGCTAATCCAGGAGGTCGCTAGCAAGACACAGGACAATGCAGGAGATGGAACATCTACCGCATCGATATTGGCTCAAAGACTCTGCCACAACGGACTAGAGAACATGGAGTCAGGCTCCAGTCCCGTCGAACTCAAGGCTGGATTCGACTCGGCCATCGAGGCAGTAGTCGAGTCCCTGAAGGAGCGCGCAGTACCCGTCGAGACTGGCGAGACAATCAAGCAGGTCGCCACCATCGCATCTAACAACGACGACGAGATTGGCTCACTAATCGCCGAAGCCGTCGATGCAGTGGGCAGAGAGGGCGTTATCACAGTCGAGGAGGCCAAGTCCATCGAAACATCCCTCAACGTAGTAGAGGGGATGGAGTTCAACAAGGGATATGTTAGCCCATACATGATCACCGACCGTGAGAAGAGGGAGGCTGTGCACGAAAGCCCCCTGATACTTCTGACTGATCACACAATTAGCTCTGCTCAGGACCTCCTGCCTTCTCTAGAGGCCAGCGTGCAGCAGAAGAGACCACTGCTGATAGTAGCCAAGGACATCGAGGGCGAGGCTCTGGCCACCCTAGTTCTTAACGTCGTCAGCAAGGTCGTCAAGGCAGCTGCAGTCAAGGCCCCCGGGTTCGGAGACGAGATATCGGAACAGCTTGATGATATTGCTGTCCTAACCGGTGCAAAGCCCCTGTTCAAGGACCAGGGAGCTGACCTGAAGGCTCAGGGACCAGCAAGCCTCGGTAGTGCGGACAGAGTAATTGTTGGCAAGAGCAAGACAACCATAGTAGGAGGAGGGGGCGACCCCAAGGCAACCGAGGAGCGCGCAGAGCTACTTAGAGGCCAGGCCAAGCTAGCTACCAGCAAGTGGGATCGCGAGAAGATCGAGAAGCGAGTCGGCAAGCTAACTGGCGGAGTAGCCGTCCTGAAGATAGGCGCTGCAACGGAGACAGAGGTGAAGGAGACCAAGGCACGCGTCGATGATGCGCTTAACGCCACAAGGGCTGCGATGGCCGAGGGCGTGGTAGCAGGCGGCGGGGTCACTCTACTCAGAGCCCGCGAGTGCCTGAAGGAACTAGCAGGTTCAGCAGAGGGCGATCGAGCTATCGGAATCAACCTCGTATATGACGCATTGTCCGCTCCGACGTGGCAGATTTCCGCAAACGCAGGGGCGGACGGTGACGAAGTGATTGGAATAATCCTCTCCAGCGACGACGAGAACTACGGCTACAACGCACGAACAGGCGAGTATGTCGACATGGTTGAAGCCGGAATACTAGACCCGGCCAAGGTAACAAGGAACGCCTTGCAATCTGCTGGTTCTATTGCCGGTATGGTGCTCACTACGGAGACTCTGATTGCCGACGATCCCGAACAGAAGAAAGATCCCCCAGCAATGCCCGACATGGGCGGAGGAATGGGCGGAATGGGTGGCATGGGATTCTAGGCCCAATCGCAGACTTCATGCGCACCCCTCCTCTCGTACCTTCGCCTCAATGACGACGAAGGGCTACTGAGCTTAGGCGCTGACGTTCCCTATGAGTACCGAGAGGCACAAATCATCAAGTGAGTTGAAGAGATACCGAAGCCTCCGGGGTCCATGAGCCGTCCAAACAAGGCAATCTGCATGGTTTCCATACTTCTAGCCTCTACTTTGCTCAGTGGCTGCCTCTCACTGGTCATCCAAAGGGAGGTCATGGAGGGGATGAGAGAGGGAAGTGATCCTCACAAGGACATAGATTTGGATGTCACAGTGGGTTGGTCAGAGACTTTCGACACCGGGACCGAGATAGACTCGGTGCTATACAGCAACGAAACAGAGCTGATTTTCGATGAGACGGTTTCCAAACTCGTCATCAACTTCAGGGCCCAATTCCCATACTCTAGTCAGATTGAGGAATTCATCGGTAACGACACCAATCAACTTCGGTATGTGGAGGCCACACTCTGGAAACCCGGAACCCAGTCGGCTGGAGGAGATCCATTCTGGCACGTCAAGGCCACACAGGACTACCCCCTGGAGAGGTTCGAGTGGACGGACATGGGTTCTGATTTTGTCGAAGGAATCTGGATTCTTGAAGTAGAGGCTAGGGGTTATGGCGTGACTGCACCCATTGAGCAACTATCTTTCCATGACCACTTCGACCTGTATGCGACTATTACCAAGCCCTGTGTCAGATTCCCTCAGTCACACGAAATTGGCGAGTGCACCTTCCTGTCCGACCTCGAAGACTGACCATCGCTCATTTCGGAGCTCTGCGCAGCGCTTATGAATCAAGGGCAGGTCGCCGCGCTGCTGAGGAAACCGAATGGAGGAGAGTATGTCGCCCCTAGTGCCGTATGACGTGTACGAGCGACACGCTGTGCACATCGGAACCAATCAGAAGTCTGCAGACATGCGGGGCTTCTTGGATCACATACAGCAAGACAGTAGCGGACTCCACTTGATAGACGTCAACCAGACAGACGAAAGAATTCGAGTGGTAGCGAAATTCCTGTCAAACTATGAATCTGACAGGGTTCTAGTAGTGAGTGCGAGGCAGTACGGGCAGAGGCCCGCTAGGAAGTTCGCACAGGCCATAGGTGCGAAACACATCGTCGGGAGATTTATTCCCGGCACCCTGACCAACCCAAGGCTCCGAACCTACATCGAACCAGAGGTAATCCTGGTCACTGATCCAGCAGCTGACGCACAGGCCCTCTCCGAGGCCGTGAAGTCCGGCCTCCCGGTAGTCGCAATTTGCGATGCAAACAACAGGCTACGAAACGTAGACCTCGCACTTCCAGCCAACAACAAGGGCCGACGCTCCTTGGCCCTGGTCTACTGGCTCCTCGCCAGGGAGATGCTGAAGGCCATAGATACGGTGAAGAACGACATGGAGTGGGAACTCGCCGAGGATGTAACAGACTGGGAGTCCACCTTCTGAGCACTCGACGGACTCAAAGGCGAGAACCAGAGCCGATTAGTGTGAATGACATAGCGAAGCCACTGTTCCTCGCTCCTATGGCAGGGGTTACTGACCTCGCTTACCGCCTCTTGGCAAGGGAATGCGGCGCTGACTTCACTGTTACAGAGTTCACTGCCGCTTCAGGACTGACAAGGAGAAACACGTACTCGTGGCTCAAGGTTGAGAGTGACCCAAGGGAGCGACCATTCATTCCACAGATATTCGGAGGTATTGCCGAGGAGATGGTACAGACAGTAGAGATGCTTCAGGACAGGGCTGACACTATCGACATCAACTTCGGTTGCCCAGCCCCAAAGGTATGCCGGAACGACGCCGGTGCAGCCCTGCTAAAGGACCCTGACCGAGTTGTCGAGATGGTCAGAAGGTGCATCGAGGTCGCAAAGGTCCCTATTACGGTCAAGATGAGGCTTGGCACAGGTTCCGGCCCCAACACCGCATTGGAGATTTGCAGGAGGCTAGAGAAGGAGGGAGTCGGGAGGATTTGCGTCCATGGGAGGACCCTGAGGCAACGATACTCAGGAGAGGCCGACTGGTCGCAGATTCGCGAAATCGTCGAGGCGCTCAATATTCCGGTAATTGCTAACGGGGATGTAGTAGACGCTGCCACTGCAGAGGCATGTCTCACAGCTACGGGAGCAGATGGTTTGATGATTGGGAGAGGCTCTATTGGCCGGCCCACAATCTTCTACGAAATCAAGAGGGATCTTGGATGGGAATGCGAAGAGCCACCATGGGGGGAAGGAAGTGACTCATTCGCCAGACTCTGGTGTTGGAACAGATATCTCGAACTATGCGACGAGCTCTATTCCGGAAAGAGAAACAAGAATCTGAAGCGGCATGCGGTATCATTCACTAAGGGACTCCCAGGGGCATCCTCGATGAGAGTCGAGCTCCATAGGGAGGATGATCAGGTCGAGCTTGGCAAGAAGGTCTTGAGATATCTGGAAGGACTCCCGACACTGGGATTCGCCATCTGATTTGCCCCTTCAAATACTCTCAATCACCATTAGCTAACCATGGTGGTTCCCTGCTCGGGTTGGTGTGGGTCCAATGCTCCCTCTGGACATGAGATGTGCTCCGGGTGCAAGGTCCTTCAGAATCCATTCTTCTTTGTTGACCAATCCCAGGTTCCCGATGTTTCCCAGCGAGAAACCGCTAGTTCATTGTTGGACAAAGCTAGGGGTCTCAGCGTACAGCAAACCATGCTAAGATTGACCTCATTCTTCTCCGAGAACAGCCTTCCCTATGGATTCCGATCTTCTAGAGGATCAACAGGGTTCGTGGCACAGTACGTTGCCGGGGAATGGAGCTCAGCATTGGACTATTTCAGACGCCATGGGCACATGCCAAGCGGGACATTCCCTCTTCCCGGAGGACTATTGTCGGTCGACCATGCAGGGAACATGTCCATCGAAGGAATCAGCATTAAGGGCCAATTGCCAATGCTAGACATTTGCGAGTGGCTCTCGAATCCAGAGAGGGTCGGTGCAATCAGGTCATGGCCGAACTTTCTTCTGGCCATGAGTTGCTGTTGTGTAAAGCTGGCCAGGCTCGATGACGACTCATGGGCACCATGGCTAAGGTCAAACGGTTGGCAGGCAATTGATGTGCCAAATCCATCCATAGAGATGAGGCTGAGGGGAACCAATCTTCACCCATTCCTGAGATTGACTGGACTACTTTCTGTTAGGAACCCCAACTCGGAGAAGTCCCTTGGGAGCATCGCCCGCGATGCAATCAGGCAAAACCAATGTCTTGGTGGAGAAGCCTCAAAAGCATGGACTGAGATAATCAAGAAGGGTGCCGTCTCGGAATTCGGGAGATTGTTCTCCGTCAGAATCCATCCCAGACTGGTTGTCGAGGAAGGAAGGTTAAGACTCATCGTTCTGAGATCTGGAACTCCTTCCACCATCCCTGTTGTACTGGATGCGAGGGTCTGGAGGACACTAGTCCACTCTTTGCTATTTCCAGAGGGTCATGAGGGGGCCAACCTGGCAAAGCACATCTTCTGGATTTGGGAATCACAGGAAGCCGAATGGCGGCCCTCCCTCCCTCAGGAACGTTCAGCGCGCTTCCTCAGAGAGATAATTGGAGCCCTGGGCGACAACTCATCAGAATATCCTGTGACGCATCTCGAAAGTCGTCCGGGGATTAGGGTAACCGGCGAGTCTGGGATGGTCTACATCATCACTTCGAGCGAAATCCCCAGCAAGTTCTTTGTTTATGCAATTCCCAATGTCATTCACATCGGGAGCTCGATTTCTTCCATTCATCTTTGCATAGATCCAAATCAAGTTTCAGCATCCAAGAACCTCAGCTCCGGCGATATCTGTGCCTCCTACGTGCTTGCACTCAGGAACGATATCTCCTCTAGGAACCAGATATTCACCCTCGACGTCCTCCTTTCCGCATGCGAGCATGTCAATGAGAATTATGATCTAAGTGATGATCTGGATACTTGGTGGGCCACGGTCGAGGGTCATTACGAGATGTGGGGGCAGGAAGAATTCGACGAGCAAGACTTCGATCCCGAATTCGAACCAGAACGGGTACCCGAGCCGGAGCCGGAGCCTGAACCCGAGTCCGAACCCACCGGAGATCGGATCATCAGATGGTCAGCAGAATCTATAGAAGAGCTAATTGAGAACATGGAGCTTTTCCCGATGGGAGAGGAGGTTTCCGAATGAGCAACCCGGAGTCCCGGGTTTGTGAATGCTGCAAGGCGGAGGTCGAAGGCAGTCGAGAGAAGTGTCAGGTTTGTGAGCTCCTGATACCGCACATTACCGGTCAGAACATCGGACTTGTCCAAGATCCCGATACCATCAGTGATTTCCGAGCGGAGCTTGGATATCCCGGACTCAGGCCTTCACAGATTTGGTCAAGGATAAGGTCGATGCAAGGTGAAGGACGTGAGTGGGCCTTCAGTGAAGGCAGGGGGAGGCAAGATAGGATATCATGTCCACCACCGGCATGGTCTCTTTCAGAAGAAGACATCAGCGCCATTTCCCACAGGCCATCGGGAATAGAGCACGAGCAAACCATGCGGAGACTTGCCCGTGGGGGACTGCTTCCAGATGGAAGCCACCTGTGCTTTGCCAATGGATTATTCTTCCTTGATGGACGTCCCTGCAGTATTCCTCACATGGGATTGATGAAGATTCTCACCAGACATCCCGAAATATCCAGAAAGGTGAACTGGAAGCAACTCCTCAGGTCCGTAGACCTGGCGTGTACGAAACTCAGTGTCGATTATGGGATGCATCCCGGTAACTCACCCTTGTACCATCCTGCATCTTTACTAGCTTCCTCCAACACAATTGAGCAGTATCGCATTATGGAAATGCTCCATAGACACATGAGGCCACCTAGGAGCACTCGGACCCAGAGATGGATGTTCATGGAAACCGAATGGCTACAACGTTGGGAATGGTCCAACATCAGCCTTACCAGCGATTCTGCCGAGGACGAACTAAAGGTCCCACCGACCCTTTCTATCAACCGTGGGCGACTTCAGCTCAGAGCTAGGAGGAACAGTGGTTGGAAGAAGATGGAATTGGACAGCTGCCCAAGAGTCTGGTCCACCATTGTGACATGGGTGCTGAGCCCCCCAGATCATGAAGACCACAGAAGAATCCGAACCCTACAGCAGCACATCTTCTCCGATGTTCCCATGAGGGTAGTCGAAGGCAAGGACGTAAACGGTATCAACTTCCTAAGGAACGTATTGGAGGCCAACGAAAGGGCCAATATTTCCCTCGATGGCTCCGAGATTCACGTGCGAGGGACCAGTGAACTGAGGTATTCAGTCAGACCTGGTAGAGGGGGGCACTCAACCCGGTTCGTGGTACACCCGGTAATGGGTGGTTCCAACGAGCCACCTGCACGCAATGGCTGGGCTAGGATGCATCAGCGGATGGCACGATACGACAGGGCAATCTGCATCGTCGAGAGGCCGGAGCTTCGTAGATTGGTACTAGGTGATGCTATAGGAACCATAGTGCTAACATTGCTTGATGACTTATCCAGTCAGAGACACATAGACACTTTGCGGTCACATATATCGAGGCATAGGCCTAGGCAGGCACTGGACCCCGATATGGCCGCTCACAACAGGGCAGAAGAACTGAGATACCAACTAGCGAGGAACAGGATTGCACGCGTCCAGAGGAGATGCGTGGAATCATTCCCCCGTTTTTGGGGTGTCCTTCTACGAATGCCCCTGGGATCTCGGATGACGTTCACAGCGATTAACCGAAACGGCCCTCCAAACGTCTCATTCGACGATAGTGAAACTACATTCAGGACAAGCAACATGGTCGATAGACAGGTAATTTACCGCATGCTAGAGGCATCAGGTTGGATTAGGGACAAGGTCGAGGAGGGGGTTCGGAATACCCTCAGGATATACATCAGGACCGGTACTGGTGAAAGGGACCTCGGAAACGATGTAGAGGAGATAGCCGGGATGCTGGAGCCCAGACTAGTTGTGAATGGGCGCATCCGCGTACTCCCAGCCCCGCTCTGGAGTATGTTCGAGCGAGTCAATCCCGGTACAGCAGCCCTCTTGCCGGGTACTGACCAGCATATACGCTGATCACTCCTCCTCTCCATCAGACAGCGCCTTAGAGCGCCTTTCCGTGAAGCTCTTCGTGGATGACAGAGGTAGGCTTGTTCGCAGAGCCCTAATCTCCGCATCTGCGTAACCAAGCTTCTTCATCGCGGCAACGAACGATTCCCAGGCCGCCCTGTGTGCGATCATGTTGCAGTAGTTCCCAACTATCATTTTGTCACATCCATTGTCCGGGGGAAGGGGCTCGTTTTGTCCCTCGAGAATGTCCATTGCTTGTTCCATCGCTTCGGTAGCCCTTTCCCATCCTGCCCTTACAGCGAGGAATTCTCGAATCTTCTCTAGGTTGTATAGGAGTTGGAAGGCCCTCTCCTTCATCCATGCGTCTAGGTCAACTACTTCTACGCAATCATTCTTTGAGAGAACCTTCTTGAACACCTTAGCGACATCCATCAAGTCCGCGTGGTTTATCCCCCATCTTTCTGCAATCTGCGGAGCCTCATTTGGTCGCCTCGAGTCGTTTAGTGCCTTCATGGCACCAGCAACGAACAGCCTTTGCTTGTATGCCCTCTTCTCTCCATCGCTCATTCCTGTTTGGCCATGGCGTTTCTTTCGAATGTCTCCGATAGCAGTCTCGCCTTTTTCATTACCCAGATCTCTTAGAAGATGCTTCACATCGGTCTTGGTGCGCTCTCCTTCAACAGCGCTGTCTACTAGCGACTCGGTCTCTTGCAGAAATGTCGATCTCTCTCTGGCTGCTTGCTTTCGCGCCCTCTCAAGTCTTCGAGCCGTCTTCTCCCTGCCCTTGATAAAATCAGACCCCAAAGTCTTCGTCGGAGAGTTTTGAGACCCCTCCCCTCTAGATATCTCTGCCCCATCATCAGCAATGACGCCGTCTCTATCAACCTGTCCGCATTCACGGCAGACTATCTCGCCCCGCCTCAAGTCTTCCATTAGATTTTCACAGCCACAATTTCTGCATTTGCCGTCATTATCTTCTCTTCTTCTTCTGAAATTTGCTGGTTCCATTTCTCCCATCACTTCCTTTTCCTTTGCTACAATAAACAACCGAATTTCTTCGGGTGTTATGCGGATTATCCCGGGTGCATAGTCGCCTATTGAACATTACCGAAATAGGTGATTCCAGCACGTCAATTTGCCTACACAAGACCCCTTCGCTAGGCTTACGGGGCAACCGGGTCCCGGCCAAGTTTTGTTTGACATGGGCGATACTTAATCTTCTGGTTTCCAAATCGCAAGCGTCGGTGGAGGAGCTCTCAGGAATGACTGAAACGCCAGTCCTCCAATGACAGGATTCCATTGGCGATTTGGTCTAGGCTCATCCCCCTATGGTTGGTTGAGAGTGCCATGGTGATCAAATCCTCCAGTTCTTCATCATATCCAGGGCCAACCACCGCCTCGATCATAGCCGGAATGGATAGCTCCTTGGCTCCATCTTCAGAATCCTCTGCAAGCCTCCTAAGTCGTGCAGTCGCTTGTTCGATCCTATCTGTCACTAGAACTCCCCCTGATGTCTGAGTAGAGCACCACCTCTTCGTCGGATGTCCATGTCGATAGGGGTCCTTCTGGTTCTAGAGATGGACCCTCTCCAGTTCTCATCCTCCGGAGTCTAACCATGTGATCGTGACCGAGGACTATTGCCTCTTGCAGGATCATTGAACAGCTGGCAAGCGTTGCCCGATCAGTTTGACTGGCATACGCATCATGAGGATGGGTGTGAAGCCAGAGCCTAAATGGAATCACAGAACCACTGGCGGGTGCTAGCCTGACTTCGCTCCTTGTTCCGATATCCACCCAAACCTTTCGTTCAGCATCGACTAGAACGCTGACCTCCTTTGCCATGCTATCCGCTATCTCCCACAGAACCTCGTACTCCTCATCCATGGCCAGTGCTGCTATGGTCTCGCGCACCTCCGCCGAGGCAAGCCTTCCTTCCTCAATCGCATTCCTAACTGAAACTGGGTGATGGACCCTCCTCTCTACTGGCAAATGGGGAGTAAGGGACCTATCTGACATCAATCGCCACCTCCGAGAGGGGAAGGCTTCCTAGGCTTCCGAATGTGACGCTGGTAGACCTGGGTACGGGGAGAACTGACATTTCATTGCCGTTCATCTTCCTCAGCATGGCAATCAGCCACTGGTATCCATGGGCGGCTGCAGCAAGGAAACCTGCCTGTAGGAAGCCAGACTCCCAACCATCTAGTTGGCAAGATTGGGATAAATCGGAGTCTTTAGTCAGTGAAGAAACCACGAAGCCATCCACTCTATGGTCAATCGCGATATACCCATCTCCTGCACATCGAAGGTCCAGCCATGGAATCTCTAACGAGTGAACTACCCTCCTAGCCGACATATTGTCCACGCAAACAACTACGATGTCTGAATCGGGCAGATCGCTGGCTTTCCTAATGTCATCTCCAAACGCTTCAATCTTCATCAGTTCCCCTTCGTAGCCACTAAGTGACTCCCTAATCGCTTCGACTTTCTCTAATCCCCTGTCTCCATGGCAGAACCTCTGACCCAGACGAAGATTCTTGCCTTCCACCTTGTCCGAGTCGTAAAGGCCCAGTTGTATTCCCCCGAGGGACTTTACTAGGGGTCCAGTGGAGATTGCAGGTGCTATGCTGCAGACTAAGTTGGAACCAATTCCCCCGGCTCCTATAACTGATATTCGTATTCCTTTCTGCTCCTTCATTTCATCACCTCTTATTGGCCCCCACTGGAGATTCCCCAGTGGGGGTTTACGTATTTCCGATCGTTGTATATGCCTGTGTCACAGACCGCCAACCAGACCCGGCACGATGCGCACAGTCCCAATGGTGCCGAAGTCAGCTTCAGCCAGCTCTGCTGGTTGAACCATCTGTCCTTCACCATTGAAAACCCAGGCGCCACTGTTCTCCGCGACAGCTTCCAGGGTTTCCTCCCTGGTCATCATCGCGGAGGTGTGACCGTTCTGATCAGCAATCTGGACTAATGTCTTGATTTCTGTCATTGCCTAAACCTCCTTTCCCCTGTAGTCAACTTGGACCTATATGAAGGGTCGAAGCAAGCAGGGCAAGTAGTCTTTGAATCGTAGCAGCACAGAAATCCATTAGGAAAGGGTCTAATATTTTACGAGCATCGTAAATCCATGCCAGAGGGGCAGACTCGAGCAACCGCTCCTCTTTCGAAGAGCAGCCAATATTTCATTGTGAAAACCAAGAAAGTGACCTGTGGCAGACTCATTCCATTTCCCGATAATCACGATACCAGAGCGACTGAGTTCGGTGAGATAACATGTGGATTGGAGTACAAAGGAAACCCGGACGATGATTGGTTTTTCCAGTGCTTCGAATGCCACAAGAAGTACAACTAGGACGAAAAATTGCTAGCAATCCCCATAATTCGCATTGGCGCATCAAGCTGGGAAATCATTACTCTTGCCTCCCCCCCTGCTCGCAGCCACAAATCGGATTCCCATTCAACCGAGACAATTGAGCCAGAGACCTCGCTTACCCTCCCTACGACGAATTGCAAGTCAGAGGAAGCATGGACAACATCCCCTTCTACTAGGGGCCTCTTCTGGAACGGAGCTTTCTTGAACTCGAAAGTCGATGATTCCGTCTTCTCCAATGCATGGCTTCCAGCATCGCAAATCATGCATCCCCGATGTAATGCCTGCTCCCTCAGGTTCCTAAGAGCTACGCCAACTCTGTCGCCAGCCCCCGCCCTCTCGACGTCGTCATCCATCACTTGCAGAGACCTGACCACCCCAAGCTCCCCAGCAGGAAATACCACAATCTCGTCATGCTTTGAAACAGCGCCCGACTGGACGTAACCAATCGCAACCAGCCCAACCCCCTTTACATTGAAGTGCTGGTCCACTGGGAGCACAAGGCCCCCTCCCTCTAGCAATCCGATTTCATCCTCGATATGCTCCTGTAGCTCGAAAAGGGAACTCCTGATTGCATGCTCATCAACGTCCCCCTCGTGGATTTCCCAGTCTCCAATTCCAGCCTGTTCAAGCAGCATCCTGACTTGTTCCGAATCAACCCACTCGCCCTGTTCAGGTGCAATTACGGCGTGACCATGAGATATTCCCGCGCACCCAAGCGCAACCAGCACCTCACCTAGGACCGCATCGACCTTCTTGATCTCGACCAGTCCTGCTCTAGCCACATCAAGGACGCCTAGGAAGGGTCGAATTTTCTCGGGGTGCCTCAATGGCCTCAGGAAAGACAGAATCTTTGTTTCGCCAGACCTCTCTTCCTTGTGGACATAGGACTCAATGTCTCTGACATCTCCACGCTTCCCCAGTTTCCTAGCCACCTCTTCCGAACCAATCAGTGCTACGTTCAGGACGGACATGATGTTACCCTCAGGATGCGAGCCCGAATCGCTCCATCAGTTCGATCATCACAAAGTATCCAGTTACGGTGGAAGCCAGGCCCGCTGCCAAGGCTGGATAGAACTCCCAATTCCTACTCTCGATCAACCACGGCATCACAATGAAAATGAGCAGTGAGGGAATCAGAAGCCATACTATGTCCCGTGCGAAGGCGGAGATCTCCATTGCTGTCTGACCCTCGTGGAACATCATCATCATGGAAAGCACGCTAACAATGGGAATGGAGGCTATTACCGCAGCGAGCAGAGTGCTTCTCTCCGAGACTTGAGCCACTGAGAAGATGATTAGTGCCGTCAGGATGATCTTCCCGGCGTCGAACGCCCATGCCATGCCTTCGCGTATGGCAGTCTGCTCTCAATCATTCCCTTCCCAATCACTTGGTTTCTGTAGGGTTGTGATGCTCGCCGTGAAAATCACCATTGCTGACACGCCAGCCAAAACATTCCATTCCGTCAGCCTATCCAATAACACAACCAAAGCGAAGAAAATTGTTTGAATCATCAGAAGTGCTAGGTATATCACTGGAGCCCCATTCCTTCTGTAGTCCATGAAGTCGTAGATGAACACCCCGGCGATGAAGTTGGCATATATCGCAGCCCAGGCCACATATGCAACACCGAACAATATTGGGAATGCGAAGAATCTCCAATCAACTTCCATCCCATTCAGGATTAGGGCGATTCCTAGAAGAGCAACGTTTCCGTTGTGCATCACCAGTTCGTACCACGAGAACAGGTGTTCCACATCGAGTTCCTTCTCGATCGCATCTTGGATAATGTGGAACGAGACTACACAAGTAACCAGGATGGCACAAGTGTAACTAGATGAGAATAGAATAGGACAAGCGATCAGCATCCATCGAGGGACGACATCCCCCGAGAGGCTGATCCAAGAAGCCGCCGAAGAGACAGCAAAGAAGGCCCCGAATAGGGCGAAGTGCCACATCGTGTAGGCAGCAAGCCTGGTCGGGCCGACAACGTGCCTAGGACCAATTTCCCTGTCTTCGAAATAAAAGGGGAAGTCGTTGGCCCCCTTCGGGTCGAGCGAAATCCAACAAAGGGTGAATAGGCTGAGAGAAGCGCAAGCGAACCTGAACAGTCCCAAAGTCTCATCGGAAACCAGAACAGATCCGGTAACCTGCTCTTGGGTTTGGGCTTCCGAGAGGGCACCTGATTGGGAGATGAAAGCCAATGTTGCGAGCAGGAACAGCATGGTGATCAGTGCCGTGTCAGGACCCTTGTCCCTGTCACCGTACTTCATCAGCCTGTCAAGCATGCCACACTGATGTAGTCTGGACTTGAATATCCTTCTAGTACGTACTCTGATTGGCCATTTCGATCTTCATTAGGGCTGAGCGAGCCAGTAGAATCACTAGGATTGCAGAGATTAGCAGGGCCGCCCCCAGAAGAATTGAGGTTCTCACTAGCATCAGGCAGAATCCGGTAATACCGCAAGCGTAGCTAACAAACTCGCACAGAGAAGCGAGCTTGAGGATCGGCACGGGTACCATCACCGCCTCTGGGTATTCCCTGACCATTCTAGCGAGGAGAATGTACAGTCCTTGGAAGGGAAGTGCCAAGCAGAACAGGCCAAGGGCAACCAGCAAGGTCTTCTCTGGGTCGTCCGGATTCAGCTCAGTGCCCTTCCAGAATAGGTTACTTAGTCCCACACTCAGAAGGCCTGTGTGGATTAGTGCCGATGTTGTGTTCGCGACATTCGCTTCCCCCGGGTCCGGCACCACGTCCGAGTTCCACCTCGGGGTACTATTGAGAATTGCGCTGAAAGGACTGTGCTCAGGACTCGTTATTCGGTATTCTACCAATCATCACACGCTTCCAGATGGGGGGGATCAGGCATGGCCACCATGATGCGTAATACCCCCACCTTAGTTCCGGGGTTCCCTCGTGCGGCCTTAGTTTCCAGAATGGCACGCTAGCGCGCAAGTGATGATCGGAATGGCGAGTCAGCTCAAGCAGACTCCATCTCGACCAACGAGCTTCGGTGTTCCAAGCATCATCCTTGTCAAACTTCTTGTTTTCCCCTCCTCTCCTAAGCCCCCAGTGCCTGATGTAGTTCACATACTCCAGAGTCAAAATCGCGATTGTAGAGATTATCATCCACCCAACTACAATCGGAGTCCCGTCGAACCATTCAAAGTGGCTCGGGATAATTGCGAGGGATGCAATAGCCAGAACCTGCAGCAGCAGTGCTCGGTATGATGGGTTTCTGAAACCGGTCCTACCCTTCCGATTGTGGATTCTAACTGAGGATGCAAACTGTCCGGGAATGGTACTGAACCAGAAGGACCACAGGCCCTGATCCACCCTTGGACTGGCAGGATCACTGTCCAATCCGACGTTTTTGTGGTGATTGACGTTGTGCTCGGTGGTGAAATGGCTGTAGTGGATTGAGAACAGTAGGACTCTGGCTAGCCTCCAACCGGGACTCTTGGGCCTCTTGTGTCCAAGCTCGTGTGCCGTAACTATGGCAGATGCAGCCGCGCTGAGCCCACTCGATAGCGCTGCCACTACCAGCCACCATGTCATGCCCTCATGCCTAGCGAACACGAAGAATGTCCCCAGCACGAAGAGATGAAGGATTCCATGAATCCACAGTAGTACCTCAAACGGGAATCCGGACTCCCTTGGAGGACGAGGCACCTCCGTCTCACCCATGACGATGTCAAGTACCGGACCGACGCCCCAGACGAAGACCACTCCCATCGAAACGAAGATGGGATCACCAACACCTAGCAAGTTACCCGAGATGACCAGCAGCGGGCTTATCAGACCAAGCAGATGAACCGTCCATGGTTCCGGGGAAAGGGCTGCTGGCTCACTCATACAACTCTGCGTGCCTGACTCTCACCTTAGCGATTTTCGGTGCTACAACTGAGATGCAGTATGGATTTGTGGATCCGTTCCTCGCGAAGTAGTCATGATGGTAGTCCTCGGCCTGCCAGAAAATCTCGAGAGGCACGACCTCTGTCACCACAGGCTTTTCGTAGAACTCGGAGATGTCGTCTATTGCATCCAGAGCATCCTTCCTCTGATTCTCATTGGAGTAGAGTACAATGCTCCTGTATTGTGGACCGACATCATTCCCCTGCCTGTTCAACTGGGTCGGGTCGAAGAGCGTATGGAAAACCCCGAGGAGTGTCCTCCTCGAAATAATGCTGGAATCGAAGGTGACTCTAACCACTTCTGCGTGACCGGTTTTCTTTCCGCATACTTGCTCGTATGTCGGGTCATCAACATGTCCACCTGCATATCCGGGGACCACCTCTGTCACTCCTCTTAGGCCCACAAGCCCACCTTCGATACACCAGAAGCACCCACCACCCAAGTGGATCTGCTCCATCGAAATCATCTCCTGTAATTGGGGGCCTCTCGCGTGATCTCAACGTCGTGAACGTGACTCTCAGAGAGACCTGCGTTTGTTATCCTGACGAATTTGCACTTCTCCTTCATTTCTTCAATAGAGCCGTTTCCGGTGTAACCCATCGAGCTCCTCAGTCCCCCCATCAGCTGGTAGAGGACGTTGTCTACCGGGCCTCTTGCAGGCACTCTTCCCTCTATCCCCTCCGGGACGTACTTCCTGGTATCTCCCTGCTGGGACTGGAAGTATCGGTCTGAGGAGCCCTTGCTCATCGCACCTAGTGACCCCATGCCTCTGTATTGCTTGTAGGACCTGCCCTGGTACAGGATTGTCTCTCCCGGAGACTCGTCAGTACCCGCTAGTAGAGAACCCACCATGACACAATCGGCTCCAGATGCTATTGCCTTGGCAATGTCTCCGCTGTACTTTATCCCCCCATCAGCAATCACCGGTACTCCGTGCTTCGAGCATGCCTCAACCGTACTCATTACTGCCGTGAATTGCGGCACTCCGACACCTGTCACTATCCTAGTAGTGCATATCGAACCCGGGCCAATCCCGACTTTGATCGCATTCGCCCCGCATTCAATCAGAGCTTCTGCCGCTTCACCAGTTCCGACATTTCCGGCTATAATCTGGGCCTCTGCACCTGCCTGTTCCCTAATTGCCCGCACCGTCTCAAGCACTCCGTGGGAGTGACCGTGTGCGGTGTCAACTGCGACAGCGTCAGCCCCCGCCTCGAACATTGCCAGCGCGCGAAGAATACCATTCTCTCCTGTTCCCGTTCCTGCTACCACACGCAACCTCCCTCGATCGTCCTTGCACGAAAGGGGATTGTCCTTGGAGCGATTGATGTCCCGAACAGTGATTAGCCCGGAGAATCCCCCATCAGAGTCGACTACCACCAACTTCTCGATTCTATGTTGGTGCAGCAGACGCTTGGCATCCTCCAAATCAACGTGCTCTGGTACTGTGACCAAGTCCGTGGTCATGACCTCAGAAACCGGGGTACTCTCATCCTCGACGAATCGAATGTCACGATTTGTCACCATCCCAACTATGCCCCCATCCCCGTTAATCACGGGGAAGCCAGAGAATCCATACTGGTCCTTTAGCTCACGTAGAGCCTCCACAGTCATGTCGGGTTCCACGGTAATCGGCTCTAGCACGAGCCCCGATTCGAACCTCTTCACCTTGTCCACTTCCTCGGCCTGGTCCTCTATCCCCATGTTGCGGTGAATTACCCCAATCCCCCCGCTCTGGGCCATTGCTATGGCCATCGCAGCTTCAGTAACCGTGTCCATCGCCGCAGAGGCGATAGGAGCATTGAGCGATATTCCAGTGGTCAGCCTAGTTTTCAGGTCTACTTCGGCAGGGAGGACGGCTGACTCTGCCGGGAGGAGGAGCACGTCATCGTAACTCAGAGCAGTCTCAATCTGCGCCATTAGGGATACGCGTGGAGACTTGTACTTCAACGATTCCATGACATCGATTCCTTTCCGGTGCGCCCCCCAATTTCAGCCCCTGTATGCGTTGGATTCAAGAATGCCTGTTGACCCGTAATGCCGGTGCTCGAATGATTAGACCGGCTATAATCGGATGGAGGGAGTGGATAGGCCTCCCCGAACTACAGCGAGCGCCACTCCTCGCGAAGGTGGACACAGGAGCATGGTCGAACACCCTGCATGCGTCTGAAATTGAAATAATCGAGGGACTGCCAGAGACCAAGATAAGATTCAGGTTAGATGGGGATGGCACTTGGGTCGAGAGGCCCCTGTACAAGTGGCGTCGTATTCGGGACACAGGAGGGCACGAATCGCTCAGACCAGTGATTAGGACATCCCTGGAGATCGCTTCCCGGGACTTCGACGTCGAGATATGCCTAGCCGATCGAGCGAAGCTCAAGCACAAGATGATCCTTGGAAGGAACTTCCTGAGGAACGGTTTCATCGTCAATCCATCTAGGCAGTGCATCCACACAATGATACGATCTGAGGAAAGGGTCGAGATGGGTTCCATGGACTGACCTTTTGGGTGTCGACCTTTTCCGTGATGTGTGATTGACAGTTTACGAGTGGCCCAGACCGTGCCTGATCCTCCTTCTCCATGGTGGTTGAAGGGCGGGGCCATCTTCATCGGCGTCCTTGGCCTTTCGTCGCTCCTGGGGGCTGCCTCGCTGGCGTTATCCGGCATACTCATCGAGACGATGATGGACGACATCGATTCCGAGGAGGTGTGCGCAGAGGACCCAGATATTGAGGCATGCGAGGCTTTGATCGACTCTATGAAATCGATGTCAGATATGAGGCTCTGGGACGTAGGGGCGGCATTCTCCGCCTTCCTGTTCCTCCTTTCAATTCCAACGGCCTTCCTGATGTGGAATGCTGAAGACAGGCGCACCGCACTCACGCTCGCATGGGTTTGGGTGGGTATCCACGCGACCTCCCAGTTGTACATCATTCATTCCTACATGAAATGGCAGGACCAGTTCTACGAATCCATCCCAACCGAATCTATAGAATGGGTAGGCCTGTTCTCCAAGGTTGCCTCGTATGGGAGCACCCTGATGTGCGAGTTGACATTGGCCGCGGGGCTCGCACTGATATCATACAAGACTCGTCCTCCCACTGCATTGGAGGTCCCCTCCGCTTTCCACTTGGAGGAGGAGTGAGCTTCAAACTGTCCGGGGAGAACTTCAATAGTTTATACTCCTACCAAACTGCATGCAGCACATAAGAGACGGAATAATGGTCGTCAACACCGAGACCATAGCAGGCAAGGTCATAACCCAGAACCTCGGAGTTGTCGGGGGTTCCACAGTTAGGGCCAAGCACGTAGGAAAGGACATTGGCGCCTTCTTCAAGAACATCGGAGGTGGTGAGCTCAGGGCTTACACCGAACTCCTCGAGGAATCCAGGAGCGAGGCCATTGCCAGAATGGTCGCCGATGCCTCAGCCAGGGGAGCCAACGCTATTGTGAACGTGAGATTCGCCACAAGCGCGGTCACCTCCGGTGCAGCCGAGTTGTTTGCATACGGAACTGCAGTGTTAGTCGAGTAGCCGGGGGTCAGTCCATGGTCGATCCAAGTGCAATTTGCTGGGGTCCCCTACTGCTGATTGCGGTTTTGTTCTCAATTCTCGGGATTCTCTGGGCTATTGCTTACCCGTTATTATTCTTATACGGGGCTGTATTCAGTGGAAGAAACTTGGAAAAGAGAATGAACAATATTGTGAGCAGGGAGAGGGCCTCGATAGAGCACTTCGGAAAGGACCCCCTCTCGACCCTCAAGGGAGCCCAGATAGTTGGAGGTATCCACGAGTCAGGGATTGTCTACTCCAGTGTCGTCTACTCACCAAGCCACTGGCAACTGCTGATTGCAGGGATTAACCAACTCTTTGGGGGGAGTGTCAGCATCATCCATAGGGTCATTGCAGTCGGGAGAGCAGAGGCCACGCAGAGGCTGAGGGAACAGGCACAGACAGCTGGTTGGGAAGACGTCCTTAACGTTCGTATCGATACTGCGGAGATGACTCCTTCCTCAGTGAAGAAGGGCCCTAGGGCAGTAGAGATTTTCGCATACGGGACAGGAGTTAGGTACGGCTAGTCATCGTATATCGGAGTCTCGTCCAGCACCATCGCAGCCGAGAAAATCCACCAGGAAATCAGGTCGAAAGACTCCACGAGGTTCTGCTGCCCCGTTGCGTTATCAGTAACCATCATGTCTACCATAGTGTCGAGGGTGTCGCAGGGAGCGTGGTAGCAGTCAGAGCCACCGGTCAGGCTGCCCCAGTCCACGCTGACGACTCCCAACTGGTCCGCGAACCTCTCGTAGTCGGAGCGCCCACGGTCACTGTCATGGACCGAAATGGACTCCCTCTTCTGTTCAGACGAATCGACGTCCTTCATCGACGCATAGCCCTCCGAGTGGAAAATCTCCCTACCCAGCTGTAGCGCCTCGGTGATGTCGTTGTTTTGTGACCCAACCCACTCTAGCATCCTAATCATCTCCCACTGGTCCCCAATCGCCTCATTGTCGTAGTTGGGAATGCAGTCCACCACCAACGTGTAGTATCCCGGCCAATTGGTACCTACGGCATCGGCGTTTAGGTAATTGGTCACGGTTACTCCTTGGGGGATGTTGTCAATCCATTTGTCAGCCCCGTCGTACCCGTTTTCCTCGTTGCTCCAGAAGCAAACAGCGAGCGTCCGTCTGTGGTCGAAATTCACCAGCCCCCTGCTCGCCTCGAGAACCACAGAGACACCAGCACCGTTGTCGTGGGCTCCAATGTGAGCACCGCCCCCCGGCGGGCTGCCCGGCTCAGCGATGTCCAGATGGGCCCCCAGAACCAGCCACTCGTCCGGGTAGACCGTTCCTGTCTTGTATCCGCATACGTTGACCGCATAGGAGAAGTCCGAGATCCAGTACCTATGGATCTGGGCGTCGAAGCCAATCCCCTGCAGATATCCCTGCAAGTACTCGGCCGCCCTCATGTAAGTGGGATCGTTCAGGGTGAAGGGCCCCCACCTCTCGTTGTACCCGGAGTCGGGGTCTGCAAAAGCCTCCAACCACTCGAAGGCAGTCAGGCCGTCAATAATCCCCGTCCCGTGCAACGACCCCTCTTCCGGAGTGAATCCCGACCTGTTCTCCCGAGAAACAGGATGCTCGACCCATGAGTATGGATTCTGCAGGTACCCGTCGGACGCGAACCAGTCAGTCCAAGACTGGTTGGAGGGCCTCATCGGCCAATCATCAGAACCAATGACTGAGCCTTGCTCTCCTAGGAGGAAGAAGGCGCTGTGGATGTTCGGAGGGGCGATCATCTCGATTGTCTGAGTGCCCGGATTGGTGAATCGGAGAGTGGTACCGTTCGAGAATAGGCCATTGCCCTCGTCCAGAACCAAGTAAGGCACGTGCACGCTCATGGGGCTAGATGCAGAGAACTCCACCGACTGCAATTGGGCACCCACTAGAAGGGCCGGAGAGATAGTCAGGTCTCCTGCAGGAACCACACCATTCTCCTCAGAATCCGAGAAGCATCCCGTAGACGGCGCAGATAGAATCACCAGAGCCACGCACACTGCCGCCACCCGTTGCATCGACATGGAAGGCCGTTGACAGTTTAAGGAATCATTCAAGGCCACCAGTCCGCCCACGGGGTTCGAGGAAAATGGTCCAGAGCCCAGTCACAAAGATCGAGCCTCGCATAGCCAGCAGGCTCTCCAAGCAGAGATATCAACTGGTTGGGGAACATGGGGGAGTCAAGGTCTGCCATTGGACCAAGCAGTCATTGATAGCCGACAGGTCTTGTTACAAGGGGACCTTCTACGGAATAGAGAGCCACGGCTGCATGCAAATGGCCCCTAACGTGGATACGTGCAACCTTGGATGCACCTATTGTTGGAGGGAGCCTCACTCGGACACCCTTCACAAGATCGACGACGACCCCTACGAGCTCTATCTCGAGTCAGTTAAGGGTCACAGGAGGCTATTGACCGGGTACGGAGGGAACCCTAAGGCCGATCGGGAGAAGTGGCTGGAGGCCCAGAACCCGAAGCACGTGGCCATCTCTCTGAACGGGGAGCCGACGCTCTACTCCCGGTTAGGCGAGTTTCTGGACGTATGCCACCAACACGGGACCAGCACGTTCCTTGTCACCAACGGGAGCCTGCCGAAGGTCATCGAGAATCTGGACCCACTCCCCACGCAGCTGTACGTCAGCGTGGATGCTCCCAACAAGGAGATATTCGATAGGCTTTGCAAGCCGAAGTTCGATCAAAACGCATTCCACAAGCTGGAGCAGACACTGGAGATCCTACCAAGCCTCGACACCCGCACCGTATGCCGACACACCCTGATCAAGCACGAGTCTCTAGGATACCACGATGACTACGCACGCTTGGACAACATAGCGGACCCGGACTTCATCGAGGCGAAGGGATACGTCTTCGTGGGTCACAGCAGGAACAATCTATCGATTGAGAACATGCCAAGCCATGCCGATGTAATGGGATTCTCTGAGACGCTGGCCACGATGGTGGGTAGGGAAGTCCTCTCTGAGAGGAGGGAGAGCAGGGTCGCGCTGATCGGGCGCGAGATGGCACCCATAACGCTGCCCAATAGGACTAGGGAGCTACCAGTCGACCTCGGGATAGCAAAGCCGCAGAACTTCTCTCTGCCTCAGGCCTGAACCATCGGCCTGCTCGATCCGCACTCCGGGCAGAGCTGCTCGTCGCTCTCCCTGTATTGGTGGAAGCATGCCGGGCATGTAGCGGATAGCTCCATCTTGCCGGCGCCGCCAATCGATATCTTGTCCTCCTCCACCCTCTCTAGGTGAATGACGTCGCGCTTCAACTCCGGGACTTCGAAGCGACCGGGTCCACCCAACTTGAGCAGGACGTCAGGGGGGAGGGTAACAGTACCGGAGTCGTCAACGATAAGCTCCCTGGAGTCGGATAGATCCCCGATGTCAACATCCTCCCCGTGCTGCGCGATGAACCTGCCCTCCCTGAGCTCCAGGGACCTCTCGCAGAATGAAGCGACCTCTCTGTTGTGGGTTACCAGGAGGAAAGCCACGTCGCTCTCCTTGTGCAACTTGTCGAACAGCTCGAGGACCTCTCTGCTCGTTATCGGATCCAGGGCACCGGTCGGCTCGTCTGCGAGGATAAGCTTGGGATCGGTGATCAGGGCGCGTGATATGGCAACCCTCTGCTGCTCGCCCCCAGACAGCTCCTCTGGCATCCCGTATGCCCTGTCCCCCATGCCCAGCCTGTCTAGCAGGTCCTGTGCCCTCCTCCTAGCGGGACCGGCGAGCACGCCCTGGTGGATGAGGGGCTGGGCGACGTTGTTGAGTGCGTTGAGGTGAGGAAGTAGGTTCGAATCCTGGAAGATGAACGACACAGTCTTCTGCCTCAGCCGGACCAACTCAGGGCCAGTCATCCTGGTCATCCTGGTTCCCCCTAGCTCGACCGAGCCGGCAGAGGGCTTCATCAGGCCGCCCAGGATCTTTAGGAGGGTGGACTTCCCTGATCCGGAGGGACCCACCACGGCAACGGCCTCGCCCTCTAGGATGCCTACGCTGAGACCCCTCAGGGCCACGACGTTGCCTTCCTCGGCGTTCGACTCGTAGATGTGGTACAGGGAGTTCGCCCGTAGAATCTCCGACTTTCCTCCTTCCATCTCACTCCCCCTTCAGTACAGTTGCCAGGTCGGACTCAAGCGCCCTCCTGGTGGTGAATAGCAGGGATGCCACTACTGCTGCGAGCACCAGCCCGTTGACAATCACGAGTTCCAGCCACGGCCAGACAAGGTCCCTGTCGATGGGTGCGCTCTGTCCGAGGAAAAGCTGGAAGATGAATCCGAAGACCGAGAAGAAGCCGTTGAAAGACTCAGAGACAGCGAGTCCAAGGGTCACTCCCAGAACCATGCTGACGAGCAGGATGGACATTATCTCGAACAGAACCAGCCTGACCACCTGGTTAGGGCTGGCGCCAATTGCCTGCAGGATCGCCAGCTCCCTCTTCCTCTGGCTGAGGACCAGTGAAAGGAAGACGAACGCTGATGAGACCGATGCCAGCGAGGCGACCACGAACATCATGCTGAGGAGGCCGGGGGTACCGAAGACAAGTCCACCGTTCCTCTCGTTGCTCTCGTGCGCGGTGGACCAGTCCTCCGCAGACACCACTCCCTCTATGCTCCGGAGGTTCGCTCCAAGGATCTCCATAGCGTCCGAGCAGCCTCCCTCGCTCTGGTCGCAAAGCTCGAACATCCAAGTCGAGGATCTGTAAGGCTCCGAGCTGAGGTTCCCCACCAACTCGTTGTAGGTGCTCTCCCCGATGATAATGGCATTGTCCACCTCGGTGGCGGAGAGCCCTGGTATCCATTCATGCTCTCCAGCGAAGTTCACCGTAGCCTCGGAGGGCCCGACTAGTTCCGGGATTCCGAGGTCGTTTAGTGCGTAGTAGCTGTACTGTATCGTGAGCGGACTTCCGGTGGAGGGCGACTCCAATGCGTCCCTTGCCCCCCCTCCTGCGGTGAAGGCCCCCTGTCCCCACTCTTCTGAGATGTCGCCGATGTCGTCCCCCGGAACGGCCTGGCCGTCCCAGAGGAGGGTTTCCTCGTGTCCGTCGAAGACGACCCAAGTCGGGTAAAATGAGCCCGTATCCTTGTCGGTCACAAGGATGCTGCCAACCGAAGTCATCGAGCTAATGTCCGTGATGTCCCCGTCGCTCACCGACTCTATTGACTGCATTACCAGAATCCGCGCCTCCTGCTTCGTGAATGAAGAGTCGAACTGGACCTTCAGATCGGCACCGTTCTGGGCATCGGTGGTCCTCTCGTCGACCTGAGTTCCGGTGTGGCCCTGGACCGCAGCTAGGGTCACGATCGAGAGGGTGAGTAGCATGATTAGGGAAAGGCGGCTTACCGACTGGCTGGACCCCGAGCCGCTGAGCCCCCTACGGATATCTGCGATCGCAGGAGACCAGCCCATCAGCCGATTCAGTATCTGGGGGCCTGCTGCCCCGATCCTGGAAAGAACCAGTGCCCCGCCTATCCAGAGGAAGAAGGGCCCGAGCAGTAGAAGGATTGCATTGAGGATGAAGTTCCCTACGATCCCGCTGCTGTCCCACCTCCAGAATCCTCCGTTAGACTGGATCCAGCTCTCGATGTACGACAGAAGCCCCAGGCCGAAGACGACCCAGTGCAGCAGGTAGTTTGGCTTCTTCTCCTTCCTGACCTTCCTGACTCCCTCGTCTATCTCGATGCTGAGGAAGTCGTTCGTGCGGTTCTTTCCATAGTAGTAGGCTACTCCGATAGTGAGGGCAGTGACGGTGAAGGTTGACCCGAAGCTCAAGACTGGGTCGACGTTGATGTCCCCTTCGTCAGTGAACCTGAGGAATCCTACCGCTCTGAGGACTATCTCTACGGCACTGGATGCAAGGGCGAAGCCAAGGAGCCAGGCGATGCTCCCGATTGCGTAGATCTCGAGCACCAGCATCCTCGACAGAGTGGACTCTGTCCCCCCGATGACCCTGTGGATGGCAACCTCCCTCCTCCTCTGCTCCAAGGATAGGACGAGGCCGTAGATCAGGACGACGAAGGAAAGTGCCACTATTGGGATTACCAGGATGTAGTCGAAGACTTGGATTATTCCAAGGAAGATGTTCAGGAATGTGATGGTGCCCGAGATGATATCGTTGTACTCTATGGAGATGACGACTGCATTAGCGCCCTGACCTACAGTGAACTCCCTGGGAATGGGGACTTCCTCGATAGCTCCCGTGGTCTTCCCGGTGGCCGGGTCTATCACGTCAACATCCGTGCGCACGCTCTCCAGTCCTTGCTCCAGTTCTCTCAGCCAACTGGTAGCAGCTGACGTGGACGAGGTGGGTATCGCAGTCCGGTCAACGGCGATACCAAGGTATCCGTGATCATTCTGCATCAGAATGGTCTTCTGCTCTTCGCTCAGAACTGAATCAGAGACCATTACCGGGTGGAAAAGGAGGGTTGGGTTCCCATAATCGCCCTCCTCGTAAATGGCCGAAACCGTTAGGTTGGTCACGGTCATGTTGTCTTTGCAGAAGAGAACAGGAGAACTGTCCTCACCGGTTACGAAGTCTATCTGGGTCCCGCAGTCGATGTAGCCCTGGGGGATGTCCTCCCCCTCGTAGGTCCCCAGTACGTATGTGAACGTGAGGGAGTCAATCGTCTCGTTTACCTCTGCTCCCGCCGCGCTGGCTATCTTGGACGGGAGTATCACCGATCTGTTTGCTTCTGCATCTGCAGCCGAGCTCGGCCACGTCCCGAAGAGTACCGACTTGGCATGCCTCTCGCCTAGCTCGCCGTCCCAGACACCGTCGCCATAGAACCGGATTATCCTGTCTCCGTTGATTGGGGGGCCTTGCTCAAGGGCCTCGTTGAATTCCCAGCTAACGTTCTCCCAGTCGGCCGAATCTCCGCTGGCGCTCTCCACGTTGAGGGGCTGTGGTGTTATGAATCCCGAGTCGAAGAAGCCGGAGACCCTGATCCCCTGCCTCCCGAATACCAGCCCGCAGTCGGAGAACTCCTCCATATCCACAATTTCGTCGCATAAGGACTCCCACAACGCGGAGTCGTTCGTCCTTCCATTCCAATCCCCCTCGGGGTCTGACTGGAAGTCCACCTTCGCGTCGAACTCGTCGCCTTCAAGGCTGAACGCGAAGAACGCCTGGTTGAGGCCGACCGCGTAAGCCAGCACTGTCGTGATGACCAACGAGGAGAGGAAAACCCCTGCGAAGATTGCCAGGCCTCTTTCTCGCCCCCTCCAAGCGCTGCTCACTGCCATCGCGATGTTATTGGGGGCAGCTAGCCAGCGAGACCGGAATGACTGGCCCCAACCTCTCAACATTTCCTCCACGGAGAACTCGGGCTTGTCCCTCCTCTGCCTCTTCCCAGGTTCTATGATCGGCCTGACAAACGAGTATAGTAGGCTACCGAACCTATTCATGGACAGGACGAAAACGATGAAGATTGCCAGAGCTATCCATGCTTGCAGCATAGTGGGCAGGACCTTGGTGATCAGCGAGTCGATATTCATCTTATTCCCCCCCTATCCCCCATGCGGAGCGGATGTCCGAGGCAGCGGTGAGGCCGTCCTTCAGCAGCAGCATCCTGTCAGCCATCGAGGCTAGGAGCGGGTCGTGGGTCACCATCAGGACGGACAGGTCGTCATTAGCACACAGGTCCTGGAACAGTTGGATTACCTCCTGCCCGCTCTTCACGTCCAGGTTCCCAGTTGGCTCGTCAGCGAGAATCAGTGGCCGTGAGCCGGATATTGCCCTGGCAACTGCGACCCTCTGCTGCTGACCTCCCGATAGCTGGTCGGGGATGAAGTCCATCCTGTCTCCGAGGCCAACACGGTCCAAGGCGACCCTCGCCCTCTGCTCGGCCTCCGAAGAGGGGATGCCCGAGAGCTCCAGGCTGAAGGCGACGTTGTCCAGGGCGTCCAGCCTGTCGATTAGGTGGAAGTCCTGGAAGATCCAACCGATCCCGTTCCTCCTGACGTCGACTACCTTGCTAGGGGACTTGGTCCCGTAGTTGAACGAGACCAGTTCGATGCCGCCCGAGTCTGCTTCGAGCAATCCCCCGATTATATTGAGAAGCGTAGATTTGCCGCATCCTGATGGGCCCATTAGACTGACTAGTTCTCCCCTCTCTATTTCCATGTTGATCCCCTTCAGGACCTCGAGCCTCCTGCGTCCCGAACCGAATCCCTTCCTGAGGTCGGAAACCTTCAGCATGGCAATGGGGCAGTCCTCCAGTTTATCCATGTATCCCTTAGAGGTTATGATGGAATTACTACTTGATTCCGAACAGGAACCTTGTAGCCTTGGTGCGTCGGACTCCTTCGAAGAATACCCAACAGGCCAGAACCACGAACACGGTTGCGACTAAGACTGCCGCATAATCCCTGAGGCCGATATCCGACGCGATCCTCAGCCCGGCGAACGTCAGTGGCATGTGTACGATGTAGAATGGGTAGACCGCCTGATTGAGGTAGGACAAGTACTCACTGGGCCTGTTCAGAAGGTATGCCCCCCATGAGAATAGGGTCAGGCACCAGAACCAGGCGTGGAAGCTGTGGATCGCGCATGCCAACAGGGTCATCCTATTGTGGAGTATTTCGTTCTCCAGCCAGCCTCCGTCTACGTAAGGGACTCCCGAGTCGTGCTGCTCGAGGCGCAGCCAGACGAACGCAATCGTCCAAAGCGCCGTGATGGCTGTGATAGCGAACCTCTTGCTCTCCAGGAACCCGTAGTACTCCTCCTTGGCTGCGATGCAGATGTACCCGAATGCGAAGAAGACTAGGAACCAAAACCACTCGTAGGCCACCCCGATGTAACCGGGGAACCAGGGCTTGAACGCAACCTCGGTCATGGTCAGTAACAGAGGCATCAGAATCAGCGCCCCCATCCCCATCGGGATGTTGAACGACGAGCGCAGGAACCTGGCCATTGCTCCGTCCGGACTCTTCCTAACCACGTGGAATATGGGAGTCATTATTAACGAATATTGGAATAAATTCCAAAGGAACCACAAGTGCCCAAGGGCGAGTATCTTGCCGATTATTGGGACCCAGAAAAAGAGAGACCTCCAGACAATCCCGAAGAGGAATCCGAAGGTGAGCCCCATCGGGCTCATGTTCTCGTTCCCCATGATCACCGAACCCGCGAAGCCCATGGTCCAGGCACCAAAGAACATGGGGACTATCAGGCGACTGACTCTCTCCTTGAGGAAGACCTCCCACGTCCTACTTCGGAACGCGAAGGATGTGCCCATCCCCGATATCATGAACAGGGCGGCGAGCCTCCACTGGTGCATCCAGTGGAGGACCATGCTGGTGAAGTCCACCGACTCGGGCGTGTAGACGTCGTTCTCCTCGATGAAGCGCATCTGATCCTCCTCGGATGCGAGCAGCTCTGTAGTGGGGGGTTCTGAATTGGGATTTATCTCGTCGCCGTATGAAGACCAGTAGACCCCAATTGCGACGTGGAAGGGGATTAGGAGGCCGAATAGGATAACTCTCAGCCAGTCTATGTCATGACGGCGGACCTTGGCAGTGGTCGGAGAGTCCATCATTCCACTCCCCATTGCTCCAGATTTATTGCAAGGGGTAGCCCTATCTCCTACAATCACTCACCGACTTTTTCAGAAGGAATTCAATCTGTGCGTTAATCGATCGCATCTCGTCCTTGGCCCACAACTTTAGCGACTTGTGAAGGGCGGGATCTATTCGCAGCAGAATCTTATTCTTTTCCAAAATATGACCTCATTATGCCGAACCATCATCCAATCGGCTCATTGGTAAAGGGTTCCCGTGTTGATTACCGGAGTCGTGTCCGTCTCTGAGCATAGAACGACCAGGAGATTGCTGACCATGGTGGCCTTCTTCTCCTCGTCGAGCTCAATGATGTCTTTCGCACTTAGCTGTTCCAATGCTAGTTCGACCATACCAACAGCCCCGTCCACGATCTCGCGTCTTGCAGCTACTACAGCCGACGCCTGCTGGCGCCTCAGCATGGCCTGCGCAATCTCAGTCGAGTAGGCCAAGTAGCTGATTCGTGCCTCCAGCACCTCGATTCCGGCCCGTGCTAGGCGGGACTCTACGGACGATTGTAGCTCCACAGCCACAATGTCTTGGTGGCTGGAGAGGGTGGTGCCGCCAATGTCCTTCTCTTCTATCGCATCATATGGGTACTTGGTCGCCATCTCACGTAGAGCAGCCTCGCTCTGAATTTGCACGTAATGGTCGTAGCTCTCCACCTCGAACAGGGCTTCTGCAGCATCGTAGACCCTCCAGACGACTACGGCGGCGATGTCTATTGGATTCGCATTGACGTCGTTGACCTTCAATTTGTTTGACTCGAAGTTGTTGATCCTCATTGAGACCTTGGTTTTTTGGTACAGGGGGTTCCAGAAGAATTGGAAACCCTCCTTTTTGAGCGTAGACACATACTTTCCGAAGAATTGAACTGCGACCGCCTGATTGGGGTTCACGATGACGTAGCTGTTCCACATCAGGAACCATAGTGGTATGGTGATCAACAACAAAATACCGAGTATTGGAACACTTTCTGATGCCACGGTTAGGATGATATTCAGTATTGGTAACAAGATGATGTGGATTGCGAGTCCGAGGAAACCATTGATTGATTTTGCTTCGATATCACGATAAATTGGCTCATTTTTACTGTCTTGGTGTTTCACTTGGCTATCCATGTGTTGTCGAGGGATGAAATACATATTAACATATCGTTATGATATCATTATAGTATTAGAAAGTCAATTATTCTTCGAATTATCAAGAGCAGAATCATATGCCTCAGCAAGGGACTCGCCATGCTTCATCCTGCCCGAAGTCGAAATCGCATGTTCTACTAGACTCTCATCAGGATGCCTGGAGACCCCTCCTGCTCTGCGCCACTCCCTGTGGATGTCCATTATCGCGGAGCACCAGTCATCTATGATATTGGCCTGTAGTATGCACCTCCGAGGCAGGGACTCCTCGTGGACTGGTAGGTCCGAGGCAATCACCGGGCAACCCGCTGCCATGGCCTCCATCGGGGGGCTGTGGAATCCCACCGAAATTCCCGGATAGAGCATTGCCTCTGCATGCTGGTAGGCCGTGGCAACCTGCTCGCGAGTAAGCCTCTCAATCCCTATGCGAATCAGATGAATGTCCTCGATCATCTCCTCTGGGAGTGCAGCCATCACCTCGTCAACGAATTGCCCCCTCCATCGAGGGTCCTCGCCCCCAACCGACACCAGTAGGCATTTTCCATTCGAATCCAAGCCCCCGAGCAGTGCCCTGTCCCTGGGCATCTTCACAGGATCCCAGAATCCAGTGTCAATTGAGTCCCTTACTAGTGCCGATTCCGTTCCCGGGAAGAGTAACCTAGCATCGGTCAGAGTGAGATCCGAGGAGCAGAGGAGCAAGTTCGCCCGCTCCATCCCCTCCCTGATAGCAGTCAAACCCTTCTTTCTGGATGAGCTAGGAGTCCTCTCTCCCAGGGATATCGAAACTCCCCCCGCTTCAATCGAACGGGGCCTGAAGTCGAACAGATTGTGGACAGAGACAACTACTGGGGCATCTGAGTCGTTTGGAACCAGATGCGCATCCTCTTGGTTAGTAATGTGGAGGAGGTCTGCCTGGAAATCTGATGCAGCACTAGAAACCCGCTTAGAATGGGTCCGCGAGCCTCCCTCCACTACGTGAGATTTCGTCCACCCAGGCACCTTCGCCTTATCCAACAGGTCCTCGATGACCGAGTGGTTGACGCCGTAACCTGCGAGGCTTCCATCGCCACGTGCCAGCACAACCCGTCTGAACATGGTCCGAGAGCCGGCCCTAGGACTAAAAACGAGGATGTCCGCATAGTCCGGGAGTACGGGTGTTTTCAAACGGGAAGCATAGTCGGGGAGCGATGACGGACACGTCCCGCCCCCTGCACGTCCTCCTCGCCCACGTATGGTTCTGGCCTCATGTGGGCGGGGGAAACCAGCATGTTGAGCAGATAGGTAGAGAGCTTGTAAGTCGGGGGCACAAGGTGAGCGTCTGGTGTGCTGACGTACCCGCACACGAGGAGAGGAGATTCACCAGAGGGGGCGTCGAAGTCGTGAGGATCCTCCCTTCCCGAGTCCTTGGGGGTGTCGACCCAGTAGTTTCTGTGAAGGAACTGGACCTCAGCGATGTCGATGTGGTCCATTTGCACGACACACTGCCTGTCCTGATCAGACGTACTCTGAAGAAGGCTAGGAAAGCCGGCAAGCCAGTGGTCACCACTTACCACAACGACTACGTGAAGAGCTCAATCATCGGGATGCTCCTGAAGAGGGCCAGATGGGTTCTCCAGGGAAGGCGAACCCTCCATTCCTCCGATGCCCGAATCGTCCTAACCCCCTTCTTCGAGAGACTACTTAGGAGGAAGGGAGTAAAGGGCCATCTGGAGGTTATCCCCAACGGGTTCTCCCCGGTTGAGGACGTTCCTGAGCAGCCTTCTGTATTGTCGGGAAGGGACCATTCCAGGCCTCTGATCTCATTCGTCGGCAGACTTAGCGACCAGAAGGGCGTCGACGTCCTGATGGATGCATTCGACTCGTATGGAGGCGATCCCGGCTTCGACCTCGCTATTGCAGGAAAGGGCGAGCTATCCGGTTGGCTGGAAGAGCGGCATTCCAACTCAGAAGCAATGGAACACATTTCTGTTCTTGGACTGGTATCAGATGCAGAGAAAAGGTGGCTGTACGAGAACTCAGCAGCAATCGCGATTCCCTCTAGGTTTGAGGGACTACCGACAGTCCTTCTGGAGTCAATGCACTCCGGAACTCCAGTGGTCATGGCCGACGTCAACGGACTTGGGAGGATGGTTGATGAATGCGGATGCGGGCTCTCGGTACCGAGTGAGGACCCCCCATCTCTAGCTTCTGCAATGACAGAGATCGCCTTTGCCGATTCAAGTACAAAGGACAACATGAGAACGGCGGGCAAGGAGGCCGCCCGCGAATACCAGTGGGACAAGATCACGGACAGAGTAATCGACGTGTACAGGAGGGTTGTGCAATAATGCCGACCTCCGAACGCCCAAAGCTCCTAGTAGCAAAGGGCTCATTTCTTCAGCATGGAGGGGCTGAAAGGGATCTGATTAGGGTCCTCCCATCTTTCAACAGTATCTTCGATGTTACGATGGCAACCATCCAAACCTCTACCGAGTTGGAGGCAGTCTGCTCAGAGCAAGGTATCGAATTGATATGCCCAGAGTCAAAGTGGGAGCTCTCCACCGACCCACTTTCGGTCATCTTGGACTCGAGTAGAGGAACCGCTTCGAGGGCATGGGCATCTTGCGAAGGGATACAGGGAGCGATGGCCTCCGCAGAAGCACTCCACCTGGTGAGTGGGGATGGAAGCCTCCCAATCTTGGATCATGTCCCTTCTGGTCTACCGATCCACCTCTACCTCCTAGAGCCCCATAGGGGCCTCTACGAGGATACCTTGCACCGACTCGTGGACGGGTCCCCTAAGAGGAGCCTTTCCATCACAAAGGCCGCACTAACCAGGGCCAGGAAGAGGGACAAGTCCCTGATATCCTCTCTTATGTCACGAAAATCATCCATTGTGAGTGGCAACTCGTCATTTTCCGCTCTCCGTGCCAAGGAGGTCTACGGGATAGAAGCCGGGGTCCTCTGGCCTTGCGTCACCGAGGAATTCACAAACGACTCCTCTGGAGATACAGAGAACCCATACCCCGGGGCTGACGAGTATGTTGTCTGTGTCGGCCGTGCATCCTTTGCGAAGGGGATTTGGGAGACTATCACAATGCTCAGTGGAACGGGGATCTCCTTAGCCCATGTTGGTGGGGGGGACGAACGTTCCTTGGAGAAGCTGCGGTCACACGCGGATTCTTGCGATGTGGGAGTTTGGTTCGCCCCACGACTCCCGTCACCCGAACTAGTCAGCCTGATGAGGGGAGCTAGGGCCATTGTCAGCTTGGCCCACTCCGAGTCTTTCGGACTAACTCCGATTGAGGCATTCGCAGTTGGAACTCCAGCACTGTTCGTCGATGAGGGGGGATTCAGGGATACCATCCTCGATGGAGTCAACGGTAGGTTGCTCAAACGTGACGACAATGCCTCATGGCACATGGCTCTCAATCAGGCCGCCGATGTGGACACACGCACCAAATGGGCTGAGAATGGCCGTCTACGCATCAAGGAGCTCGACCTGTCTCCCGAAGCGCATGCCCGCAGGCTCTGGGATCTGCTTCACAACTGACTGAACGCTCCTCCGTTGGAATTATGACCAGCATTTAATCCGGAGTGCCATGATACGAACAGTTGCCATAATCGGAGCTGGGAACATGGGCTCGGGAATCGCCCAGAAAAGCTCGACAGAGGGATTCTCGGTCCAGATGGTGGATTGTGAGCAACAGTGGGTAGACAAGGGTCATGCGACGATTGAGAACTTCTTGCAGGAAGCCATTGAGAGAAGGATTTTCCGACCGGAGCAGGCAGAGATGATCAAGAGCAACATTACAGGCGTCGTTGGCCATAAGAACGTATCACCAGATACGGACCTTGTCATCGAGGCCGTGTTCGAGGACTTCTCCCTAAAGCAGGAAATCTTCTCCAGCTTGGATGATGTTCTGGCTGCAGGTGCTATCCTAGCCACCAACACCTCCTCGCTCTCAGTCAACGATCTGGCAAAGCAAGTGCAAAGAAAGGACAAATTTGTGGGTCTGCACTGGTTCTACCACCCTTCGAAGAACCGCCTAGTTGAGGTCATTCCCGCAGAGTCTACCTCGCAGGAAACCTTGGATGCAGTTGAGCAGTATTGTAAGACAATGGGGAAGGTCATCATCTTCTGCAAGGATAGTCCGGGTTTTTGCGTGAACAGGTTCTTCGTTCCTTGGATTAACGAAGCGGCCAGGCTCGAGGAAGAAGGAGTCGCGAGTGCGGCACAGATAGATGCCGTAGCTTGCAAGGCCTTCAGAATTGGTCTTGGGCCATTTGGTTTGATGGACATGACCGGCCCGACCATTGCTCTTCACGCAAGTGATTACCTGTCCGAACAGCTCTCAGTTCCCCGTTTCAGAGGGGCAGACAACATGCGTAAGCTGGTGGATGATGGGGGAAGATGGGACATCGAAGACGATTCAGATTGCGGCGAGGACGCAGCCAGGAAGATCAAAGAGAGGTTGATGGGCCAGGCATTTGCAGTCAGCTCGCAGATTGTGGAGGAGGGAGTATGTAGTATGGAGGACGTGGATCGCGGAGCCAAAGTCGGGCTTCGATGGAGCATTGGCCCCTTCGAGCTGGCCAACAGAATCGGGGTGGTCGAGGCATCGAGGATGGCTAGTGAGTATGCCGAGTTGGCAGGACTAGAGATCCCCGAGTGGTTCTCAAATAGGCAGCAGCCATTCGACTTCAGCTACGTTGACGTCAGCGTGGATGATGGAACCGCCAAGGTCCTCATAAACAGGCCAGAAGCAATGAACGCACTCAATGTGAAGGTCATGAATCAGCTTGGCGAGGCAATCGAGAGCCTGAACGCCCGAACCGACGTGGACACCATTGTCCTCGAGGGAGCCGGTAAGGCATTCGTAGCCGGTGCCGATGTCAAATTCTTCGTCGACATGATTGCCCAGGACAACTTCCAGCGCATCTATGAATTCACAGCAGACGGGCACGCGGTCCTGAACTCGATCGAGGCAAGCCCCCACACCACCATAGCCCTGACAACCGGTCTGACACTGGGCGGTGGTCTTGAGCTTGCTCTGTCATGTGACTATAGGATAGGTACCGATCGAAGCATGCTCAGGTTCCCCGAGACAAGCATTGGGATTTTTCCTGGGCTAGGCGGGACTCAGAGGACAACCCGGATTTGTGGCATCGAGGGAGCGAGGTTCGCTATCCTGGGGGGGAACTTACTCGATCCGGGCACTGCTAGGGCATTGGGCCTACTGACTCATCTGGTTTCTGCCTCTGAAGTCAAAGGAAAGGTTTCCGAAATCTCCTCTGCAGGCAAGCCCGATGAGAAGTACACAGGCCGCCCTGCAGACCCCTCTCATCCAGTCGCTGTATTCTCTGCCTTGTTCTACTCGGACTCCAATATGTCGGATATCTCCTCTGGCTCTGTTCCTGATGGATTTGATCCAGAGGACCCCAACGTAGCCCGGCAGATAAAGGCGCTATCACGAGCAGCGCCGCTGGCGCTGAAAACCGCTAGCCACCTGTTAGAACAGGCTATTGTGACTGGTGACAACCTATCTGCCGGCCTGCAGCTGGAGCTCGAACAACTCGAGTCGACCTTCGACTCCAACGACGCAGTCGAAGGGCTCTCTGCCCTCATCGAGGGACGCCGTCCAGAATATAGCGGATCCTAGTTCACTGCTAGAGAGACAACCCCGCAAGTCATGCAGGAGGAAGTCCTGAGATTTGGTGCAACGAACTCCTGGTATACCAGGCACGGGGAACCACATGACGGACAGACTGAAATTGCCTGTAGACCAGTCATGACCATCATATCACCGTCTTTTTGGATACTCCGACCAGGCTGGAGCCCTTATGTCCGCCATCGCTCTGATAATCAAATCGATCATTCTCATCTAAGCATTCTCCTGGTTCTCAGTCAGGCGATTTTTACCTTCTTTTTCATTCCACATATTCATCAATTCATTCGTCCATTCTTCTAGCCATCTGTCCATTATGCTTTCCTCTTGAAATCTAGTGTGATTTCTACACTGAACGAACAGGTTTGCCCTTATTAACATGTGAGTTTCCAGGAGCACACTATGGTGCATTTTATACACTAGATGCCTATCTCGTAACTTACTATGCCTAGACAACCTATGGAAGTAAATCATGATGATTTCAAGAAAGTCGAGACCGCCATTCACGATGCCAAGGAGGAAGGAAAACAGATACGCTCCATCTTTGAGGGATACTACAATGAGAACTTCGACATCGACTGGGAGGTTGATGCCGCTGTTGACGCTTTTTCGATCTTCAGCTCTAGATGGACCATAGAGATTCTAGCTACTTTGTACATCGCCGGTGAGCGCCGTTTTAACGAAATGCGCAAGCTCCTGAGAGGAATCAGCAGCCGAACTCTTTCCGATAAGCTGACCAAGTGTGCGGAATACGGATTAGTGGATAGAATTGTGGAGGATGGCCCACCAATCAGAGTGAAGTATAGGCTTACTGAACACGGGCGTGACGCTGGAAGACTTCTAGGGCCATTGGTCGCTTACATGAAGATAAAACAGGGCAGGGTAATCAGGCACAGCGTGTAACGGTTATCATTACGACTCAAACGAACGCATGCTTAAAGCATCCTAGGAGTGCGTCCCAGAGTCATGGCGCTAATACAACAGTGGCGAGAGGCCCACCCCTGGTTCTCTGACGCCATTACTGCACTAGCCGCGGGTTCCCTTGGGATATCAGCCATGCTCTCGTTCGCTCCCGCTCTCTCAAGGGGCACCCTGTCACCATCCCATGGGCATTCCTGGGAGCATCCTCTCAGGAGTAGGATTCTGCGAACCCTGGAGCGCTCCCCTGGCATTCATTTCCGAGAATTGCAACGGCAACTGGAAGCTGCGAACGGTACTCTTAGGCATCATTTGAGGGTTTTAGTAAACGAACGATCAGTAACTCGGGTTCCTGTTAATGGAAGGACCTCCTATTACGCAGGAGCCCCTGCTCAGGTTGAGATCCTAGAAGGAACCGGAGTAACCGACGAGGCAACTGCCGCGGCAATGCTACCAGTCGGCCTCTCTGGAATCCAGAGAAAGATTGTGAACAGACTCTCCAATTCTCCCGCCCCTCCATCACAAGCCCAGCTTGCTAGGGATCTGGGACACTCCAGGACGACCATCCACTCGGCCGTCGACGTTCTCAGGCGAAGGGGGATTGTCAGTTACGGGCGACTCTCCCTGGCTCCGCATCTCCATGGACTCGGGACCTCGAAAGTCGTCTATCCCTGGTTGGAAATTCGCCAAGAATACGCTTGACCTCCTCCTCCGCTTAGCCAAGCCTCTTGAGCCTCGGAATATGCCGAGGCATTGTGTTCCGGCTCCGGCTACTCGAGTACCCCATGCCAACAGGCAGCAGGGACCCCGATGTGCTCCTAGACTGGCTTTTGAACTCCATGGGCTTGAATAGGCGTCGTACGGATAAATGGGGAGGGGAGGAGAAGGGGGCCCTTCACCGAATCATGAGAGAAGCGCTTCTGGTAAGCCCCTTGAGGGGATGGGACACGCGTGATCTGGGAGATGCCAGCGGTCTATCACACACTGGAACGCATCACCAGATGGCAAAGCTCAGGTCGTGCGGCCTAGTATCCACAGAGGTCGATGGAAAGTGGCGCATCCATGTGCTTCGGGGCGGTTCAATTTCCTCTGCCGTCACTCTCGTTTGCGTTCAGGCGAAGGCAGTGCTGGAGCTCAGGCTCTCGGAGCTGTCTGCCACAATTTCGCAATCCGAATCCAGGATGCAGACCGCAGCCGAGGAAGAGGAGGTTCCGTTCGCCATCGACATCTGCGAGCCAGGAGCTAGACGGGAAGGGGAGGATAGCACCGCCCTGCTCGTAGATGATTTAGGCCTAAGCGGAGATAGGGGACGGGATGACGGTTTGGCCCACTCGCTGCTGCTGCACCTGGCAGAGGCCCACCAACCCATAACCATCCTCTCTCTCTCAGAGCTTCTGTCGGAGAGTCGATCTAGGGTTCAGACAGCAGTTGAGAGGATGAGGAGCGCCAGTCTCGTTGAGAGGGTCCCGATGATCGGGCGAATTGCTCAGGATGTATTCTCGGGAATCATGCGTCAAAACGATGCCCGTGGGGAGGAATGGCTGATGACACGAGGAGGCCTCGGCAGACTCGATGACGCGTTCTCAAAGGCACTATTGGGTGGGGCCAAGAGCGGTTCATTGGACATAGGGAAGGTCCAGGAGATACTTTCTCCGGTGCCTATTGGTGATCAAAGGATCCTCCTAAACACACTGGGAGGCCGGATGCCCTATGGAATTCGGATTTCGGGGTCGGAAGGTTCAGTAGTTTCAGAGAGAGTAATGCGGATTGCAGATCGGACATTTAGGAGACTCAGAACGATAGCCCAAAGGCTAGACGATGCCATATGAAATACTCACGAAATTAGGTAAGAAACAGATCGTGAAACCTTGGCAATCTGTTCGGAAATTCTAGATGAGGCATACGTACTGGGAAATGATCACTTAATGCATACTTACTTCTCCAAGGCCCACCAATGCCAACCACTGGGATTTGGAATGCTTGAGAACTGGACTTCAGAACCCAAGCAGTATTATTCACGCCACCCCTAGCTCTGATTAATGGGCGAACATTCTTTGATGAAAATACTGCTCGGCAGTGGAGGGATAGCGACAGAAGACAGGAAAGAGACGTATAGGAGAATGGTGAGGGAGCATTTCACTGAATGCCCGCAAGTAGTATTCATTTCCTATGCCTCGCATGATCACTCATCTTACACGGCTAGGATGCAGGATTTCCTTGGTCTAGATGGGCCCAGACTAGTCGGAGTGGAATCGTACGAGGACACGCTAGGTGCATTGGAGGATGCTTCGGGTGTATACGTTGGAGGGGGCAACTCATTCCTATTGATTCAGGAGTTGCACCAAAGAGGAATGCTTGAAACAATTAGGGAGCGAGTACAAAGGGGCGTTCCATATTTGGGAGTCAGCGCAGGAGCAAACGTAGCTTGCCCCACAATGATGACGACTAATGACATGCCAATTGCGCTGCCTCCCTCTTTCGCCTCCCTCGGAATCGTCCCATTCCAGATCAATCCGCATTACTATCCCGGTAAGATACAGTTCATCGATGGGGCGGAGCTGACCCAGCACTATGGTGAGTCGAGAGCTCAGCGAATCACCGAGTTCCACCGTGTAAGCGACACTCCTGTTCTGGGTATGTGGGAGGGCTCATACGTCCAATGGGATGGAAGCCGAGGGATACTATTCGGAACTGCGACCGCATTCAGGAGGGATGAGGAACCTCTCAGGATGGAAAGCGGAACAGAGTTCTACGGAAACCTGGAAAGACTGTGATTTGTTGCCCCGGTCTTGTGATTCCGGGACTAAGTCCATATCCTCTTGTTGCTAAGGTTGAGTGTGAATGACAACCCCGAAAACACAGTTCTTAGATCAGAATTCGATGCCTCCATGGCAGGATTGTATGCATCGCTAGCAGCAGGCGGCCTGATGCTCGCTTACGCCATATACTACGTCACTAGCTTGGAAGGGATCGATGATTACTCTTTCCTCACCCTTGGACTGATTACAGGATTGACCGCCATCTCGGCGATTGGCATGCATGAGTGGTTCAGGCATCAGAAAGGAGCTGACAGGCCAGAGAACCCGATAGAGGAGTATGCCGGAGCTGTAGCGGTTTTGATGGGGGCTTTGTCTGTAGTATGGCTTTCCCGATTCGCTGTCTTCTATGCCGGTCAAGAGAAGGGATGGATTGAGATTCAGGATGGCTTAGTGTGGATGCCCGTTTGGCTGGCGACCCTCCAGTCAGCATGCATGCTCTTGGTAATGGAGGTGAGCACTAGGTCGATCCGGAGGCACTCTTTGGGAACACTCCCAAGGACGATAGTGATCCTCGCCCCCATCAGCCTGGTGTTCAGCGGAATTCCTATTTGGCTCGACTACTCAAGGGGCGAGCTGGAGATCTTCCTGACTATTTCGATAATCCTGATGACCGGCTCGGCGGTGCTCTACTCACTAAGGCTCGATAGGGCGATACTATACCTCCTGTCATCAGGCATTGCCGTAGCCCTGCCGATATACATGGCCCTCCGTGGAGGCGGGGAAATCGAGCACGCGGGACTTCTAGTCCCTGCAGTGGTGCTGGTTGGTATCACCGCCACTGACCAGAGCCTCTCCAAGAGGATGATCGAGAATGGCTCAGGGGTCGTGGTCGCTGCAATTCTCTTCTGTCAGATAATTGCCACCACCGGAGAGACGTCTTTCGTGCTAGCAGACATCTTAGAGAGCAGCAGTCCTTTCGGGCTGACTTTCTGGCTCTGGCTAGCGCTTCTCGTTGGATGGTTCGCCCCCACCTCCATGCAGCGCACACCTGCGATGCCGGTGGGACTGGCCCTGGCCCTGGCCCTGTTGGCCGACGAGGCGGCGCTAATCGGTTGGGCGGTCGGAATCGCGGCATTCGTCTACTTGGAGACTAGGCCGCAGGCCAGGGACTGGGTCGTCCGTGCAACATTTGCCGCAATGATTGCATCCTGGTGGGTGTCGGCCGCCATCGGTTCGAGCGAGGAGCGTGTCCTCGCTTCGTTCGGCGGCTACTCCCTCTCCTCCGTGGAGGGATCCGCCTACCTCCTCTTCCCAGCGTTGCTGATGCTGGGAATGTGGGCCCAGAGAAGAGGCCGTCTGGCATTCTTCGACGGTCCCCCTGTGCTTCTCCTCCTCGCGTCCCTCAACTTCCCCCTAATGAGTGAGTCGAGCGAAGTCCTCTCCTTGGCCATCGTCGGAGCCTCACTATACCAGCTGCACATCCTGCTCAGTCAGAGCGACGACGACTCTGAAATCCATGCAAACGTCACCTCAAGATGGTTGTACGGAACCCTCCTTGTGGCCCCAATAGTGGTGTCTATAGCCATCCAGGCCTTCGACGATCCGGATAACCTGACTAGCCTCACACGCGTTCTGCCGATCGTTGCAGCCGCCTCCCTGTACGGAGTCTGCCACTACCACAAGGACCCGGAAACGAACCTGATTCTGCGTCCAGAGCTAGCTGCAATCATGACCCTGATCCTCCTGTTCCTCGCTGTAAACCTGGACGATCACTACGGCTTGGAATCGGAGCAGGTGATCATGTTCACCCTGCTCTCATTGGGGTTGGTTTCGGCCCTGCTCGCAATCGAGGGAGGGGCAATTGGCCCTTCCACTCCCACGGAGAGGCTCGTCGGGATAGCATACCTCATCCCAGCGGCGATTATATCCGGCGAGATTCTTTTCGAAGAGGGAGGCTCCCTCCCGGCACTTGTCCTAAGGGACGTACTCGTTGTTTCCGCCCCGGCCTTGGTCAATTACAGGCTCAAGGAGATAACTGACCTGTCCGAGGAGGCGAGATACATTGGTGCTGCCACTCTGATAGGCGTCCTGATAGTCGGCCTGACCGACGCTTCGGGGGGGTTGCTTGCCCTGCCTCTGTTCCTGTTGGCTGTCCAGAGGGCTACAAAGCACGCCTCCACCCAAGTCCTGATCGCCCTGCCGCTGTTCGCCGTGATATACTCCTCATCGTTCCAGGGCGACGGCTCTACTGTCTGGTACTTGCTCGATGGCCTTCCCTACTTGGGAGAAACTTCCAACCTCTTGTGGTTCGACACACCGAGATGGACCTCCCTGCTTCTGGCGGCCATCCCCGCTGCCGTAGCATTCTACATGCCTGTGGAAAGGGCCCGCGAAGGAGGCTCAAGATACGGGTCGGAACAGCTCTTCGGACCCGCTGTCGCTGCTCTGATGGCTATTGCCTGCTTGCTTCCAGATGAGAGGACGGCTCCGATCCTGATTGTCATCGCGTTGACCATCGGTTCCTGGAGGAAGGGAGTCGCCCACTGGTTCTGGCTGACTCCCCTGGCGTTCCTCTGGGCTACATCCGCCCTGATAGATTTCCTGAACTACTCGGACTACTTCCAGATGGGGATAGAAAGCAATTTCGCCAATCTAGTGGGAGGCATGGTGGGGCTGTCACAGTACGTCCTCCTGGAGAGGGGAGTCTTACTGGCTAACGTCCCCGACAAGGAGGACATGGCCCCATCTCTGGATTATCTCGGGGCCTTCTCTAGGGGCTTCGCATACCTGCTAATCGCCTCCACCGGAGAAATCAGTGGGGCCCTGCCCTTCCTAACCGCCCTGATAGCCGGGTGGGACGGCCTGAGGAACGGCATCCCTATCCTCCTGCACGGGTCCGTAGTCGCCCAGTATGTATTCCTGACACTGTGGGTCGATGTAGGCCTCGAGGAAACCCTCCTCTGGCCGATGCTGGCGGGCCTTGCCATGATTGTCATGGCCTGGTCACAGAGGGACCCCTACGGGACTCCCGTTGAAGAGTCACCGAACCCGATTTACACTCGGAGCACAGCCTTCGACGTAGAGAAGGACTTCGGTATGTTCGGTTCGGCATTCTTCCTAATCTCACTGTTCCCATACGCGGAACACATTGGTATCGACGTTGCCTTCGGGTTCTCAATCGTACTGCTCTCCTTGCACCACGTCGTTCTGGGGTTCGGGCGCGATCAGGGATGGAGGAGGATGCTGAGTCTGGTCGGACTCCCATCCGGGCTTATCGTCACCGGGGTGTCCGTCGGGGGACTGGCCCCCGTGATCATGAACTTCCTAGCTGCCCTGACTCTGATGGGCCAGGCGGTCCTATACGCTTCGAGGGGAGGTCTCGAGATAGGAAGCACCGTAGAGGGATCCTCCCCACATGTATCGGAAGTTGGTATTCCGACGCACGAGAGCACAAACGAAACTGCAGAGAGCCAAACCGAGGAGCCGCAGGTGCAGGATGACCTCGAGACCCTAGAGGACTGGAAGCCCGTAGAGGCCCAGCCAATACGAGCACCCACTCCTTCCTTCGCATCGGAGGACACCCCGTTTGACATCAGGCTCGACCCAAAGCTGATGGAGAACCTCATGAGGACGATGGAGGGCAATCAGTCAGTTGACTTCAGCAAGTGGAAACCCGTTGTGAATGTGAGCTCCAACGGAGCGATAGTACTGAATTGGGAGAAAGTCGTCGAGGAATCGAACTAGACGCTAGC
>Ga0208765_1000059_pt1 | contig 60432 bp, 57 predicted proteins | sample ETNtaG_2_FD_185783 | JGI IMG/M metagenome (GOLD analysis project Ga0208765, IMG submission 185783) | Marine microbial and viral communities from oxygen minimum zone, Eastern Pacific Ocean - ETNP201406SV203 (SPAdes) (version 2) | ecosystem: Environmental > Aquatic > Marine > Oceanic ...
GCTGAACAACTTGGTTACGAAACGGCCTGGGTGTACGACACTCCAGCCCTTCAGTTAGACGTATGGATGATTCTGGCATTGGCGGCGAAACGCACCGATCGAATCAAACTCGGTCCAGGAGTTCTGATCCCGTCGCTGCGTCATCCAATGGTCACAGCGTCAGCTATAGCGACCCTGGTTGATTTAGTGGGTGAGGAGCGTGTGATCATCGGCGCCGGAACCGGGTTCACCGGTCGACGTGCAATGGGCCAAAAACCTCTCAAATGGGCCGAGTTTCCCGAAATGATCGAACAAGTACGATCCCTATTGAGAGGCGAGACGATCATTGTTGATGGCAAGTCGGCTGCAATGCTGCACTGGGATAGCCAGGCACCAGATCGACCGATTGAAGTGCCGTGGATCTTGGGTGTTAATGGTCCTAGAGGACTGAATACTGCAGCTGAAATAGGGTGCGGTGTGTTCACTTCGCGACCCCGCCCGGACGCTAACTACGAAAAAGTTGATGACGTGATCTTGTTGACAAGCGGAGCGGTTATGAGTGGAGATGAAACGGTTGACTCCCCTCGAGTGATCGAAACCGCGGGACCATGGGTGAGTGTCGCCTACCACGCCTTCTTAGAGCAGAGCGACCAACGTTTAGAAACACTGCCCAACGCCCAACAATTCAGGGAACTCGTCGAACAAGTCCCCGAAGATGAGCGTCATCTCCACGTCCATGCAGGACACCTGACACACCTCAACGACATAGACCGTGAAGTCGTTGTCGGCGACTCGATGTTTCTTTCACCGTTCACCCTGCCCGAAGCTGAAGTCAAAGGTCGCATAGATGAACTTGAGTCACACGGCATAACAGAGATCGCTTATCAACCCATGGGCGACATAGAGCGAGAAATGAAGACCTTCGCAAAAGCTGCTGGCCTCAGCTAAACAGCGAGAACCAGAGTGTTAATCCCTAAATAGAAGCCAGACGTTTGCTAACTGCGGGCTGCCCTGACTGTGTCAGCGATGGCATCAGGGTCTGGCGGTGCGCCATAAAACATCATGGTTGACCGATCGGCGAACTGGTTTCGCTCCTTGAGTTTGGCCCCAACTTCTTGAGGAGTCCCCGAAACACAGAGAAGATCAACAAGATCATCGCTAATCTTCGAGGTCATTTTCTTCCAGTCGCCCTGCTTTGAGAGCTGATTCAACTCGGGTTGCAGATTCTCGTAACCGTGAAAATCGAGAACACCCGCATAAGCAGGAGTTGAACCGTAAAAGGCCAGTTGAGCTGCCGCTTTGCTACGCGCATCTTGCACTTCTGCGTCGTCGCGGCCCATGGCAACAATTGTGAGGCATGCCACCGTGACGTCCTCCGCTTCTCGACCCGCTGATTCCGCAGCGCTTCGCAACACGGGAAGCGTTTCCGTTTCCATATGGTCAGGTGTGTGAAACGGATGAACGAAGAAGCCATCCGCTGCCTCACCAATCGTCTGAACCATCTTCGGACCAACCCCAGCCACATAAATCGGGGGTCGGTCAACGTTGAGCGGACCTGGACTGAAGAACGGAGTCATCAGGGTGTGGGTATAAAACTCGCCGCGGAAGTCGAGCTTTTCGCCCGTTTGAAAGTTGTCCCAAATAGCGTGCAGCGCAGCAATATATTCCTTCATTCTGGCCGCGGGCTGCGACCAGCTTTCGCTGTAGCGCTTCGTGATATGTGGCTTTATCTGAGTTCCCAATCCCAAGATAAAGCGACCATTTGAAAGTCGCTGCAAATCCCACGCCGTTACAGCACACGTCATGGGATTACGAGCAAAAGCGACAGCTATAGCCGTGCCAAGTTGAATGTTGTCTGTTTGTTGAGCAGCGAGCGCCAATGGCAGAAAAGGATCGTGAGAGGCCTCAAAAGTCCAGGCAGCGTCCAGTCCCATTTGTTCAAACGTCACTGCTTCAGACGCGCACCCGTCAGCCGAGGAAGCGGTGGTCGCGCCGTCAATTATGAATTCTGTCATCGTGTCCTTTATGGCTCAGTCGCCGTACCAGTCAACACCGCCTTGACCGTTTTGGCGGGCTATCTCCGCTTGAGCCATGGTTAATTTGGCTAGCTGGTTCATGTGAACTTCGTCTGGTCCATCGGCGATCCGCATTAGTCGTCCCATGACGTACATTTCGGCGATGGGTGTGTCGCCGCTGACTCCCTTACCGCCGAAGATCTGCATAGCTCGTTCAGCAACGTCATGCGCGAGTTTCGGTCCAACGATTTTCACCATGGAAATGTAATCACGGGCGCCCTTAGCTCCCGATCTGTCCATTTCTGCGGCTGCCTTAAGCACCAACAGTCGAGCCTGTTCAATAGCACAACGTGCTCGAGCGATATCTTGGCGAACTGAAGAGAAGTCTCTGAGTTTGCTGCCGAAAGCTTCGCGTTGTTCAGCTCGGGTGCACATCAAGTCGAGCATCCTTTGGGCCATTCCGACATTGGTCATCGCGTATTGGAAACGTCCAGGCCCTAGCCGACCCTGAGCTATTTCAAAGCCTCGGCCTTCACCCAAAATGATGTTGTCTATAGGCACGCGGACGTCGTGATAGGCGAGTTCGCCGTGACCTGCTGGGGAATGGAAGTTACCGAACACCGACAATGGGCGAACGATTTCTAGACCGGGAGTGTCCTTAGGGACTATGACCATGGAGTGTCGCTGATGTCGAGGGTTGTCCGGGTTTGAAACACCCATCGTGATAACGAATTCGCACAGTGGGTGGTAGATGTTGCTGCTCCACCACTTACGACCGTTGAGGATGTAGTGATCACCGTCACGGTCTATCTGCAGCTCCATGTTCGTAGCGTCAGAAGATGCGACCTGAGGTTCGGTCATGCCGTAGGTGGACCGTATCCGCCCTTCCATCAAAGGTCTTAGCCACTGGTCCTGCTGCTCCGGGGTCCCATATTTCGCGAGGACTTCCATGTTCCCTCGATCGGGGGCTGAGCAGTTGAATACCTCAAACGACCATGGGACCCGACCCATGACTTCTGCGAGTGGGGCGAACTCTAAATTTGTGAAACCCGGGCTCCATTCGCTGTACTCAGCAGGTAAAAACCAGTTCCAAATGCCGGCATCTTGAGCTTTGCTCTTCAAATCCTCAACGACTGGGGGTTGTTGCCACATGTTGGCCGGATCTTCAATGAACGCGTGATGTTCGGCTTCTGCTGGGTACACGTGCTCCTGCATGAACCCTTCAAGCTTTTCTTTATGCTCAAGCGTCTTTTCGTTGTAGTCAAAATCCACTTTCAAACTCCCCTTCGAGTTGGATCGCTGAACCGAATAATTCCACAAGAAGGCAGGTCCATGTATCGCGAATGGACTCAGATCAAGGATCGGCTATGGTGTGGATCCGTTCAGTAGGGCTGAGGAGATTCCGTGGAAGACGACAATTCTCTGGTTCCAGCGATGGTCGCTGTGTTCATCGGTCTTGGTGGAGCGTTGGCTGGTGTGGCGGTTGTCCTAGTAACCGTTCTCGTGCTGATCTAGCTGCTGACTGCCTGACGGTTTAGTTCCCTATAACTCCAAGTCGGGCATGTCTTGAACCACACTGCCTGACCATGATGGCTGGCGCTTTTCAATGAAGTGCATCACGCCTTCGGCCGCATCTGGTTGGCTTCCGAGCCAAGGGATAAGACGGAGTTCTTTGCGGAAGGTCTCGTCAATTTCGGGTCGCAAGTTTTCCCACATCATTTTTTTTGTAACAGCTACTGACACCGGGGCTGTGTTAGCGGCGACATCTCGCGCCCAGTTGAGAGCTGTTTCCAACACCTGGTCAGTTGGGAGTGCTTGTGCTGCTAAGCCAATTTGTTCAGCTTCTGTGCCCGAAAAGAAACGGCCGGACATCAAAAGATCACTAGCGACTTGTAAACCGACCATCCGAGTTAATAATTTGGTCGAACCCAATTCTGGGGCGATGCCTCTCCGCACAAATGCGAACTGGAGTTTTGCGTCTTGGGCTACGAACCGCACGTCGCATGTGAGTGGGAAAGTGAGACCGACACCGACGGCGTGCCCGTTTATTGCAGCAACAACGGGTTTTGATACGTCCCAAGGCATTGTTGTTGGGGTGCCTTGCTCATGGGGGTTTGCGTCAGGTTTGTCGGCAAAGGTGTCCTCGCCTTCCGAAAGGTCTTGTCCGGCACAGAATGCTCGTCCCGACCCCGTTATGACCACTGCGCGCACCTGGTCGTCTGTTTCTGCGTCGGAGAGCACCGAGCCAATCTCGGCAGCCATTTTGGTGTTCCAGGCATTGAGACGTTCTGGCCGGTTCAACGTTAGAAGAGCAACGCCTTGGTCAACTTCGTAGAGGATTGATTCATAGGTCATCGTCGCAGAATAGTTGTGCGAAGCTTGTCCCTGACGAGGAAAGAGAGTCGCGTGGCATTAGCGGATAGGCATTTCGAGGTACTTGAAACCAACGGAGTGAGGCTGCGTTGTGTTGTAGAAGGCGAGGGTCCTCTCATCATTTTGATGCACGGCTGGCCGCAATGTTGGTACTTGTGGCGTCACCAAATCGATCCGCTGATCGCTCAAGGGTGGAAAGTATGTGTACCCGACCAACGCGGTTATGGCTATAGCGATTGCCCACCAGATGTTGATGACTATCGCATTCGTGACTTGGCGGCAGATATTGACGGTTTGGCAACGGCACTTGGGTACGACGAGTACGCGTTGATGATCCATGACTGGGGAGCGCTCGTGGGCTGGAACGTGGCGCTGTTGTATCCCGAACGTGTCCGCGCCGTTGTTGGTATGTCGGTGCCCTACGGCCGGAACTTAGACCCAGCTTGGTGCACTCAGGAATTTTGGGGAGACAACTTCTTTTATTGGGCGTTTTTCTGCGAAAACGTAGGAGGAGCCGAAGCTCATTTTGAGGAGGATATTCGCAAGTCACTGTTCACTGTGCATATGTCAGCGTCAGGTGATTCTGGTCCGTCTGTGGATCAACAGGGAAAGAAAACGATGCTTGAAGCAGCTCCCGCGCCTCCCGCGGAACTTCCGGGTTGGATGACAGACGAAGATCTTGACTATTACGTTGATGCCTATACGGAGTCAGGTTTTCGTGGTGGTCTGAATTGGTACCGGAATATCCCTTATTTCTTAAGTGACACAGCTGAACTCGACGGACGGAAGATCAGTCAACCTTCAATTTTTATTACCGGATCCGAAGACCCGGTGCGGCGGATGACCGGCGGCAGGACAGGAGCTGAACTGTTCGAAGATTTACGTTCGGTGCACGTAATCGAAGGGCCTGGACATTGGGTGCAGCTTGAAGCAGTGGAAGAAACGAACCAACTGCTGCTCGAATTCTTGGCCGAGTTTGTCTGAAGTCTCGTTAGCGGATAGGGCTTTGGCCTGTCAGACTCTCCAACATGAGTGAACCAATCATGAGCCACAGCGAATCAATCGAAATAAACGCGTCCGCGGAGACAGTCTGGTCGTTAGTGACAGATATGGAACGTTACGGCGAGTGGAGTTCAGAGAACACTGGGGGTTACTGGCGAAAAAATGAGGAAGGAATTCCGGGCACGGGCGCAGTCGGCGACGAATTCGTTGGCATTAATCGGCGCGGTGAGGATGAATGGAAGGCGCTGGTTGAGATTATCGATCGAGAAGAGAATCAGACCTTTGCCTTTGTCACAGGTGGTACCGCGATGAACCTCATTCACTGGCGTTATGACCTAGAACCTAATGATTCCGGCACCACATTGACTGAGTCATGGGCACTGATGAACCTGTCTCCTTTGATGATCGAACATGGTGATGAGGAAGTGCAATTCCGAGCTGCCAATGCGAGAGAGAGCATTACTGCAACTCTTCAAGGTATGAAGGCGGCAGCCGAGAGCTGATTTAGTGAAGACTCGTGGCCCCTTCATAGTGGCCTGCTTGGGTGGCTTGCTCAGCGGTCTTGACACATCGGTCAATATCGCTTTTCCAGCTATCACTGCGGCCTTCGCTATTGATGTTTCTCAGATCCAATGGGTCGTTGTTAGTTTCGTTCTGACTTACTCGGTTTTGTTACTTCCCGCCGGGCGATTGGGAGACAGGTACGGCCACGGTCGAATAATGGTTATTGGGATAGTCGCCCAAGGGGCCGCCTTCGCAGCTTGCGGCCTCGCTCCTTCATTCGCTTTGTTCCTCTTAGCACGAGTCAGCCAGGGCGCAGCAATGGCGCTTATCTTAGGAACCGCCCCAGCCCTAGTAACTCTGTCGGTGACTGAGGAACGTCAACCTCGAGCCTTAGGTATTTATTCGATGCTCAGCGCTGGCGGGCTCGCGATGGGGGCTCCACTTGGGGGACTGTTGCTACAGAAATGGGACTGGCCCTCTGTCTACTTTTTTCGGGTCCCTTATATGGGTGTTCTTCTGGCAACCGCTTTGATTGCTGGGTTGCATAAACAGACACAAGGTAGGGGTCGGCAACCCCTTGACCTTGTTGGAGCCGCGACGTTCGCCGTCGGCTTGGGCTTGACTCTCTTCGTCGCCAGTCGTGGTTTGACATGGGGGTGGACGACACCACGAACACTGATCTTGGGGTCCTTAGCGTTAGCGACACTGGTTGTGTTTTGTTTCGTTGAAAACAGGGCAACACTCCCATTGGTAGATCTTTCGCTTTTTCGACGGCCAGGCTTCGGGCGAGCAAATTTGTTGAATGCCATCGCGAACGCTTCGATGTTCAGCATTTGGTTTCTTGGCCCGTACCTGCTCGTAGATATAAGAGGGCATGGACCAATCTCGGGTGGGCTGATCCTCGGAATCGCGCCAACTAGTACAGCGTTGTCGGCTTGGGCTGCCGGTCGGATGATTGAACGCTTCGGTCTTTTGAATCTCACTCGATTCGGACTTGCTTGTCAGGGGCTTGGCCTGCTGCTGTTCAGCAGAACTGACTCAAATAGCCCCCTGGTCGTGCTCATTGTTGTGCTGGGTTTGGTTGGAGTAGGCCTGGGAAGTTTCCAAGTTCCCAACATGAGCTTTGTCATGGCCTCAATACCTCGTTCACAACAGGGTGTCGCGGGCGGTATGACGCAAATGGTACGAACGGCAGGCCTCGTAGCGGGCCTTGCCGTATGGAACACAGCTTTTGTTGGTTTTCGCGATCGGCGATCAAAAAATCTGAACATCGAAGATGTAACGCTGCCGGAAGTGTTTGTGCCCACCTTCGCTGAAGTTATAGGTATGTCAGGTTTACTAGCGTTAATCGGCTTGGCACTGACGATCAGAGTCAGGTTCGATAATCAGCTCACACCTGAGCTTCGCGACGAGATGTGAACGTGTTTACACCCACCAGTTCGCGAATTTCGGCGGATGGCTCCACTGTGCCAGCATCCAATGGGGTGCCGGTGCTGTCGGCGATGCGCGTCATCATGTAGAAGTTCGCCGAAACCGCGACTGCATCGATCAACACCTCTGCTCCCGCGACCTCGATCACATCGTCTTTCACCGAGGCCAGTTGGTCGCCGTCTTCTTCGAATATGGCTTCACACAAACGAGATAACAAGGCCCCGTGTTCAACCCCACCATCACCGGATTCCGAGTCACCCACGGCTTCGAAACTGACTTGAGTATCTTGACTCATTCCACTCAGACCGAGCAGAAACGCGTGACTGGTAGTTCAGTAGAAACACTCATTGAGTTTCGATGTACGCGCTGCTATCACTTCAACTTGCATGCGACTAAGCGAATTTTGGTCCGAGACAAGATCTGAAAGTAGGTCACCAAAACGCACGTACTGAGCTGAAGACAAAAGACTCAATGATTCGTTTTCGAACGGCACAGCGCTCAGTGCTTTCAAAACGTTGGGGCCTTTGATCTTTGCGGTGGGGACCCAATGAGAGGTGACTTGCAACGGAGTTTCACTGATTTTTGGGGGCTCAGAAGCAGAGGGGGTAGGGAGCTCAACACGGTCCAAATTCAGTGCATCAGCAAACCTGTCAACAGCGTTCGCTTGAGCCACGACGGCCACGAGCTCTACATAGGCCTCAGGATGGATACCGCTGCCCAAAATTGAGGCGTGCCACTCAGCTGTAAGAGTTCCAGGGTGGCTTGTAATGCGCCAAATCGCATCAACGGCGGCCTCAGGTAATACATGATCGCTAGAGACAAGTCCTTCTATTTGGCTCGGTGCTTCCCAAGGAGCAAGTTCCGCGGAATCTCTGGCTCTGCGGACCTCTTCAACAATCGCTAACCGTTCAACCCCGGACCACCAACTTCCAGTGGTAGCCCACCGGGCAGCTATCTCAGCGTGGGCCTCATCAAGGTCTGCGCGAATAGGAAGTTCAGTGGAGTAAGCGGCCATGCACAATCCTGACATAATCCGATAAAAGGTTCAGGAAAGATTTGTTTGTTCAGTGATGACGGCGATAGGGAAAGTATCCTACGATCCAGTAAAACGCTCAACAGCACGAAGGAGTGAAGATGGCAACACCTCAACGAGCCATTTTTAATGGAATGGGTCAAAACCAGTGGTATGTGCATCTCAGCCGCACAGAGGGAGCGGACTTAGGCGCGATCAAATCAGCGATTGCAGATCTTCGAGCCGCATGCGCTTCCGACGATATAAATCTGACCCTTGGATTCGGTCCCGGGCTTTTGCCGGATCTGACCGATGACGTCCCTGACGATTTTCAAGGGTATGTAACGGTCGAGTCCGAAGACGGATCAGGTCGACAGGCCAAAGGCACGCAAGAGGAATTGCTTTTGTGGCTTAACCACGACGACAAAGACAAAATTTGGAAAGCTCAGTACGACGCACGTACCGCGCTTGAAGGTCATATGGCTGTCGCACGCGAAACACCTACCTTTATCTACGGTGATTCACTCGACATGACTGGATTTAAGGATGGGACTGGTAACCCAGCCGACGAAGACCAACCAGCTGTTGCGATCGTGGCTGATGGGGACCCAGGAGCAGGTGGTAGCCATATCATTGCTCAACGATGGGTTCATGACCTTGATGCATGGAACGCTCTGTCCGATGACCAGCAAGAAAAGAACTTTGGACGTAAAAAATTCCCGGGTATCGAAAAGACTGACACCCAGGAGGCGTACAGCCACCTCAGCCATGTTGAACTTCGCGAAGATGGAAATCACGGCAACGAAGGTTCTGCGAAACGAAATGAAATAGCGAGACGATCCACGCCTTACGCCTTCCACGATGGAACCGTAGGACTGTATTTCATGGCGTTCTGTAAAGATCAAGCGCCGCTTCGGGAGCGGATGCGCAGGATGTATGGCCTAGATGACGCTAACGGCGTGCGCGATGCCATGACTGATTATTCGAATCCAGCTTCAGGCTCTTTCTATTTCGCGCCGAGTGAAGAAACACTGGATGCCATAACTGGTTGATACTCCGCTGGAGTTCAAAAGGTAAAACACTATGAGGCGGCTGGCATGGGCCAGTCGCCTCACTATTTTGCGGCAACTCTGCATCGGGAATTTGGTGTCAGTTAGCTGGCGACGCTTCCCATTGGACAAGAGTGAAATCCGGGTCACCCTCCCGATCTTCAAACACAACTGAAACCGGCGCACCGATCTCAATATCTTGCATAGGGTCACCGAGCAGGTTCCCAACCATGCGTATGTTGCTTGCATGAGGTAGCTCAACCAAAACGATTATGTAGGGACCGCGATCAGACAGGGCGCGATGGACCGGATGGTGTGGACGTTGCCAGCTGTAGATCTGGCCCACGGGATCAACCGTGACCCAGTCAATTTCCATCGAATTGCATTGATGACACATCCACTCTGGGCCCCACTGGTGGAGACCACAGTCAAGGCATTGCTGAACTCTGAGTTCGTGGGCTTGAGCGCCCTCCCAGAAAGGAGCGTCGAGACCATCGTTTGATGCCGCGGGCTGTCGCAACCCCGGAAGGTGAGGTTCTGTAGTAGATCGGCTCATCCCAGAGTCTCCTCAGTTCCGTAGATAGCTGTTGAAGCGACCGCAACCATTGGTCCTGCGTTGGCCAGGGCGACCTTTGCATCGGGCACTTGATTAGAAGACTCGCCCCGAACCTGGCGCACAGCTTCCACCTGCAGTCCAAGCCCATGCATGTAGCACTCAGCGAGGTTTCCGCCACTGGTATTGAGCGGTAAGGCACCTCCGTCTGCTCGCAAGTTGTCGAAGGTCAACACTTCATCTGCGTTCTCATAGGTACACAGTCCATGTTCGATCAAGCTCATCACAACCCCACCTGTGAAGTTCTCGTAGCTTTGCACTACGTCTATATCGTCCGCGGTGATGCCAGCTTGTTGGTAGAGGTATTTCACAGCTGGTTTGAAGCTTGAGGTGACGTAATCCGTAGCATTTTCTGCTGTAGCTCCCGACCTGTGCCCTCCACTTTGCTGAGCAGCTAGGACGAGAGCAGGAGCTTTGGCTAAATCTTTTGCGCGGTCGGTTCTAGTAACAATGATTGCCGCTGCCCCATCATTTTCAAGGCAGCAGTCGAACAGTCGATACGGTTCGGTAATCCAACGCGAAGAGTCGTAAGTCTCTTCGTCCAAGGTCCGACCGTGCATCACCGCTCGCGGATTGTTTTGTGCGTGGTGGTAACAGGCCATAGCGATCGCGCGCATGGAACTTCTTCCAACTCCGTGTTCATGCATGAATCGGGTAGTGCGCATCGCGTACATTTGAGCGGCGCTCATCATTCCGTACGGCAAGGTGTACGCGGCGGGGCCGCTGACTGGTCGAGAGCCACCGCTGCGCCCGAAACGCCCGAATTGACCTTGTGCCAACCCTCGGTAAGCAACAACGACGTTCGCGGAACCAGCGACAATCGCGCCTGCCGCATTTTGTACAGCCGCCGCCGCGCCACCACCTCCACTCGTCCACTGCATGTTGGAATAACGAAGTTCAGGGATTCCGAGAGCATTAGCTAGACGTGGAGGATCATTTCGGTCGTTGGAATAAGAACAAAATCCGTCAATTTCCTTCGGACTGATGCCTGCGTCTTCGCATGCGGCGAGAATTGCTTTTAGAACAAGAACGAATTCTGGGTCAGTAGATTGACCATGTTTGTAATATGTCGTTTCCCCAACTCCAACGACCGCTACTTTCCCTCTTAGGTTGTAATCGTCACTCATGATGGTTCGACCGTAGTTCCTTGAGCGGCCAGTTCGCTGAGCTCTTGGTTCTCGAGCCTGCAAGGAAGCCAATCTTTCATCACCTTGGTCCCCAAGGCTTCGTAAAAGTCGATTGAGGGTTGATTCCAATCAAGGACTTGCCATTCGAGGCGGGGACAGTCGCGTTCTACTGCGATGCGCGCCAATGTTGCGAGCAGTAATTTTCCAATACCGCTGCCCCTATGTTCTTCAGGAACGAACAGATCTTCGAGATAAATGCCTTGTTTTCCTCTCCAAGTTGAATAGTTATGAAAGAAGAGAGCGAAACCTCGAACTTCATGTCCAACCTCGGCTAGTAGACATTCAAATGGCGGAGGTTGAGAAGATAACTGCTGGGCTATCGAGTCCGATGTTGCTTCAACAGCATCTGGTTCTCGCTCATACTCTGCCAATGCCTGAATGAAGTTAACGATGGTGTTCGCATCTTCCGCTGTGGCGATTCGAATCTTGGTTTCAGTCACCGCTATGGCCTAGCACCAGGTCGCCCTTCTTTGCTACTGGAAGGGGGATCTTGATTAAACCGATGCCAAACAGTTTCCTAGCGACTAGAAATTTAGGGGATGAGCGATAACCAACTTTCTCAGTTTCGCCAAAGTATCGACAATATCGATGCAGCCCTCGTCCATATGTTGGCTGAACGATTTCACATCACCAAGGCGGTGGGTCGCCACAAGGCGGAAGTGGGAATGCCCCCAGCCGACCCCGAGCGTGAACAAGAGCAAATTAAGCGGCTGCGAAAACTTGCCGAAGAGGCAGGACTTGATCCTGAATTTTCAGAAAAATTCTTACGGTTCGTGATTGATGAGGTAATTCATCATCATGAACGAATCGCAGATGAGCCTCGGTAATTTTGACTTTCAGGAAGATAAGAAAAGTCAGGGTTGTTTTAGGACGTCGCTGAGGGTGTCAAAGATCGTCCCTATCTCATCATCGGTGATGATCAGTGGCGGACAGAACGCAAGTGCCTCGCCGATTCCCCGGCACACTATTCCGCCGGCGATCATTGCGTCTCTTGCCGGTATGGCATCTTCACCGAGTTCGCAGGCCCAGATTCCACCTATACCCCGGAAGCTTTTGATGGTGTCGTCACCGAGCAAGGCGCTGAATCCGGCTTCCATTTGATTGCCGATGCGTTGCGCTTCAGCAACGAGACCCTCGGATTCAATTACTTCGAGGTTCGCGATGGCAGCTGCAGCTGCTGTCGGGTGACCTGAATATGTGTACCCATGCATCAGTTTTGCCGTCTCGTCGTTGGTCATCTCCTCGTTAAGTTCTTCGGAAAGGATGACCCCTGAGAGAGGTATGTAGCCAGATGTGACGCCCTTTGCAAACGTCAACATATCTGGGGTGACGTCAAACGTTTGGCTGGCAAACCACTGCCCTGTTCGTCCGAAACCGCAAATGACTTCATCAAAGATCAGTAACGAGCCGTGTTGGTCGCACAGACGACGTAGCCCGGGCAGATAACCATCAGGTGGCATTATCACCCCGCCAGCGCCTTGGACTGGTTCGCAAATGACAGCAGCGATCCGTGAACCGTGTTGGGCAAACAGGCTGGCGGTTTCCTCAATGTCGTCATTTGGAATCTCAACTACGTGAGGTAACAAGTCGCCCCAGCCAACACGATTAGGTTCGATTCCTTGGACGCTTGTTCCACCGATGTTTACCCCGTGGTACCCGGCGGTTCTCCTGATAATGATCTGCCGATCGGCGTCACCTCGTCGTTGATGGAACATCCGCGAGAGCTTCAAAGCCGTGTCCACGGCTTCTGAACCTGAACAACCTAGAAAAACTCTTCCATTTGGGTGAGGGCTAACTCTACGTATCGCCTCAGCAGCCTCAGCAGCCGGTGTGTTGGTGAATGGGTCGAAGGTGTTGTATGTCTGCAGATGATCTAGTTGATCTTTGATCGCGTTGATCACCTTCGCGTTTCCGTGACCAATCTGGCACAGCCATAAGCTCGCCATAGCGTCGATGTATTGCTTTCCCTGGTCGTCCACCAAGGTGCAGTCTTTCGCGCTGACGATGTTGATGAAGTCCGCCTCAGCTTTGCTAGGCAAACTGAAACTATGAAGTAGAGCGTCGGTCACCGCATCCCCCTTGATCCGTATCTGCGGTCGTAAGCACACACTAGGACCCAGACGGCACCGGCGTGAACTCGGGGTTCTTCGTAGATGTTGCCCGTGCTAGAGGTACCCTTCCAAGACGCAAGGAACACTCGGGTTGCAGTTGGGGTAAGAAAATGTCATTGAGTCATGGTCGTCCTATGGTTTCGATCCCGGGACCGTCAGTAATCCCAGATCGAGTACTGGCAGCGATGCATCGGCCGATGCCAAATATTTATGAAGGAGACCTTGTTGAGGTTTCCTACAGCGTTCAGGACGATTTACGAAAAATTGCCCGAACAGAACAACCTGTGTATATAAGCGTTTCTAACGGTCACGGGGCTTGGGAAATGGCCATCAGCAACACGCTGTCTCGCGGAGACAAAGTACTTGTTCTCGAATCTGGCACCTTCGCAATTGGGTGGGGAGAGATGGCGGAAGTCTCGGGTGTTAAGACAGAGATCTTGCCTGGGGAAGATCCCTACCCGGTGAGTCCCGAAGCGCTCGAAGAACGCCTCAAAGCTGACCTCTCCAGAGAGATCGCAGCAGTTATGGTCGTTCAGGTAGACACAGCGACCTCGGTTCGAAACGATATTCAAGCGATCCGCGCAGCAATAGACGCGGCGAACCACCCAGCGCTATTGATGGTCGATTGCATTGCTTCTCTTGGTTGCGAACCCTATGAGCACGATGAATGGGGTGCCGACATCACAGTCGCAGCAACACAAAAGGGGTTGATGGTTCCTCCAGGACTTGGTTTCGTTTTCGCGAGCGAGAAAGCGTTGCTTGCGCATAAACGTGCTGATTTGCGAACCGGATACTTCGACTGGGAACCGCGAACCAATCCCGAACAGCACTACAAGATTTATTGCGGAACTCCGCCCATCCAACATCTTTGGGCGATGCGCGAATCCCTAGACATGCTTTTCGAAGAAGGACTTGAGAATGTCTGGCGGCGGCACCGTGTTTTGGCTGATGCCGTTCGAGCTGCTGTCGATGCTTGGCAGGCTCCAGCTGGTCTCTCCTTTAATATCGTTGACCCCCAATCACGTTCTAATTCTGTGACGACTGTCCTGACCGGAGAAATAGATGCTAGCGAATTGCGCACTATCGCTGAGAGTGACGCCGGTGTGACATTGGGCGTGGGATTAGATGAGTTTGCAGATAGAGCAATAAGGATTGGTCATATGGGTCACCTCAACCCACCAATGATTCTCGGCACTCTTGGAACCATTGAAGCAGCCCTAACGAAGATGGGTTCTCCAATAGGTTCTTCTGGAGCAGCAGCAGCGGCCGCAGCTATTGGCGCAGCCCTGTAGAGGTTAAATCGGGAGGTTGCCAGTGGCGGTGCGTGTTGAGCCTTCGTCAGTCCATGCTGCAATTGTCCGCTGAGCGATTCTCATCTGGTGGACTTCGTCCGCCCCGTCAGCAAAGCGAGCCCAGCGGGCATGTTGATACATGTGAGCTAGTGGCGTATCGGTTGAGTAGCCGAGCGCTCCGTGAACTTGTATCGAACGATCAATTACTCGCCCAAGCATGTTCGCGACAAAATGCTTTGCCATCGACACCTCGGCCTTGAAGTCTTCTTTTCGGTCGATCTTGTAGGCAGCGTGTAAGACCATAAGTTTTGCTTGGTACAACTCCATCGTGCTGTCAGCGATCATCCATTGGATACCTTGTTTTTCGGCTAGCAACGATCCGTGAGAAAAACGGTTCAGGGAACGATCAACCATCATGTCTAGGGCAGTCTCTGCTTGTGCTATCCACCGCATGCAATGAGCTAGACGGGCCGGCCCTAATCGGTATTGGCCAAGTAAGTGCCCTTGGCCACGACCTCCTAACATCTGACTTTCATGAACACGTAAATCTTCAACCAGGATTTCGCTGTGTCCTGTACCACCGTGCATTGTTTCGACCTCACGAACTTCGTTCCACCCAGCATGAGGCAAGTCGATGATGAAGGCAGAGTTTGCTGCCTGAGGTATATCGGGGTTCTCTTCGGTTCGTACGACCAAGATGGCAAAGGTGGCTCTATGTGCGTTGGAGATGAACCACTTATGGCCATTGATCACCCACTCATCGCCATCTTGATATCCACTTGTTTGAATTAGCGTGGGGTCAGAGCCGGCGACGTCTGGTTCAGTCATGGCAAAACAAGATGTTGCTCGCCCTTCGCAGAGGGGTTTCAGATATTTGTCGAGTTGCTCCTCAGTGCCCCAGTGCAAAAGTGTGTGCATGTTGCCTTCATCTGGTGCTTGGCAATTCAGCACCCACGGCCCGTAATGCGACTTAGCTGCTTCTGCTTGAACCATCGCTAACTCGACATGTCCAAGGCCCATCCCTCCCCAGTCCTTGGGCATATGAGGCAGCCATAGCCCTTCGGCAAACGCCTTCTTACGCATCCCAATCAGATGAGAGACGTATTGGTCTCTATCAGTTTCGTCGAGTTTTTCGCTCTCAATTATTTCTTCCACGGGTTTCACTTCTGTATTGATGAAGTCCCTGATTCGGAGACGGATTTCCTCAAGTTCAGGTGAAAGACTGAAGTCGATGGTCACTGTTAGCTCCTAGCTTGATGGGAGAGGACAAGACAACTGAGTCTGGGCGCCACTCGAGAGAATCGAATGCTAATCGGGCAGTAATTCAGTGAGCAGGATTTTTGTTTCGCAGTTAAATCGAGATTGGTTCATTCCGATGATTTAAGAGGAATCTTTTTAGCTGCGGATTCGGTTTTAGCGAAGGTGTCGTCACTCATAACGGATCCGCGATCTATAACAGCGACCCTTCGGTTTGGAGGAGTTGTTGGTTGTTCAATTCGATGCGGCGGAGTGAGCGTCCTGGGCGCCTTCCTAGACGGGTCAACGTCTTCCTGAATTGTGCGGCCCAACTCAGCGCTGGTCGTAGCGGTTTCGTTATTTGGGGGTTTACCTGCCGCAGCTAGGAAGAAGACGCCTGTAATAGCGAGAAGGGTCAGCACTCCAAAGGCGTTTCTATAGCTAGAGATATCGCGAAGAAAGCCCACTAGGAAGGGGCCGCCTCCTACCCCCAAAATCATGAGCAGCGAACCCATGCCATAAATCCGCGGGTAGTCCTTGATGCCAAAGGCATCAGCGAGAAGTAAGGGATGGAACATAAGCAGATTGCCCATGGACGTTCCTAATATCACGGCACCCAACAGAACCATGAATGTCGTGTTGCCAATAGCCAAAATGGCTATACCAACTGCTTGGACGCCTAGTAGAACCGCAGTGAGTCGAGTTACAGATATTTTCAAGGCAACGATGCCTCCGAGGATCCGGGCTGCAACACTTGTCCCGCTTAAAACCATCAGAGTGGTGCGGGCGGTCTCGATATCGATCCTGTCTTTTGTCATTTTGAAGGTGTGTTGAATGGCCCCTACCTGAGCTGCCATAACAATGATGAATGTCACTGAAATCAGAATGAAATAACGAGATCGGACAGCTGTTTTGAAATCGACACCTTGGGGTGCTGGGGGAGTGGCGCCCTGAGCTAACGGTGGATCTCCATCGGGTCGAAGCCCGAGAGGTTCAGGCGCTGGATGAATTAAGAACCAGACAGCGGGCAACATTCCGATGAGGAATGCGACTGCTAGTCGAGGAGCCCAATAGACCAGAGAGTCGGCGTCAATGATCGTGGCTATGACTGGAGTTATGGCTATCCCACCAAGTGATAAGCCAGACGACGCAATAGATAAAGCGACTGAGCGTTTGCGAACGAACCAGCGAGTCACGATTGTGGAGCTTGGAACCAGGCTCGTGAGAGCGAAACCGAGTCCGAAGACAACCATAACGATGACCATTTGAGTTTCGTTTCGAACTTGTCCCAGAAGCGCTAACCCAGTCGCCCCGATGAGCGACCCAACGGTCATCACGAGTCGAACATCAAATTTTGAAAGAAGACCGCCCGCGAAATAGCCGGCTATTCCAGAGGTAGCAAAGAAGATGCCAGTGCCAGCCCCGGCGACACTAACGCTGAAGCCTTGTTCGACGACAAGTGCATCTAGAACGACCCCTTGCGCGTAAAAGCCGAGTCCTGATGTGACGGCCATCGTGATGAACAAGCCCGCCAAGACCAGCCAACCGCGGAAGATCCCGGGGGGTTTATCGTCATACATCTCCCGCCACGATGCCAGTTCCTTGACTGAGATGCTCACTCATGTGCAAATTTCTAGGCGGTAACTATTTTCTCTGGAGCTGATCTTGAGACGACACCGTGGCGATACGACCTAGAGTCGAGGTATGGCAACAATGCGTGCGGCCCGGATGGTCGATGTGGGTCAAATGATCTGCGAGGAGATCGAGGTACCTGGCATCTCAGATGGTCAAGTGCTGATCGAAAGCGAAATGGCATCAATTTGTGGCAGTGATCTTCATGTAGTGATGATGGGAGCAGGCTTGAGTCACCCTTTTCCCTGTCCGCACGGGTATCCAGGTCACGAAGGGATCGGCCGGATAGTCGAGTCAAAAGTTTCGGGTCTGGATGAAGGCCAGCATGTCCTAACTTTCCCCAATCCTCCCGTTGGTGAATGCTTCAACGAATACCAACGGGTGGGAGCTAACTATTGTGTGCCTCTGCCCGACTGTGATTTACCACGGTCGCATCTGTTAATGGCTCAGCAACTTGGCACCGTGATTTACGCGATGAAACAACATCCGCGTGACGTTGCTGGAGAGACTGTTGCGGTGATGGGTCAAGGGTCAGCGGGCTTGTTTTGGACCTATCTGCTGAAGCAAGCGGGCGCCGCTCAGATCATTGTCTCTGATCTTTCCGATACACGACTAGCGGTAGCGAACTCCTATGGGGCTGATGTTTGTGTCAACGCTGGAAATAATGACTTATCTTCAGTTGTTGGTGACTTAACAACCGGGAACGGAGTTGATTATCTCGTTGAGGCCGTCGGACGCGCGGAAACCTTTCGAGAATCAGTTGACCATGTTCGAATGGACGGCGAAATCATGTGGTTCGGTTTACCAAGCGTTGATTCCGACATTGAGATGAGATTTCACAAGTTCTTTCGGAAACGTCTTAGCGCGGCTAGTACCTACGGTGCTCAGGATGAAACTGATTCTGCCTCGTTTCGGGAGGCACTTGATTTGATTGCCAGTGGAGCAATAGATGTTGCTCCGTTGCTCAGCCATATCTTCCCGGTCGAAAAAATTGATGAAGCGATGCATTTAGCTCACGAACCTCATGAAGACCAAGCTCTCAAGGTGTCGATTGAATTCTCTTAGCAATTCCGAATTCGACCGGTAATTCGAAACGTCAGAGTTCGCTAAGTCGAGAACGAAGCAGAAAGGAAAAGATGCGGGTAATTGTGACTGGTGGCGCCGGTTTTTTGGGACGGCTCCTCATACAGGGACTCCGAGAAGAAGGAGTGGAAGACATTGTCGCGGTGGATGTCACTGAAGCTGAAATAGCGGGTTGTCGTATGGTGCAAGGAGATCTCGCTCACGACCAGTTTTTGCCAGAACTTCTGAAAGAAGAGCCATGCACTATTTTCCATTTAGCGTCGGTGGTGAGTGCTGGGGCGGAAGCTGATTGGGAGCACGCGATCGACCAAAATATTGGGGGCATGCTGCAGCTTCTGGAAGCATGTCGTCGATCGGGACATCTTCACAAGGTTGTGTTTGCGAGCACGTTGGCAGTTTTCGGTGGAGCGACAGCAGGTGGCGAAGTTGGAGACCTTGTGAAGCAAACTCCCTCGGGTACCTATGGCACAACCAAAGCAATTGGTGAACTTCTGATTAATGACGCGACAAGAAAGGGCCATATCGATGGTCGTTCGGCAAGGTTGCCGACCGTCATAGTCAGGCCAGGTGTTCCAAATGCGGCTGCTTCAGGGTTCGCGTCTGGAATGTTTCGAGAGCCGCTGGCCGGAATCCCTAGTGTTGTCCCGGTGTCTGAAGAAACAGTCATGGTTGTGGGTTCAGCGCAGAACACTGCTACGTGTATCCAGATGTTGGCCGAAATCGATGGCTCTCTATTAGGTCATGACCGTGCTGTGGGGGTCCCGGGGCTAAGCGCGACTGTTTCTGAGATGCTGAATGTACTGGAGATCGTTGGGGGATCTGAAGCTCGGGCCCTTGTTACTCTTGAGTATGACGCTGCAACGGATCAGTTAGTTCAGAGTTGGCCTGCACAGCTTGATGACTCTCGAGGGCGCGAACTGGGGCTACCCGCTGATGCCGACTTGGAATCCATGGTTCGGGCCTATGTAGAAATGATCAACCAGTAACCGAATCCAAAGCCGAAACAATGATTTCGCACCCTTCGGTCATCTCGGCTTCGGTCACGTTGAGCATTGGGGTTAAGCGAATGACGTTCCCGTAAAGGCCACCTTTGCCTACCAGCAAGCCCTTATCTTTGCAGACCTCGATCAAACTGGCAGCAGCTGAAGGGTTCGGTTCAATGCTCCCGGGTTGGACGCATTCAATAGCTTGCATGAGTCCTTTGCCGCGTAGTTCGGCGATCCAGTCGGTGGACTCGCAGGGTCCGCTCAGAAGATCTGTCATCTGACGACCGCGGGCAGCGGCGTTCGATTGTAGATCGTGGTCCTTCACGTATTTGAGAGTGGCGCTGCCAGCTGCCACGGACAAGGGGTTACCGCCGAAGGTAGTGAAAGAAGTGCGGTCCAAAACGTTCATGATCTCTGATCGAGCTACGCATCCGGCGAGAGTGATGCCATTGCCCACTCCCTTTGCGAAAGTAAGAATGTCGGGGACGATCCCATGGGCTTCGTATCCCCAGAAGTGGTCACCGGTTCTTCCCCAGCCAGTTTGGACTTCGTCGCTGATGAATAACACGTCATGTGCAGCCAACACTTTGTGCATCGCGCCGAAAAAGCCATCAGGGGGTGTTGCGAACCCCCCGACTCCTTGAATGGGTTCGGCGATCAGAGCGGCGAATCCTCCCGCATCAGTCATGTCGAGAAGCTGCACTAAATCAGTGACGCATGCTTGAGTAAACGCCTCATCATCTAATTCTCTAAACGGGCTTCTAAGGCGGTAGGGACCTTGAACGAAGTGAACGTCAAGTCCGCTGTAGCTACTTGTCAGCCAACTGCGATGAGATGTAACAGCTTGAGTTGTAAGCGATCGACCGTGATAGCTGTTTCGCATAGCTAACAATTGGTTTGATTGACGGTAATTAGTCGCAAGCAGTATGGCTGTGTCGTTGGCTTCTGAGCCCGAAGTAGTGAAAAGCACCCTTGCGTCAGGAATTCCTGATGTTGCAGCGACTTCTTCAGCGAACGACACCACCTGTTCGTTGAGATACAGAGTTGACGTGTGCATCACCTTCGAAGCTTGTTCTTGGACAGCTGACACGACTTCTGGGACAGAGTGTCCGATCATTGTGGTGAGGATGCCGCCGAAAAAATCTAGGTATTTGTTGCCCTCAAGGTCCCAGACGTAGCCACCGTCGCCGCGGTCTATTGAAATTGGTGTCTCATACAGTGGAGTGACGAATGAAGGCATGACTGCGCGGTAACGCTCGAGTAATTCGTGTGTGCTGGGCATATTTGTGTTGCCTGTTTCTCGGAAAGAACGGTCAGTTCATTAGCTATTTAACGGTAGTTGACGACAATCAAAGATTAACTGTGGCGATCGTACATCCGACCGCGAAAATCGGGATTGGTTCATAGAAGTGGACTGTTCCCGAGGCACCTTCGGTGGCCGCAGAAACAGTCATAAATGTGCGGATTTCAAAGGCGCCCTGCCCAGCGTCCAGATACGACTGGTTGTCGTTGTAAGACAGCATTGCTTCTTTGTCGCAGCGGGACCATTGATCTAAGAAGCGGCGGTCCCACTCTTCGTTGATTTTTCCGCTATCGGGTGTAGCTGGCCAATGGCTAATCCCACCGGTCCCAATTAGGGCGATTCTTTCGGGAACTGAGTCAGCTGCTTCCCTTAACGCTTGACCAAATTCCCAAGCTCGATGGAGAGGAGCTAATGGAGGACCTTGGCAGTTGATATTGGCAGGCACTATCGGCAAGTCATAACTAGGGGTCAAGAAATGGAGTGGCACCATGATTCCGTGGTCGAACTTCCACTCTTCTGCGTAACTCACGTCGCTGCGTTCCATCACCTTGTTGATTAGACGTTCCGACAATGATCGGTTACCCGGAATTCTTGTTTTTTCAATGCCCAGCCACTCAGGGTTCTCTATAGGTCCTTCGTAGTAATCGGCCATGCCCATAGCGAAGCTCGGCATGTTGTTCATGAAGAAGTTGGCGAAATGTTCAGCAGCAACGACGATTAGTGCATCAGGTTCGCTGTCTTCGAGTTGGCGACGCATGTCGTCGAAGGCATCGTAGAGACGATCTTTAGCCGCGGGGTCTGCTTGGTCGGCGCGTCCTACTATGCCGGGAGCGTGACTGCAGACACCGGCAAATACCAAAGGCATTGTCTATCTCCCGTTCTCTATGTTGCTTGTTTGGCCGAGTCGGTCTGAGTGGGCTTTAACGCCTTCATATCCGGTTACCGCGTAGACGCCCTCGCGGACTGGCCCGTGTCTATCCAATCCATCTCGCATTTGCTGCAAATAGTCTTGCCATTCAATCGAATGAAGCGCTGCGAAGTGCATCAAGATTTGGCCGTTGACTCCGAGATGAAATAGCAAACCAATGTCAGGCTCGGTTAAAGCACGCTCCTCTTCGGCGGACAGGTCGAAACCTACGAGCGCGCCGCGTCGATCAGCCGCGTACCGGGACTGAAAATCCTCATCGCGGTTGAGTTCAAACAGAAACTTCTGCACGTAGTACAGGCTCACCGTTTCAGATTCTAGGGTGATGGAAGCGATTCAAGACCGGAGGCTTCCTATGGGGATGTTCAGCGCATTGCGATCTGTTGTTCGATTCCGGGTATATGAACGTGATCGAACTCTGCGGAAACTGTCAAAAACCGCTGATGTTGGTGACTTGAGAACTATGGCCAAGAAGCGCATGCCGGCAGGTTGTTTCGACTACATCGATGGAGCAGCCCAAGATGAGGTCACCGCAGCTAACAACGTTTCGTCGTACAAAAATTACTATTTCCGACCCAGGGTCCTGAGAGACGTCGCCGCGATCAACACAACGACGACACTATTGGGCGGCCGAATACCGTTCCCCGTGATGATCGCACCTACTGGCTTTGATCGGATTGCTCATAGCCAAGGCGAATTAGCGGTAGCTCGTGCAGCGAAGAGGGCCGGAATCCCATATTCCTTATCGACTATGGGTACACGATCGATTGAGGAAGTCGCTGAAGTCAATGATGGAAGAAAGTGGTTTCAGGTGTATGTCTGGCGTGACAAACCACTGCTTAAAGAGATGTTGGAACGAGCTGCTGCCTCAGGATACGAAGGCATCATGATTACCGTCGACACCGCTGTTCTCGGTCGTCGAGAACGTGATGTCCGACGAGGATTCAGTCTTCCTCCCAAAGTTGGCTTGGACACCATCATCGATGGGATCCGTCATCCCAGATGGACTTCGGACTTTCTGCGAGCTGAACCAATCCAATTCGCGAATGTTAAAGGAAGTTCCGAAGTCGGGGATGGGTCGACCCCGGTCACCTTGTCCGACTACATCAATAGCCAATTCGACCCGACCCTTTCCTGGAGTGACATTGAATGGTTTCGAGATAACTGGTCCGGCATGATCATGATCAAAGGCGTGCAGACAGTGGAGGACGCAGAAATAGCTGCTGACATGAAATTAGATGGGGTGATTCTCTCTAACCATGGAGGCCGACAACTTGACTACGCTCCGTCACCAATTGATCTCGTTGCACCCGTAGCTGATGCCGTCGGCGACCGTACCTCCATCATTTGTGATGGAGGTGTGAGGAGGGGGAGCGACATCGTAAAGGCTGTGGCTATGGGAGCCGATGCCTGCATGATTGGCAGGGCATACTTTTATGCATTAGGAGCAGCAGGCGAACGGGGTGTCGATTGGGTATTGGAATTTCTTCGAGCGGGGGTGGAACACACAATGGCATTGTCAGGTGTTGGCTCCGTAGATGATCTCAACAGGGATCTGATTGAGGTTCGTTCGCGATGACTCCGACTGAGGGAAAGGGAGATGAGTCTCCAGTACAAAACGTTTTGTTCATTATGTGTGACCAACTCCGGTGGGATGCACTTGGATGTGTCGGACACCCGTTCATAGAGACACCAAATATTGACGCTTTGGCCAACAGAGGTGTCCGCTTCGATCGAGCTTTCGTAAATGGGGCTGTGTGCGGGTCATCGCGGATGAGTTATTACACGGGCCGGTACGTCATCAGCCACGGGGCGCGATGGAATCAAGTTCCACTCGAAGTGACCCAAAAGACTATGGGAGACCACCTCCGAGAGATCGGAGTGCCAGCAGTGTTGGTAGGGAAAACCCATATGAGCGCTGATGAAGAGGCTCGAAGCCGGCTGGCGATACCGGCCAATTCGCCTGAGTGGCTTTTCCTATCGGAGTGCGGGTTTGCGCCTGAAGAACATGACGATGGTTTACATCCAGACGACCGGGTGCCAGCGGACCTCCCCTACAACGATTTCCTACGCTCGAATGGTTTTGCAGGGGACAACCCTTGGCATACGGCCGCGAACAGTGTGCTCGACGAAAACGGGGAACTGTGTTCTGGGTGGCTTCTGAGGTCGGCACCGTTTCCGGCGATTGTGCCAGACGAACTCTCAGAAACCGCCTATATGACAGATCGGGCAATCGACTTCATCAATAAGGCTGGTGATGATCGTTGGTGCCTGCATCTCAGCTACATCAAACCGCATTGGCCATATGTTGTGTCAGATCCGTACCACGCTATGTACGCGGCGGAAGAAATGCCGGCACCCAATAGGACCGACGCCGAACTAGAAACCAACCACCCGGTTATTCGTGCACTTCACAAATCACGTATCGGGAAAGCCATGTCGAAGCCCCAAGCCAGACAATTGGTCTTACCTACCTACCTTGGACTGATCAAACAGATTGACGATCATCTTGGTCGATTGTTCGCGGAGATGGACCGTTTGGGAAGAAGTAAGGACACATTGATTGTGTTTACCTCCGATCACGGTGAGTACATGGGCGACCATTGGATGGGAGAAAAAGACTGGATAAACGAAGAGGTAGTCAGAGTTCCAATGATCGTTGTGGATCCGCGCGCCCAAGCGGACGTTACTCGGGGCACAGTGTCGAACGAACTAGTGGAGGCAATAGACCTAGTTCCAACCTTCGTTGAAGCGTTGGGAGGAGAGAACGAAACGCGAACGCAGTGGCTGGAGGGGGAGTCGTTGGTGCCGTTGCTACACGGCGGCCCCGGCACCGAACGGGACTTTGTTGTTTGTGAAGCGGACTGGGGATTCTTGGAGATGTCTCATTACGTCAGCGAAATGAATGAACCAAGAAAGCGTCGAGCCACAATGCTTCGGAACGATAGATACAAGTATGTATTGAGTGAGATAGGTCCCAATATTTTGTATGACCTTATAGATGATCCTGATGAACAGAATGACCGCATTTCTGACCCAGCTCTTCAGCCGGTTGTTTCTGAGTTACATGAGCAGCTGTTTTCCTGGTTTCGAAGTCGTCGACATGACACGACTGTTGCAGATCAAATGATTAATGCGACTAGCGAACCGGGGAGTACAGCTAAGCGAGGCATCCCTATCGGGTATTGGGATGAAGAAGAACTGGCGGCGGGAAAACGCGGAGAACTCTATTAGCTCTCAGAAGGCCAATGTGCGGACTATCACAACAGCTGCGCTGAGTGACGCCACGCTTAGAATCAGTCCTCGAAAGCGATCAAGAGAAATCTTCGGTCTAAGGGCTTTACCCAGGATGAGGCCCAAGAACATGCCAGGCGTGAGTACCGCTGCTAAAAGCAAATGGCGAAATCCGAATCTTCCGTCGAAGGCAAGAAATACCAGAATTGCTGGAGTGACTAACAACATGAAGCTGGCCATTGTTCCCCTAACTGCTCCAGGTGTCCGATGCCCGTGGAAGATGACGAACATGGGGCCAGGCAGTGCCGCAACGGTTGAAGAAAAGGCCGTAGCGGCGCCCGCAACGTAGTCAGAGGTAATCCCCGTCGGGGGTTTCAGTCCGCTCAGTTGCAGGGCAACAGCTCCAATAACAAAAGAGCTCACAAGCAAAGAAAGAGCCTTGGCATCGGTATAAGCCAGAATGAAAATTCCCATACCTAAGCCGACAGGGGCACCTACAAGAGCTCTTTTCCAAGCCACAACATGGGTTGATTGCCGGTCTGCCACAGCGTTTCGAATGTTCACGACCATCGCCATGGCCAACATGGGTCCGGGTAAGAGGTCTGGGTCGATGACCGTTAACGCTGGGCCGGCTATCAGAGCAGCCCCTATGCCCAGAGTGGCCTGGACTCCGCAGCCAATGGCTAGGAAGGCAAGAGCTATCAAATACTCGGTAATAGACACAGCAATAGGGTGGCGGTTGAAATCATTAGATCCTCAACAGGTAGATAGTCGTACGCTATAGACCGTGGCTAACAAGAAACCCAACGTCGTGCTGACTGGCTTTATGGCCAGTGGAAAATCCAGTGCGGGACGCTTGCTTGCATCGAAACGTTCTTTGGCTTTCGTCGATACAGATGACCTCATCGTCGAAAGACACGGGTCTATAGAACAAATTTTCGCTACTCAAGGAGAAGACGCGTTCCGGGAAATGGAACGAACTGTCGCCAAAGACCTTGAAAGCAAAGAGGGACTGGTGATCGCCACAGGTGGTCGGATGATGTTGGATCAGTATTGTGCAGACGCGCTTAGCTTGAATGGTCACGTTTTCTGTCTTTCTGCTTCTATCCAAGAAATTCAGCGGAGGTATACCGCCGACGAAGGTGGTGTTGTCCGTCCCCTACTGGCAGGTACGGATGAAACGAAGCTGCGGCGTCTTTATGAAGAACGAGCAACCGCTTACAGCCGGTTTGAACAAGTAGAGACCGAAGGACGATCGATCGATGAGGTCGTCGAACAAATCGAGTTGCTCCTCAGGAATACCTGAACTTCAGCCAAGACTGGGTGGGTTCTAAGCAACCAAAAACTAAGGACGTGTGGCTGAGCATGGGGATCTGGGTAAGACTTCAGATATGAACCGACGGTCGTCTGCCGCATTTGATGTAGTTGTGATCGGTGGAGGGATAATTGGGTCGGCTGTCGCTTACCAAATTGCCCGACGAAGTGACATGAAGGTAATGGTTGTAGACAAAGCGGATGGACCGGCCACAGGGTCCACCGGTGCTTCAGTCGCGATATCTCGTTGCCGCTACACGGTCCCCGAGGTTGTCCGTCTCGCCTACTGCAGCCAGCTGGCGTATCGATCCTGGGGTGACTTCACCGGGTTAGATGACCCTATTAGTGACTACACCCAGTTGGGGGCGTTGTGGGTTTTTGATCGCACCCAGAGCGAATTAGAAACTGAGTACGAACGGCTTCGCTCTAACGGAGTCTCAGTAGAAATCCTCACCCGATCAGAAGTGTTGAAACAATGGCCAGAACTGGATCTCTGTGTCGAACCGATCGACTTTGGGGATTTGGAACAACACCGATGCCGCCAGGGCAACTCGTTCCTGTTCGAGAATGAAGCTGGGATAGCTGACCCAGCTGGGGCAAATGCCGATCTTGTAACAGCCGCCCGAATGCAGGGCGTGGAGGTCATGTTTGGTGCTGGCGTGGTTGATGTGCTCGCTAAGCAGGACCGAGTCACTGGTGTTCGTTTAGACAACGGCGATGAGATTCATAGCGATCTAGTGGTCAACGCTGGGGGGCCCTGGTGTAACCGGATAAACCAAATGGCCGGAGCCCAGAAGCGTTGGACCCTTACCCCAACTCGAATCCAACTGATCTTGAGGGAGTGGTCTGGTTCTGATCCTCGCCTACCAATTACCTTCGACGGGAGCACCGATGGGTGCTACCGCATCGAAAGAAGCGGTAGTCAGATTCTTCTCGTGTCGCCTGAAATCCCAGAGTTCATGGAACCGACTAATGACCCCGACCATTTCGAAGTGAATCCAGATCGAAATTGTGTCGAAACGACGCTAGCTGCATTTCAACATCGGGTTCCGGGAATCAAACATGCTGGAACCACGACAGGGTTGTGCGGCTTGTACACGATTAACGAGCAGGACAGTCACCCGATCGTGGGACCAAGCGAAGTTGAAGGGCTCTGGTTAGCCAATGGTTTTAGCGGCCACGGGTTCAAACTTGCCCCTGGGATTGGCGCGATGGTTGCACGATCGATTACAGGAAACACAGCGCCGTTTGATCCCGATACGAATGACGACTTATTTGCTCTCGATCGAGTCCCATTAGCGACCTCGGGCGGAGTGTTCGCTTAACGCCAACCGCTTGTGAGTCCACTCCATCTCTCGGGGTAGTCATCTTGCAGCTCAGACAATGCCATGGCCCACGATGTTGGTACCCACCGGTAACGCGACTCCCACATGACAGCTAAAGAATCTGGACCTTTAGTAGGTGCTAGATCGGATTCAGTAGCTGATTTGAAGGCGTCACTGTCGGGGCCATGGGGAATGAATGAATTGTGAATCGAAATTCCGCCGGGTACGAAGCCCTCCGCCTTGGCATCGTAGACACCCTCAATTAGAGCCATTAATTCACTCATCACATTCGAATGAAACCAAGGTGGCCGGAAGGTATTTTCCGCTACTCGCCAGTGTTCTCGAAAAAGAATGAAATCAAGGTTCGCAGTTCCGGGAGTGTCCGAAGGGGAGGATAAAAGTGTCCAAATAGATGGGTCAGGGTGATCAAAGATCACTGGGCCTAACGCACAGAAGCGTCGCAGTTCGTAGCGGTAGGGAGCCAAATTTCCGTGCCACGCGACCACATCGAATGGTGAGTGTTCCAAGTCGTTGGCAAATAAAGCACCACTGATTTTGGCCACGAGCTTTGTTGGCTGATGATTGTCGTCATATTTGGCTACTGGATACTCGAAATCTCGGGGTAGAGCGTTTGCATCTACACCGACCAGCCCATGTTCTGGAAGGCTGAAGGCGGCCCCGTAATTTTCGCAGACGTAGCCGCGGGCTATTTCATCCAATAAGTCGACAGAAAATTTTATTCCGCGAGGAATCACTGCGATGTGACCGGGAGCGATCTCAAGATGTCCCATTTCGGTTCGCAGTAATAGGCGTCCCACGTATGGAGCGAGCATCAGCTCACCGTCAGTATCGACGAAGGCGGTATCGCCCATGGATTGGGTTGCCGCAAAATGATGTACTGCTCCGCCGGTTTGAAGTTCGCTGTTCCCGTTAGTGGCAACTGTTGTGAGACCCGTTAACCAACTTGCGTCGGGAGAAATTGAAGGAAACGGATCCCAGCGAAGTTGGGTAGCAGTTGGCGATCCTTCTTGATCAGGGCCGGTGCGAATTAGCCCAGGATCGGTTGGCTGTAAGTTGGTCAGGTGTTGAACCGAAGGTCGAATTCGGTACACCCAACTTCTTTGCATTGAACTACGTGGGGCTGTAAAGGCAGTTCCGGTGATTTGTTCGGTGTACAGATCGCCTGTGACTTTTTGGGGTGAGTTCTGGCCAACGGGTAAAACGCCGGCTTCAGCCTCAGTCTCGAATTGATTTCCGAATCCGGATTGGTAATTGAGTTCAACCATTACAACGATGCTAGGCGTCGGACCTAACCGCGGCGAACGACTCCGTTTGATTCCAGGTCTGCTATTTCTTCCTCACTTAGCTTAAGTAAGTCCTGCAGTACCTCCGTCGTGTGTTGCCCTTTTTCTGGAGCGGGGCCTTTCACCCGCACTTCTGGCGAGTCATGCATTCGAAACGGCGCAGCCACAGTTTCAAAATCACCGACAACGGGATGAGCAATAGTTTCAAATGCGCCGGTTGCTCTGACCTGGGGATCCTGGACCGCTGAGGCCGAATCATTGATCGGCGCCCAGATGCATTTGTGCTCGTCAAGTCGAGGGATCCAATGGTCTGCCGGTTTAGAGCCGATGCTTTCATCCAAAGTCGCGAGAAGTTCGGGCATGTTCTGGTAGCGAAGCCGACCGGTAGAAAACTCGTCTCGATTTAGGAGGTCCTCTCTATCTAAAGCACTGCAGAAACGTTGCCAAGCATCCCCGATTTCAGGCATAGCGAATTGCAGCCATCTGCCGTCGGACGCTTGAAAAGCTTCCAACATTGCCGACAAACCTTTTTCTCTAGGGCGGTCGTATGCGGGTTTACCGTCGATTAAGGATGTAACCAAATCAAGACTGATGGTCCAGGTAGCGGTTCTCAACAATGAAGCTTCGACTACTTGACCTTCCCCGGTCATGTCGCGAGATCGTAAGCCAGCCATTACTGCTCCAAATAATGCAATGGAGGTCGTGTGGTCTCCGGCTCCCGGCCGTGCGTGTGGAGGAGGGCCCCCTGGGGTAGTACCGCCACCGAAAACACCTGAACGCGAAAAGAAGGCGGTGACGTCATAGCCGGGTCGGTTCGTTTCTTCGCCTACCTCGCCGTAGCCAGATAGCAAACCAATCACTAGATCCGGTTTGATTGAGAAGAGATCATCAGCATCAAGACCGAATCTTTGTCTTCGTTCTTTCAACAAATTCATTACCACTACATCGCATTCGGCCACTAGCCGGTGAGCGATGTCAGTGCCGGATTGGCTATCAAGGTTCAGCTCTATTCCTTTCTTGCCTCTGTTAATGAATTGGAACGGATGATCTGGGTTGTGGTCTCCTTCAGCCACTTTGGCCTGCTTCATGAGGCCTCTTATCGGGTCGCCCCCAATGGCCTCGACCTTTATCACCTCTGCTCCTAGGTCAGCCATAATCGCGGTAGCAGAGGGAGCTGCTGCAAAGTTCGCGAATTCGATTACGCGTATGCCATCCAATGGTGCGGTCATGGCGATTCCCCCAGGGTCAGTCGAACCTTGGCAACCTTAGGTGTGTTTCGCTATTCGCGTCGCAGCTAAGTCATCGAGGAGGTTGTAGAGGAGTTCTAAACGGTCCGACCCGAAACTTTGCTCAATAGCGTGGTAGCCAGCTTCACTGTCGACGGCCATGACCGACAGCAGGTCCTCGCCATCGCGGGAGAGGCTGAGGAGACTGCTTCGCTGATCCGCTGGATTTGCTTCGCGAATTAGGAGACCGCGAGCAGCGAGATTGGCCGTAATGCGTGAAAGGGACGGGCTTAATAGGAATGTCGTCTCACTGAGTTCGCGTGTAGTTAGAGGTGTTTCTTGTCCGTTCAATGCTCGCAGTACCCGCCACTGCTGTTCGGTTAGATCGTGTAGTGCTAGACGAGGCCGAAATTCGCGCATCACGGTTTCACGTGCACGCATCAGTGCCATGGGTAGCGATTGCTCAAATGGTCGAAGTGAACGACTCAAGAGGGTCCCTCATCTTCGATGGTGTTCTCTAGAGTCCCTATCTCGTCGACTGAGACTTGAACTACGTCTCCCGGTGCTAGCCATTGAGGTGGCTCAAGGCGAGCGCCCGCTCCGGTTGGCGTTCCGGTGTAGATCACATCACCGGGTTCCAGAGTTATAAATGTTGACAAGTATTCAATTTGGAACTCGATTGAGAAAGCCATTGATGCGACAGTGTCATCTTGGCGTAATTGTCCGTTTACGTGGGTTTGAAGACGAAGGTCTTCGAAGTCTCCGAATTCGTCAAGTGTGACAAGCCACGGTCCCATTGACCCTGAACTTTCCCAGTTCTTTCCTTGGGTGACATTAAACTTCGCGTGACGTAGCCAGTCGCGAATAGTTCCTTCGTTGCCCAGTGTCAGTCCCGCAATGTGTTGACGTGCCTGACCCTGAGGGATCCGACGTCCTTGCTTTCCGATGACGGCAACGATTTCGCCTTCGTAGTCAAGTTGCACGCTTTCAGGTGGTCGAATAAGCGGCTGCTCGTGCCCGGTCAAAGATTCAGGAAATCGCACAAAGACACTTGGCTTGTTGCTTGAAGTTGAATCGGTGTACTCAGCATTTCGCCCGCCGTAATTGACACCGATACAGAAAATTTTCCCAGGGCGGGGAATCGTCCGCTCAAAATCTACGTCTGCCAAATCAAAGTCGGCATCAGACCAACCTGCAGCCTCTTGGGCTTCGGTTAGTCTGCCGGTTTCGAGTGCAGTGCTCAGGTCGGGAAGATCTGGTAGCCGTCTCCCGAGATCTATGACCCCACTGTTGTCCTCTGTCACGGCGCCCCAAGTAGTTCTTCCTTCAAAACAACAGGTCACGAATCTCATTGGAAAGCCCTCTATCGATAGTTGGTAACATGTTATGCATATAGTTGGCCAGCTATGGGCCCTTGAGGGGAAGCGATTACATGCCGCATATCTTCGTTGAATATTCAGCGAACCTTGAAGAACACCTCGATGTGGGAGAGATGCTTCAGAGTGTGCATGGTGCAGCCGCATCACATCCTTCAGTTCCGTTAGCCGGTTTGAGAACTCGAGCTATCAAACGCGAGGACTACCTAATAGCCAATGGCAACAGCGCAAACATGTTTGTGGCGGTGATCGCTCGATTGAATGGAGATCGCGGGCAGGTACCACTTGTCGAAGTGCGTGATCTCTTAGCAGAAGCAGTCCGAAGATCGGTTGGCGACTTGACTCGAGAGCAACCCATAGCGATATCGGTGGAGGTTCAACCGATAGATGCAGCTATGAGAGTTAACGAAAATTCTATTAGAGACCATTATGAGGAGTTGCAGTGAGTTCAGCTCGAACCTTGGATGAGAACCGGTCTACATCTGAAGAAGCGCTGGCCAGGTATTCCTCAGAACCCCTGTTACACCTGATTAACGGACACTCTGTTGGCAGTGTTTCTCAGGCTACTTTTGACAATTTTTCACCGACCGATGGCAGATTTCTGGGACGAGTTGCTGCTGCTGGTCCTGATGAAATCGGGTTAGCGGCTGAAGCTGCCGCTACAGCGTTTGATGGGTGGGTTTCGTTGCCCGCGGGCGAACGAAAACAAATTCTGCATCGGGTCGCTGACCTCATTGTGAAACGAGCGGATGAAATAGCTGCTGTCGAATCAGTTGATACTGGTCAGCCGATCCGCTTTATGAGTTCAGCTGCGATTCGTGGTGCCGAAAATTTCCGGTACTTTGCCGACGCCGCACCCGGTGCACTCGATGGTAAGTCAATGCCTACTGCGACTCATTTGAACTATTCGTCGCGGCGCGCGATTGGCCCTGTAGGAGTGATTACTCCGTGGAACACGCCGTTCATGTTGTCCACATGGAAAATAGCGCCCGCCCTCGCGTCAGGTTGCACGGTCGTTCATAAACCTGCCGAGTGGAGTCCTTTGACAGCTGCGATCTTGGGAGAAATCGTGCATGAGGCAGGAATCCCAGCAGGAGTCTTGAACGTTGTGCATGGACTAGGTGAAATAGCTGGCAAGGCCTTGACCGAGCACCCGGCTGTTCGAGCGATCGCGTTTGTCGGTGAATCTTCGACTGGCTCACTGATTCAAGCCCAAGGTGCCCCTACCTTAAAGCGGGTCCATTTTGAGTTAGGCGGCAAGAACCCCGTCATCGTTTTCGATGATGCTGATTTGGAACGTTCCCTAGATGCCGTTGTTTTCATGATTTACAGCCTCAACGGTGAACGGTGCACCTCAAGTAGCCGTCTGCTGGTGCACGACACGATTCATGACTGGTTTGTCGAGAAGTTGACTGAACGGGTGAAGGGCCTTGTGGTGGGAGATCCTCTTGATCCGGATACGGAGGTTGGACCTTTGATCCACCCCGTTCATTGCGACAAGGTGCGCTCATATGTAGATAAGGCGATCGAAGACGGTGCCACGGTCATCACCGGCGATTATGAATTTGACGAGAACTCAAATTTTGTCAATCCAATGCTGTTTGTAGAGGCCGACAACTCTATGAGGGTTAGCCAGGAAGAAATCTTCGGACCGGCTCTCACGGTGATCCCATTTTCGAACGAAACTGAAGCGGTTGAGATAGCTAACGATGTTGATTACGGGCTTGCCGGGTATTTGTGGACCCAAGATGTTGGTCGAGCACACCGGGTTGCTGAAGCTCTTGACGCGGGCATGATTTGGGTTAACTCCCAGAATGTCCGGCACCTGCCGACACCGTTTGGAGGCACGAAACGAAGCGGTATCGGCCGAGACGGAGGTGACTACAGCTTTGATTTCTATATGGAAACTAAGAATGTTGCCGTGGCCTATGACGCTCATGGCATAGGGAAATTGGGAGTAGGAAACACTTGAGACGCATGGATGAAAGTGACATCGGTCACCAGGCCCATCTTCACGATGAGGCTCGCAGGACAGCGAACCAAATTGACCCGGTGACGGTTGAACATCCTCAAATGACGATTGACGATGCCTATGCCATTCAAAACCGTTGGTTGCAGATCGAATTGGAGCGTGGTCGCCAATTGGTAGGTCACAAGATTGGGCTCACGTCTCGGGCCATGCAGCTTGCAATGAACATCGATGAGCCTGATTCGGGTTACTTGCTAGATGACATGGTGTTCGAAAATGGCTGTCGATTAGAAGTCGCCAATTTCTGCGATCCCAAGATCGAAGTTGAACTTGCCTTCATCATCGGGAGCAGAATTGAAGGTCCTGATGTGACGGTCGATGAGATACTCGGTTCAACTGAAGCTGTAGTTCCAGCCATCGAATTGATTGACGCCCGTTCGTATCGAAAACACCCGCGAACTGGAGTTACTCGCTCGGTAACCGACACTATTTCTGACAATGCAGCAGACGCTGGGATCATCTTGGGGGATTGCCGAGAGGACCCGAAGAATGTGGATCTACCGTGGGTTGCTGCGGTGTGTCGTCGCAACGGCGATATCGAGGAGTCAGGTGTAGCGTCAGCGGTATTAGGACACCCCGCTTTGGGTGTCGCGTGGCTGGCTAAACGCTACTCGGACCGTGGTGTTGCCTTGGAGCCGGGTCAGATCGTTTTGAGTGGATCGTTCACCCGACCCGTCGATTGTCGAGTAGGGGATGATTTTGAAGTTGACTACCGAGACCTGGGCACCATCGAATTTTCGTTTGGCTGAACCGAGGGAATGAATTATCAAGGTGGGCTGATTTTGCTCACTGTGTATTCGTAGGTTGCTTTGGCTGGCAGTCCGCCATTGGACCTGCAGGCAATTGTTGGGATTTCTCGTCCGCGCAGCACCTCCACAGACCACTCTTTGAGCGCCACCAAGAGGTTGACTGTCCAACCCTCCTCTGAAGAGGTAACTGTTACTTGTCTAGGCAAGGTGTCGAGATCCCAACCAATTTGTTGGAACACAGCGCGTTCGGCCACTTGACCTGGTCCTGAAGGAGCACCCCACCAGCCGCGACATTGAGCACTTAATGTTGAAGGATCTCCCGTAAGTTCAAGAATCGACAAGGTCGTTTCCGCGTCCAAATGGGCCCACATTCGCCCGTCAGGGAGCGTCATAGCTGTGGGAGCGAACCGATGACCGCCTGTATGACTAACGCGAAGAATGTTGAGACCCGGAGCGCGTTGCTCGAGTTCGTTTGCCAGCTTCGTTCCTTCACTGCCGCAACAAATGTCGTGGCTGCCCTGGGTACAAATCAATACTGCTAATTCGGGGGGATCTAGATATCCCGGTGTTGTCGCTAATTGGTCAGGGGTCATTGTGACGATGTCGGACGCAAATTGGGCAAGGTCGGCAGGGCTTTGAGGTCTGAAAGCCCAACTCTTTGCTCCGACTTCGTCGCGTTGATATATGAGTACCCCGATGCCGGGCTCATCGTCTCTGGGAACCACTGCTAAGACTCGAGTCAACCCGAGTGATGTTTCCATGGTTGAACTCAAGCCCTGGAGCAATGGGTGATCGAGAGCTGGTTTGGGCCAGGGGAGGGGGGTTTCGATAAGAATGAGAGCCTCAACTGATAACGCAGTTCCGCATGGATCAGCACTGATTAGTTGCGAATGAGAGGAACATTTGGGTGCCTCTTCTCTCGACGGTAAGAGTCGTAAAGCCTCTTCTGATAACTCGGTTGGCATGGACCCAGACTAGATCGACTTGTTCGGAGGATCAGGTGTCTAATTTTTTGCGATTAGGACTTCTTCGCCGGGAGCTTCGGGTTCGTCGTCGAGGATTTCTGATGGGAAGCCTGCCGCTTGGATAACTAGGCCTGTTGCATCCTCGAGACGTTTGATCACATTGGGTGACCATTCTCGGGAACCGTAGCGGTCTTGGGCATCTTGGAAGATGTTGATCAAGAGGGGAGAAATTTCAAGCGGGACCTGGCCACGCTCAGCGATTTCTTGGAATAGCGAAATGTCTTTGAGTACGAGGTCCATAGTGAAGTTAATGTCGCGACTTCCATTGAGTATTACTTGGCTTTCTGTCTCGTGGACAAAAGAGTTGCCCGAGCTGATTCTTATAGCTTCATAGGCAGTCGCAAGATCGAGTCCCGTTGCCTCTGTGGTGACCAACGCCTCACAAATTGAAACCAGATTTGCGGTTGCTAGGTAATTTGTTACGACTTTGAGAATCGAAGCTGTCCCTAGCGGGCCGGTGTGTAGAACTTGGCGACCCATTGCTGAAAGCAAAGGGAAAACACTTTCGAAAACTGTTCGGTCGCAGCCGGCGAAGATGGCGATGTTTCCTGTTGCAGCTCTATGGCAGCCACCGGAAACTGGACAATCGGCTGTGAAAGCACCCTTTGCATGAACCTTTTCTGCGATCCGGAGCACCTCTTGCTCATCGGTGGTGCTCATCTCGATCCAGATGTTTCCTTCGGACAGCCCGGCAAGTACTCCGTTTTCGTCCTCCATCACTGAAGCGCTGATTGTTGGACTGGGGAGGCAGGTGATGATTACGTCGCAACGTTCGGCTAAGTCTTTTGGTGAGCGGGCGACGTGGGCACCTAGTCGAGAAAACTCTTCGGTAGCGGAAGAATCCAAGTCTCGTACCGTTAGGTCGAAGCCATTGCGTAGAACGCTTCCGGCCAATTTTGCACCAACGTTGCCCAGTCCGATAAAGCCGACTTTCATGCTCCCATTCCAATCTTCTATGGCTGCAATTGGCTTAATGTAATCGTCTTAAGTATGAAGATTTGCCTTTACCGGCCTGAAGTCGAAAGTTAACGTGGTAACCCTCTTGTAGAACGAGGACCTTGTTTATGATGCCATCTCACCCGAAGGTGACCGAAGAGATTCGAGAGGTGTATCTATCTGACGGGGTTGTGAAGATCCCAGGCGCAGTTTCAGGCGAGTGGTTGTCCGAAATAGCCACCATGGCGGACGAAGAACTTTCGACTCCTGGTCAATGGGTAACTGATACCAACCCGGGAGCGAAGACCAACCGGTTATTTACCAGCCGGTATCGCTGGAAGACCGATTCGGTCGTCAATCGTTACGTGCATGAGTCCGGGGTCGCCCCGATGGCAGCAACCTTGATGGGGTCATCGACTGCTCGGCTGTATTTTGATCACCTGTTGGTCAAAGAACCCAAGACGGAAGCCCCGACTCCGTGGCATCAAGATATTCCGTACTGGCCTTTTTGGGGTAAACAGATCTGCTCAGCTTGGGTCTCTGTGAGTGAGGTGACGGTAGCGGAGAGTTCATTGGAGTTTGTCCGCGGTTCGCATGCTTGGGACTCCTATTTCGCTCCTGAAGCGTTCGACGGTTCAAAGAGGAATTGGACGAGCGACTTTGAAGGTGAGTCGGCGCCTGATGTGGCTGCTGATCGAGATAGCTATGACATCATCGGTTTTGACGTCGAACCGGGCGACGCGATTTTCTTTTCAGCATGGATTTTGCATGGATCCCCGGGCAACGCTGGAAACAATCGTCGCACGGCACTGTCCACTCGGTGGCTTGGAGATGACGTGACTTGGTATCCGCACCCTGGTAGCGATCCGACCGTGACAGACGAAGACACCGAAGTTCAAAGTGGGGAATATCCCGGTGATGACAATCACTTCCCGCTCGTGTATTCGGCGTAGGTGGCGAGCTAAGGGAGTTGTAGGCCGAGGGTATTCGCGGCTTTTACGACTAGCGGCGCTACAGCATCGGAATCGAGACTAAGTGCCAGATGCACGACTGCGACTGCCGCTTTGGTCACCCCAGCACTGGTGGAGACTGGAGCGGCGATAGAGGCCATGCCTTCGATTACTTCTCCTTCGGAATAGGCCCAGCCGGAGTTGCGGGCCTTTGCAACCTCTCTTCGTTCGCCGGGCTGTAGCTCCAGTCCTGCGAGCAAAGCGATGCCCGGGGCGCCGCGGTCAAGTGGATGGCGAGTTCCGGGCCGGTAGGCAACGTGAGCAGCTGTTGCTGTCGGCTCAACTACTTGAACGGTGACGGCTTCTTGGCCGTCAGAGACGACGAGAAAGGAGGTCATCGCAATGCTGTTTGCCAGTTCAGTCAAGATCGGAGCTGCGATTGTTTGTATCTCGTTTTCGACACCCCCAGCAAGTGCGACCAACTGAGTTCCGCCAGTCAATCGACCAGAAGGATCGCGAGTCACTAGGCGGTGGTCTTCAAGTGTGCGAATCATTCGGTACGTGACTGAACGTCCCAATTTGAGTTGAGTAGCGACTTCGTCGATTGTCATGGGTGAAGGGGAAGTCGCGATGAGAGTCAAGGCCTTGAGGCCGCGGTCAAGCGTCTGAGAACGACTTGAATCGGGGGAGGGCTTTGACTCCATATCAGGTGACAGGTTACTCGATAATCGGTTAGAGTATTCTATATTCGGCTAAATCGCTGGAAGTGACAGCTAGGAATAACGCATGCCCGCACGAACTGGCAAAGAAGTGATCGACCGCCTACAGAACCGTCCTCCAAACCTATGGCTCGAAGGCCAACTCGTCGAAGACCCGACCACCCACCCTCGAACCCGCAACGCAGTACGTTCCTTGGCAGCGTTGTATGACCTTCAGCACCGAGACGACCTTGTAGACATTATGACGTTTAGGTCACCGTCCTCCGGTGACCTAGTGGGTCGAAGCTTCATTGTCCCTGAAAGCAAAGATGATCTGCGTCAACGATCCCAAATGCACAAAATCTGGGCGGATGCGAGTTTGGGTCACATGGGCCGATCGCCCGACTATATGAACGTCAATGTCATGGCTGCTGGGATGGCAGCGAGTTACTTCAGTGAAGCTGATGAACGCTTCGGCGAAAATATAAAGAACTACTTCGAATACGTCCGAGAAAATGACCTGGCATTAACTCACGCACTTACCAATCCTCAGATAGATAAATCTAAACAAGCGAATGAACTCGATGACCCCTATATCGCACTCGGTTTGGTGGAAGAGACTGCTGAGGGAATCTTGGTGCGTGGTGCCAGAATGCTCGCCACGCTGCCAATATCGGATGAAATTTTGATATTCCCTTCAACGGTCATACAGGGCGGCGATGAGATGCGACCCTACGCCCTTGGTTTTTCGGTGCCCAACGACACACCTGGTTTGCGTTTTCAATGCAGAGAGCCGTTGGACCAGGGTCGTAGCCACGTAGACCACCCACTCGGTTCGCGTTTCGACGAATTAGATGCCATGGTCATATTCGATGACGTCGTAGTTCCATGGGATCGAGTTTTCCTAATTCGAGACGTCGATAGAGCAAATCAGGCTTATGCGCAGACAGGCGCAGTGCTTCACATGGCCCACCAGGTAGTGAACCTAAAAATTGCCAAAACCGAAGCCATTTTGGGAACTCTGCAGTCGATAATCGACATGATCGGCACCGGGCACTATCCCCATGTGCAGGAAATGGTGGCCGAAGTCATAATCACATTAGAGATAATGAAAGCTCTGAAGCTTGCTTCAGAGGAAGAAGCAAGCATGAATAAATATGGGGTCATGACTCCGGCGCGAGGACCCTTAGACGCCGCTCGGAATCATTACCCTGCAGTCCACAAGCGTTTGATAGAGATACTCCAGTTATGTTCTTCAAGCGGCTTGATCCTGGTGCCGAGTGAGGCCGATTGGAAAGGCGAACGAAGTGCTGATATCGGAAAGTTCCTTCAAGGAAAGAATGGGTCAGCTGAGGAACGTCTTCGCCTGTTCCGTCTTGCTTGGGACATGACCATTTCGGGCTTTGGAGGTCGGCAAGCCCTCTACGAACAATTCTTCTTCGGTGACCCGGTCCGAATGAAACACGCCTTGTATGGCGTATATGACCGGAGCGACTACGTCGATCGTGTCCAGAAATTCGTTGCTGATGACAACTGGCCTGATGCGTGAAGCTCGATAGCAGCGAGATCAAAAGGGCAAGTCGACGATTAGAGGGCAGCATCGTCCGAACTGAGGTGCAGGCCATAGTTACCGCCCAGAACAAATCAGCAACCCTCAAACTTGAAAGCCTTCAGCACAGCGGTTCGTTCAAGGCTCGAGGGGCCTTGAACGCCATGCTGTGCAGCAACGTGGGACCTGACGGAGTCCTCGCCGCATCTGGAGGGAATCACGGAGCCGCAGTGGCCTGGGCCGCGCAAACCTTGGGACATGTAGCAAATATCTTTGTACCTGAGATCATTTCCCCGTCGAAGTTGGAAAAACTTGAGCAATACGAAGCGGTAGTGCACGTAGTCGGACGCGAGTATCAAGATGCTCTGACTGCCGCTCGTACGTTCAAACAACAACACGCATGTGTCGAATTGCATGCATATGACCAAACAGAAGTCGTGGTTGGTGCAGGCACCCTTGCAATGGAAATTGATGAACAAGTACCCGAGGCAACGACCATCCTTGTTTCCTGCGGAGGGGGAGGATTGGCGGCGGGCCTCGCCACCTGGTGGGGAAGTGAGAAACGCTTAGTAGTGGTGGAGACCGAAGGAACTCAAGCATGGGCAAAAGCTCGAGAAGCTCAAGAACCTGTAGACGTAGAGGTCACCGGGGTCGCCGCTGACTCACTTGGAGCCCGACGTATAGGAGATATTGGTTGGGAGGCGTTGACTAGGTGCAAAGCAGAAAGCCTGGTTGTCACGGATGAACAAGTAATTGAGGCGCAGAACGATCTGATTAATCAACACGACGTCGTCGCGGAGCCCGCTGCAGCTGCAAGCTTCGCCGGATACAAATTGCTAGAGGTATCGACAGACGAGAACTGCGTAATAGTGATTTGCGGAGCCAACTCGGCCTGAATCCTCCTACTTCACGAGTAGCGTCAAGGGCATGACGTGGTGGTCGTGGCTTCTTCTTCCATTCCTAGCGCTTTTGGTTCTAGCGGTATACGACTTAGCCCAACGCCGACACGCGATACTTCGAAACTTTCCAGTTGTCGGCCACTTGAGGTATCTCATTGAACGATTTGGGCCCGAACTTCGTCAATATGTGGTGGCTGACAACGATGAAGAGAAACCATTTAGTCGAGACGAACGACGATGGGTGTACGCGACTGCCAAGAATGAAAATTCATACTTTGGGTTCGGTTCAGATGATGATCTCACCGAGGCGAACAGGGTCGTCTTTCGACACGTACCCTTTCCCTTGACTCAACCAGTGCCGAGTACAGCCCCCATCCCATGCACAAAAATCGTTGGCCAATGGAGAAACCGGCCGGGTGCGTTTCGACCAGAATCAGCGGTAAATATCTCTGGGATGAGCTTCGGTTCCCTATCAGGTGCAGCGATAAAGGCCCTGAACAGGGGGTCAGCCATTGATGGTTGTTTGCACAACACCGGAGAAGGTGGCATATCGCAACACCACCTTCACGGAGGTGACCTGATATTTCAGTTCGGTACTGGATATTTCGGATGCAGAAACAGCACAGGAGAATTCTGTTCGGAAACTCTCTTAGAGACAATTTCAAACGCCCCGGTTCGCGCGATCGAAATAAAGCTGAGCCAAGGTGCTAAACCCGGAATAGGCGGCATGCTTCCGGCAGCAAAGGTGACTCGAGAAATAGCTGAAGCTCGAAATGTTCCCGAAGGCAGAGATGTCCTGAGCCCTTCAGGACACTCGGCCTTTTCAGATATTCCGACACTCGTCGACTTCGTTGAACATGTTGCTGACCTAACTGGACTGCCTGTAGGTATCAAATCAGCGGTCGGGGAGGTTAATTTCTGGACTCAACTAGCGACTTATATGGCCGATAACGGCAAAGGACCTGATTTCATCAACATCGATGGTGGTGAAGGAGGCACAGGCGCTGGCCCCTTAGTTTTTGCTGACCACGTCGCACTACCGTTTTGGGAAGCGTTTTCAGTAGCACACAACGCCTTCGTAAAAGCTGGATTGGCTGACTCAATAGTTTTTGCTGGCGCTGGACGGCTTGGTACACCAACTCAGGCTGCAATGGCTATGGCGATGGGCGTTGACCTAATAAACGTTGGGCGCGAAGCCATGTTGGCGATTGGCTGTGTACAAGCTCAGAAATGCCACACTGGGCACTGTCCGACCGGAGTAGCAACACAATCAAAATGGCTGCAACGAGGGTTAGATCCCACCGACAAAGGTGCTCGGTTAGCCAACTATGTTGCCGGCCTCCGATACGAACTGCTGCGCCTGTCGTTCGCCTGCGGGGTCAAGCACCCAGCTCTGCTCGGCCCAGAACTTGTTTCAGTCCGTTGGGTTGACGGTCGGTACCGAAGTCTCCATGATCACTATGGGATCGATGCATCGGCTACCCATTCTGCTAAACGGCTCGGCTATATAGAGGAAGCCTGCGTTCTGTCGTGAAAGATTGACATCGGACAACTACCGTTCCCGTATGACGATGATGACCGGTGGTCAAGCCGTAGCCGAAACACTCGCTTCACTGGGTGTGACGAGAGTTTTTGGGATCGTAAGCGTTCATAACCTGCCGATCTATGACGCTCTGTCACTTCACCCAACTATCGAAGTAACCAATGTTCGCCACGAACAAGCCGCGGCACACGCTGCAGATGCCTATTCGCGAGTAACAGGGAATCTTGGTGTGATCCTCACCTCAACAGGACCCGGCGCTGTAAATGCGATACCTGGAATATATGAAGCAGCTTTTGTCTCTTCTCAACTTCTGATGGTTACCGGCCAGATCGAGTCCAGGTTTCGCGGCAAAGGTAAAGGCTTCTTACATGAATACGAAAAACAGCCAGACATGCTTCGAACCGTCTGCAGAGCTGTTGCGTCGGTTCGATACACGGAAGACATCAGTAAAGACTTAGTAGGTGTTGTTGACGACATAAGACGAGGTCGACCGCAGCCAGGAGCCATAGAAATTCCCATCGACCTTCAATATCGAACCGCTGAGGTGGAAATCCTTGGCTCACCAGACACAGATCGCTTGCCCCCAGACACCACATCGTTAGACCAAGCCGCTGAGCTCCTCCAAAAAGCTGAGCGACCAATCATTTGGGCCGGTGGAGGAGTGAACATTTCCGGGGCGTCTGAACAGCTCACAATGCTCGCTGAGCGATTGGGCGCTCCTGTCGTCACCACCATAGAAGGGCGCGGCTCGATCTCAGAAATGCATGAATTAAGTCTTGGTTTTCGAACCGACAGAGTCCTCGGAATGGAAATTTTTGAAGAAGCGGACCTTGTGTTTGCGGTTGGCACTCGCTTCCAGAATTACGCGACACGAGTGTGGACGTTACCTATGCCGGAAAACCTGATTCATGTTGACATCGACCCAGGGGTGATCGGTCGCAACTACCCCGCGGCAGTAGCTGTAGTGGGCGACGCCAAGCTTGCCTTAGAGGGCATGCTTGACCGGATAGAAAAAGGGAACGTTGACGAGCAGTTTGTGGACCGTTGTCGAAAGATTCGAGCAGCAGACGAACAGGCCTTGAACGAAGAAATAGGAGTGGACCATAGCCAAATTGTTTCGATCATTCGGCGCTTGTTGCCCGATGAATGCCCAATAGTGCGTGATTCAACGGTCCCCAACTACACGTGGGGAAATCGGCTGCTTCAAATTGTGCGGAGCAGAACTTCGGTCCGACCCGCAGCTGTTGCGATAGGCCCAGGGTTGCCACTTGCGATGGGTGCGGCGCTTGGGAGTGGTTGCCATGCGCTAGTGGTCCAAGGCGATGGAGGCCTGCAGCTCTCCATAGGAGAATTGTCGGCATGTGCCGAACATCAAATTCCGGTGATCGTCCTAGTGTTCAATGACTCGGGTTACAACATTTTGAGGATCATCCAAGACAATGTCCTAGGACGCAAACATGGAACAGAGTTACCGAAAATCGATTTTGTTACGGTGGCAAATGGCATGGGGGTCGAGGCCGAACGGGTTGAAGGCGTTGACCAATTTGAATCTGCTTTAGCGAGAGCCCTAGCTCGTCAAGGACCGACAGTTCTTGATATCGATATGGACTTTCTTGCCCCAATCCACCTTGCCCTTCCAGCCCATCAACGCGGTAAGGACGATTGAGAACTCGGTCTCGAAGTTAAAGGACAGCTTCACAATCGAATGGCACTCCTACGTCTTCGCCAACTTGACGGAGTGCTCTCACCACAGAACCCGGGTAGGCAACAACACCTTCCTCAGCCCGAAGATCCATAGTCTGCTGTTCGATTTCACCTGGTAGGTAAACCTGTTGGCCTGGAAGTACATCCTCTTCACCGGCTGAGCGGATCTGGTTGACCATGTTTTCAATGTCGTCGTAGTAGTCGCCACTATCTCGAAAAATACTTGGGTCCATAAGTAAGAAGAACTGCCCTCGTCGCCCAACGGCGACATCCCCTGTATGAGCGGATCCTGAAAGAATGCCTGCCAACACATTGGACGCGGTGATCATGCCGATGCCTTTGTACCCGCCAATTGCGGGAACTATCCCTTTCATAGCGATGTCGGGGTCAACTGTTGGGTTTCCATCTCGATCAAGAAAACCCCAGGACTCAGGAATGTTTGTGCCTTCTGATCGAGCTCGAAGCACTTTGCCTAAAGCAACAGGAGTCATTGCCATGTCGAGAACAATGGGGGGATTATCTCGCCGTGGGAATGTCCACACAATCGGATTGTTTCCGAACAACTTCCTTCGGCTTCCAAAAGGAGCAAGGTTCGGAACGCTGGTTGTGGTGCCAAAGCAGACAAAGCCGGCTTCAGCAGCCTTATATGGATAATTAGCGCCGCAACCCCAGTCGTTAGAATTACGGATGACACCGGCAACCATTCCGCTGCTAGAAGCCACGTCAATCAGATGTTCCATGAATCGGGTGATAACCAGTTGCCCTAACCCGTGATTCCCGTCGGCCACGACAACAGCGGGAGTTTCATTAACGATTTTGAGTTGGGCTTTGGGGTCCGTTGATCCGTCACGAAACCAGTTGACGTACCAACTCACCCTTTGAAAACCATGAGTATCGACGCCCCGCAAGTCAGACCACAACTGGTTATCAACAACCGTGCTTGCATCGTCGGGTGACATTCCTGCAGCGGAGTACGCAGCGACCCCCCAAGGGCGGAGCTGGTCTATATAAAAGCTGACGGGACCATCGGGTTGACCGTCAGCGGGAAGATCTTCAGGGATCCCTCGAGGTAAATGTTCATCAGAGTTCGTCACAGTGCTCCAATCACAGCGTCGGCGAATCTTTCCGTGTTGGCGTCGCCCCCCTGATCTGGTGTCAGATCAGAGCCAGCAACATATACGTCCGCTATTGCAGTTTCCAAGCGATCTGCAGCAGAACCAAGGTTTAAGTAGCGAAGCATCATCGCTGCCGACAATAGAGTCGCAGTGGGGTTGATGATCCCCATGTCGGCTATATCGGGTGCAGTCCCGTGGGCTGATTCGAAATACGCGAACTCATGCCCGTAACACCCCGACGGGGCAAGTCCGAGCCCGCCTATTGTGCCAGCACCCAAATCGGACAAGATATCTCCATAAAGGTTGGGGAGAAGCAGGACGTCAAGTTCGTCGGGCCTGACCACTAAACGATGAGCCATGTCATCCACTATGAATTCCTCGAACTGAACTCCCGGATAATCCTGAGTCACCTCTTTGACAATTTCACAGAACCACCGATCGGTGGCTGGGAGCATGTTTGTCTTGGCAGAGACCGTCAATTTTCCAGATCGTTGTAGAGCTAAGTCACATGCAAATTTTGCTACTTGTTCCGTTCCAGGACGCGTAATGATCTTTGCCGCGAATTTTCCGTCGGCAGCCCCTTCAGGCAGACGAGACCGCGGGTCGGACAGGCCAGCATCAAGTAAGTCTTTTGCATTCCCCATTACGCCGACGTACATGTCTTCGAGGTTTTCTCGGACAATTATGTAATCAACTCCTTCAGGATCCTTCAAGGGTGATTTGAAACCGGTTTGCCATCGGATAGGCCGCACATTGGCGAAGGTCAACTTGCCCCATCGCATATATCGAGCACCAGGTGACGTGCCATTACTCGCACCGAACAGCACCGTGTCTGCCGCGTTGATTCGATCCTGAAACAGTTCCTCTCGCTCGTCGATCTCTAGGTCCAACAACTCTTTACCTGCCGGTGTGCAGTCCCACTCAATGGGCAGGTCCAAGCAATGAAGTACACGCAATGAGGCGTACATTGCCTCGGGTGCTGCATCATCGCCGGGAATCACACACACTTGCGAAGTGGTCGCCATGGCGAAGATCGTAGGCGGTTCCGCAAAGGGGTGAGCATTCCTTGACCGTGAAACCTAGGCTCCGGCGATGCAGCAACCTCAACGAACCCTGTCGGGTTCACGACGAGATAGAAGCGCGATAGCTGTACAAGGTTTCTTACCGCTTCTGTTTGCGGGAATGTGCTGGCATTGGGCTAGGTGGGGCATAGCGTTCCTGTCGGCTTTTTGGATCAACGAAATGACCGACTCACCGCGCATGGTCCAACTGACCGGCACAACTATGTGGGCTCCGCTCCTATTGGGTGGCGCTTTAGGTGGAGTGTTCGCAGACCGGTTTGATCGATTACGAACCATCCAGTGGCAGTTGGCTGGGCTGGTTCCAATGGTCGTGCTAATCGGATTACTCGAAATGACCGGTCAATTATCGGTATGGATGATCTACCCCTTCTTACTCGTAGCGGGTGTTGGATGGGTGGGCGATATGACTAGCCGTAGAGCTCTCGTATTTGAAGTGGTGGGAACACAAAGACTCGATAACGCGATGGCTTACGAGGCGTTCACCCTCGCCAGTGGGGTAGCTGTAGGAAACCTCATTGGTGGCAGTGTTGCTCAAAGTTTTGGTGTAGGTGAAGCGTTCTTCGTTGTGGCGTTTCTGTTATTTGTCGGGTTCATAACTTTGAATTGGGTACCTAGAACCAACTCTCAAACTCCCGCGTCGAGGCTCGAATCGTCAACACTCACCGAACTAAGAGCTGGATTGTCGTTAGCACGAACCAACCTCGCTTTACGCAGCATCCTCGGTGTCACCTTCCTCGCGAACTTCTTCCTGTTTTCGTACTTCCCAGCAGTTCAAAGAATCGGTGACCGAATTGGGGCGACTCCAAGCCAGATTGGATTGATTGCTGCCATGACCGGGTTTGGCATGATGGCTGGATCATTCATCATCGGCCTCTGGGAACCTAAACGTCGGGGACTCATCTACATCGGTGGTGTTGCATTCGGGATGACAATGCTCGTTCCTTTTGCAATGAGCGGTTCTGTGGCGATGGCTGCTAGTGCCTTGTTCATAGCTGCTGTGGGATCAGGATTTTTCGGCGCCACCCAGTCAACCTTGGTACTTACAACCGTTGATAGCGACATGCGTGGACGGGCGATGGGCTTGTTGAGCATGGCTATCGGAGCTTTGCCAATAGGGACGTTTTTGCTCGGTGAGATTGCTGAACGGCTCGGAGCTTCCTCTGCTGTTGCGTTGATGGCGTTGTCTGGTCTCGCCCTTCTCGCCGTATGGGTCGCCACACATCGACAGGTCCTTGGGATGGGTAGATCCGCCGATGTTTAGACTCTGAGTCGGTATTCCGAAGAGGTGTCGGTTTATTGATATTTGGAGCGGTCAGCAAGACTCTTATGACAGAAGGCCATACCTTGACTACGATCCCTTCCACACTTTCGAGAGGGGACAGGGGTTATGAAAGCCGCGGTTCTAAACCAGATTCCAGGTGAACTAGAGATTGAAGACATCTCTATAGACAAACCCGGACCAAATGAAGTTCTAGTTCAAGTAGTCAACGCTGGCTTGTGCCATAGCGACCTGCACTTTATGGATGCCGCTTGGCAAACACAGTTGCCGGCGGTGATGGGCCATGAAAGCGCCGGGATCGTTCAAGCCGTTGGTGCCGATGTTTCCTACGTCAAACCGGGAGACCACGTCATTACCTGTCTGTCCGTATTTTGTGGCAATTGCAACCTGTGTTTGACCGGTCGTCCAAACCTTTGCCGGAATCACTCCGCAGTAAATAGATCAGATGAAGCGACTCCACGATTGAGTAAAGGCGACGGTACAGCGGTCGCACAGTTCGCTCGACTTGGTGGCTTTGCCGAAGAAATGTTGGTACACCAAAATGCGGTCGTAGCTATCCGTGAAGATATGCCGTTGGACCGTGCTGCGTTAATTGGATGCGGAGTCACAACCGGAGTCGGGGCTGTATTCAAAACTGCGAAAATTGAACCGGGATCCACTGTTGCTGTATTTGGGGCTGGTGGAATCGGCCTTTCAGCCGTCCAGGGTGCTCGAATCGCGGGAGCCGGACGAATTATTTCAGTTGATGTGACAGCAGATAAGTTAGAAACCGCTCGATCGGTCGGGGCTACCGACACTGTGAATGGGGCAGAGACCGATGCCGTCGCGGCGATACATGAAATGACCAAAGGCGGAGTTGATTACGCTTTCGAATGCATCGGACTAAAGGCAACGTGCGAACAAGCGTGGTCTGCATCCAGGCTGGGTGGCACGACAGTTATCGTCGGCATGATGCCCTTTGGAGAGAAAATAGAGATCCCGGGCTACGAAGTGTTCATGATGGAAAAGCGGCTGCAAGGGTCGATGATGGGTTCCAACTCGTTCCGAGTCGACATGCCCCGATATGTCGACATGTACCTCGATGGGCGTCTCATGCTTGATGAAATGATTTCCAGCCACATCCATCTTGATCAAATCAACGAGGGTTACGAACAGATGCGTCAACGAGTGGGAAATCGAACAGTCATCGACTTCTCATAAATGTCTACTCGGGTAACTAGTTACAGGGGGCGTTGGTCATGGATGTGAACGGCAAGGTCGCTGTAGTTACGGGCGCGGCTAGCGGCATGGGCCTTGCAATGGCTCAGACATTTGCCGACTCAGGTATGGCCGTGGTTTTGGCAGACATTGAAGAGGCCGCTCTCGAGGGAGCCGTCAATCAGCTTTCGACAGGTGGACATCAGGCAATTGGAGTCCGCACTGATGTGTCGAAACTTAGCGACGTACAAGCTCTGGCTGATGCAACCCTAAAAGAGTTCGGAGCGGTTCACGTGCTCTGCAATAACGCTGGAGTAGGAGTTGGAGCTCCGGTAGGAAACACATCGATCGCCGACTGGAAATGGACGTTGGATATTGACCTGTGGGGACCGATATACGGCGTCGAAACCTTCCTTCCCCTTATCGAAGAACAAGGAGAAGGCCACATAAATTCGACCGCTTCGATGGCAGGGTTGTACGCGGGTGCTTCCTTGGGGGCCTACAACGTCGCGAAACACGGAGTTGTCGCGTTAATGACATCCCTTGAACGGGACCTCCGATGGCGAGAATCAGGGGTTCGCGCGTCAGTTCTTTGCCCCGGACCGATCAACACCAAGATCGTAGATAGCGAACGTAATCGAGACCCTGAAGACGCGGCTAACCATGTTGATTCCGAACAAGGACAGAAATTCTGGGACTTCCTCACTCGGACATTGGCAAATGGCATGGATCCGGCTGAAGTAGGGCCCATGGTTCTTGACGCCGTAATCAATGAAAAGTTTTGGATTCTGACCCATCCCGAAATGGGTGAAATTGCCATCAACCAGGCGCGAGCGATGCTCGACGACCAGCACCTAACTAGGTAGCTGAAGTGAGATTCTAAAAAAACATAAAAATCTAAGATTCTGTAGAAAAGTGGCTTAATACCTACATACTTGTGGTGAGTGAACCTCGCACCGTCGCCTTTTGAGCCCAATGTCTGGCGCATCGAACCGCGAGGAATAAACGAAGAAGAAGCGCCCCCACGAGCGGGTTATCGGTGGCTTTTGCTGTGGGTCATAGGTCTCTCTGTGCTTGGCTTTGGCTCTTTGATGACTTTGGTCACGGCTGCCCTTCCAAGCATCGCTGACGACTTAAACACCACAACAGCTACCGCGGGGTGGGTACTTACCGGACTCATGCTTGCCATGGCGGTGGGCACCCCTGCAGGAGGCAAGCTCGGCGATATTTACGGTCACCGAAATACCTTCATCGTTGGGTTAGTGGGAATGACCGTGACCATGATTGCCAACTACTGGGTGTGGAACATTGGCACATTCATTGCGGTCAGAGTTCTTTTTGGTATCAGCGGAGCCCTGCTAATGCCCAACGGTATGGCCCTGTTGATGCATGCCTTTGGTGTTGAACAGAGAGCAAAAGCTGTTGGCTGGTTCCAATTTGCTATGACCGGCGCGCCCACCATTGGAGTCGTTGTTGGTGGCCCACTTCTGGACATCCTTGGGTGGAGATCAGTGTTCGCCATTTTTGGCGTCGTCGGCGGATTAGCAACAATCCTGGCAATTGTCGTTGTCAAACCCATCCCCAGAGGAGAACGCACGTCGATTGATTGGATGGGAGCGTTCTTCCTTGCTTCTGCGACGTTGCTTGTACTTCTAGCAATCACACGGATACCGCAGGTCTCCCGAAGCGAAGCATCGGTGATCACGGACCTACCTATCTTGCTTTTGACGGCCTGCAGCCTGCCCCTCTACGCGATTTTCGTGTTGTGGGAAAAACGAGTACCCAACCCGCTCCTGGATGTCCGGCTATTCACCAAACCCACTTTTGCTTTGCCGTTGGGATCAGCGGCTTGCAGCCAATTTGCCTACATGGGCGCATTCGTGGTCATACCAAGTGTCTTACAAGGACCATACGGCTATTCAGTTGGTGCTGCAGCATTGCTGATGGTTCCCAGACCGGGAGTCTTCGCGATCGCCTCTCCGCTTGGCGGCACTCTGGTTACTAAGGCGGGAATGCGGGTGCCAATGGTCATCGGTTCAACCGCAATGATTTGCTCAATGCTGGCCTTCGCTTATGGGAGCAACCCAGCGAAATACGGACTGGTGTTCATCATGATTGGGCTTGTTTTGTCAGGTGTTTCTGCTGGGATCGGATCTCCGGCGTATCAGACGATGGTGGCTAACTCCGTTGATGACGCTGATTTGGGGATTGCTAACGGTATGAACCAGACGGTGATGTGGATGGGCATGATTCTGGGTATCCAGTCAATGTTGGCTTTCGCCGGCGCTGATTTGTCTCTTGGCAGGCTAAGAACAACGTTCATCTTCGCTGCCTTCGTCGCAGCTCTCGGATACTCGGCTCCACTATTTGCCGCGAAACCTCAAAAACATCGGTGATCATCACCATGTCGTCATCGAACAAATAGAAGAATCGAAGTTCATAGCCCGCAGAGGTCAACTTTCAGCAAGACTGTGCAAATGGCCTTTCAACTCAACTTAGAGACACTCCAGTTGGAACCCGATGGGGAAGTAGTTCGTATCTGGTTCAACCGACCGGAATCACGTAACGCTCACAACCAACAAATGGTTGAAGAAGTCGGAGACTTGTTCATAGCGCTGAATAGCCAATCAGAATTCAGAGTTGCTGTCTTGGGTGGTAAAGGAAAATCCTTTTGCGCGGGAGCTGATCGAAAAGAACAGGTGTCAGACCCGACGAACGACCTGGAGGCCCGATATTTGGGGCAACTAGGTCGACGAGCCGCTCGAGCTATTGAAGATTGTGAAGTTGTAACTATCGGTCGGATCCATGGCCACGCCATTGGCGGCGGATGCTGTTTCGCTGCATCATGTGATTTCCGAGTCTCAACTGCTGATGCGCTCTTTTATGTGCCAGAAGTCGAACTAGGGGTCCCCCTCCCATGGGGCGCAACTCCGCGACTGATCCATGAAATCGGAGCAGCCCGTGCTCGGCAGATGGTCATTACCTCCGAACGGATCGACGGGATGAAAGCAGCAGAGTGGGGTCTCGTTCACGAAGTAGTAGAAAATGAAACTGAGCTTGATGCTGTAATTGACCGCTGGACAGAACGAATCCTTTCCTTACCTGCGATGTCCGTGCAAATGTCGAAGTATCAGATGCGCGGATATAGCCAAATGAGCCGCATGGGCGATCTATCAGAATTCGATGGAGATGCGTCAGCACGCGCAATCAGAACCGAGGATGCGCAAGCCCGTTTCGGCAACTTCGGTTAGAGCTCAGAACTCTTAAGTATTCCGAGCATCGATCTTTTCGAAAGCTCGTCGTGTTGCTTGGATACCTTCGACCGCCCTGGGTATCCCTCCGTAAATGGTCATTTGAACCATGATTTCTTCGATCTCTTCACGACTCAAACCATGATTCAGGCCAGCCGGAACATGAAACGCAAGTTCATCGACACGACTTAAAACGGTGAGAATGGCGATCACTACAAGACTTCGGTCGCGGCGACTTAGCTCGTCTCGAGACCATAAATCACCGAACGCCCAGTGGTAGGCGATCACTCCGACATCGCCTAGATGGTCAACCATGGCGGCGTAGTCGGCATCGACATCGTCAGCGCACCGACCACCTGTGAGTGATTTTCTGACATCGTGAGCTCGGAGCCGCCTTTCAGCGTCATCAAGGTCCTCGGCGCCAGCTCGTTCGGGAAGACGATCAACTCCGTCTATCTGACAAAAACGATCTGTGACGACGCGACTTGCTTGCATCGCCATCGGAAAACCCGCATACGCGGCCACATGAATGACCAATTCTTCGATCTCACTTCGCGTTAGGCCGTTGTTTAGGCCAACTTGAGTGTGGAGTGAGAGCTCCTCAGTACTGCCAATTGTCGCTAAAACCGAAATAACGATGAGACTTCGGTCACGACGGCTTAGCTGAGGTCGAGCCCATACGTCGCCCATCACGACGTCAAAAGCGAAACTGCCCAGAGCTCCGTGCTGTCGGCGGAAGGAGCGAGCGCCGCGTTCAGGTTCAGCAACAGTGCCACCCATAAATCCATTAAAAATTTCAAGCGCATCGTTGTGACGTTCTTCGTAAGTGCGGTTTTCCATGATTTCCCCTTGGCCCGATCTAGACAGTGCATCACATCTGGCGGGTGAGCGTCACACCGTGCATAAATCCCTCTGGTAAGGCATGCTTTATCCGCATATTTACGAGCAGATGTTTGAGGGGACATGCGAGGGCTGGAAGGCATCCGAGTAGTTGAAGTCGGGCAAATGATCGCGGTTCCGTGGGCAACACGATTAATTGCCGATTTGGGAGCTGAGGTTGTCAAACTCGAACCTCCTGATGGAGATCGGTCCAGGCGACGTGGCCCGTTTCCGGGTGAACCAGACATCTCCCAAAGCGGTCTTTTCACGCACCTCAACCTCAACAAGCGCAGTGTCATTATCGACTTCAGCGAACCCTCAGATATCACTCGCATGCATGAACTGTTAGCGGAGGCTGACCTACTGGTTCATGATCTGTCGCCTGACGTCGCGGATCTAGTTGGCTTACACGAAGACGACCTAGCAAAACGGCACCCTTCGCTGGTCGCAGTTTCGGTTACTCCATTTGGTCGCACTGGCCCCTATTCGAAGTGGTGCGCCGAGGACTTACAACTGATTCACGGGGGTGGCTGGGGTTGGCTGACACCAGGTTGTTCAGACGAAATAGAACTGCCCCCACTGAAACCAGCGGGACAGCAAGCAGGCTTTCAAATTGGGTTCGCAGCCGCGACTATCGCTCTAGCAGCTCTCGACCGTGCCCTTTGTACCGGCGACGGAGAACATCTTGACCTGGCTGGCATGGCGTACGTATCGAGCATGCTTGAAGCGGGGTTCATCACTTGGAGTTACCTCAACGAGATCCCAGGCCGAACTGGAACCCGGATTCTGAATCCATGGCGGATCTTTGAAGTTGCCGATGGCCGAATCTTCATAGTGTGTGTTGAAGATGATCAATGGGCCCGGCTCAAAGAAGTCATGGGTTCGCCAGAGTGGGCACAGATGGAGATCTTCGACACTCAAGCCGGACGATCAGACGCTGAAGATTTGCTTCACATGTGGTTGGGGGAGTGGGCAGCCCCTCAACGGGTCATGGACCTGTTCCATCTAGGACAAGGCAATCGAATTGGATTTGCCCCGGTGAATACGATCGAACAGATGCTCGAAGACCCACATTTACGCGAGCGCGGGTTCTTGGTAGAAGTGGATCAACCGGGCCTCGGGAGGATCACGCTTCCTGGCCCTGTGGCACGTCTAGCTAACAGTTGGTGGTCTGTACGTGAACCAGCTCCAGCTTTAGGAGAACATCAAGACGCCACCTTTGTAGAACCTCGAACCATCGATCAGTTAGTTGAACAGCCACGTTCTCGACCTTTGGAAGGAGTGACCGTAGCTGACTTCACTTGGGTTTGGGCCGGACCATTTTGCACTATGCACTTGGCTCATTTGGGTGCCGAAGTAATAAAGGTTGAATCACGACAAGCACCAGATTTAGGTCGCCGCCTGCCACTGTTTTCCGTCGACCACGAAGTTTCCGTTGATAGCAATGGTTATTTCAATCAGTGGGGACAAGGAAAGAAAAGTGTCACTTTGGACCTGTCAACCTCAGACGGCCGAGCAATAGCAAAACGAATTGCGACCAGCTGTGATCTGGTTATCTCGAACTATGCGACCGGAGTAATGGAAAAGTTTGGCCTCGGATACGACGACCTCGCGCGACTACGACCCGACGTGATCGTCGGGGCCATAAGTGGCTATGGCAACTACGGGCCCTATCGCGAATATCTGGGATACGGTCCAACCACCGCCCCGCTCTCTGGACTGTCCTCAATGACTGGACACGAAGGCGGAAAACCTGAAGAAGTGGGCGTATCTCTCGGAGACCCCGCTGCAGGCATAGCTACAGCACATCTATTGATCGCCGCGCTAATTGCCCGACGTCGGACCGGAGAAGGTCAATTTATTGACACCTCATTATGGGAGGCAACAGCCTCTAGCACCGTTGAAGGATGGACTCAGCAAGTCCTCACTGGGCAGCAACCGGACTTTTGCGGAAATAGAGATCCGATCATGGCACCCCATAATCTTTACCGCTGCCAAGGAGAGGACGAGTGGGTAGCTATCAGTTGTGCTACCGAACAGCAGTGGCAAAGATTGGCTGCTCTCCTAGATCTGGATGACCCCAAATTTGCGTCCGAGACCTCCAGAAAGCACTTTGAAAACGAACTTGACCCTCTGATCGAAGCATGGACGAGTCACCACGACAAATGGGAGATAACTCGCATCCTGCAAAGCGACGGCATCCCGGCGATGCCTTCACTCGACGTGCAATCACTAGAAACCGACCCGCACCTCAACTCTCGAGGGTTTATCGAACGATTGGAACATCCGGTCGTCGGAACCTTGGCCCACACCGGCATTCCATGGCTTCTGCGCGACGGCCCAAATGGGGTCCGATCTCCAGCACCAATGCTTGGTGAACACACCGACCAGGTCTTGTCGTCATTACTTGGCTTCAGCGACGACGAAATTCAGGACCTACGAGACCGCAACGTCTTAGGTTAGTTGTCGGCAGGATTCGGAAGACGCCCAACATAGGCCGAGGAATATCCTGGTTCCACGACCCAGCCAATTTGATCAAGATTAAGCCGACACTCAACCCAGATTTCGTATTGACGGTCTTCGCTCGCGTACTCGAACGGATCTTGAAGACGAGCTTCGAGATCTCCGCCGCGCTCAAGTGGATTATCAGCTAACCAACGCGCAGCTCGGCGCCAAGCCTCCTCAGGCCTCACAACATCGCTATATCCCAAATCTCTGATGGTCGGCCCAATATCAAGAACCCGGTGAGAACTTGACCAACTTGTCAACATGGGACGAGTAGAGGGAGCCACCTCTTGAGGCAACGAAACAATCTCCCATTCGTGACCAAATTCGTCAGCAATTATCTCCGCTATTTGACGAATGCTGAACAACTCCTCATCCGACACGTTGTAAATATTCCCAATCCCCGCGGTTGGCTGATCTGCAGCTAGGAGTGTGGCGTGAGCGGCGTTTTCGACCCACGCCTGACTCTTCACTGTCAAACCTCCGTCTGGAACAATCAAGAATGGGCGACGATCAAGCACACGACGCACGATCGGCCATTCTCGAGGAAGTAATTGACGCGGACCGTATAACTGGGGATACCTCAGATGGATAGCTTCAGGATGAGCATCAAAAACCGCCTCTTCCGTTTCGCGAATCCGACGAAGCTTCACAAAAAACTCATCTTCATCAACCAAATCCGAACCGTGAGGCAAGGGGATAGGCATGCCGACAGGGAACAGGTCATCTGGATTTGCGAAGCCTTGGTATACCCCGACTCCCCCTATAGAAACGAAATGTCCTACTTTGCCGCGCAGTAGCTGAGCCAAATCACGCAGTCGCCCGTACATAACCACCGCCAAATCAAAAGTTCGGCCATCCAAGTCCGCAGCAGTTCTGTCGACATCGAATGGATCACTATGAATGTGTTCCACTTCCGGACCGATGAGCTCAGATTCGTGTCTCCCGGTGTGGAGAATAGTGACCTGAAAGCCACGATTTACAAGGCCATTCACAACGTATGGCCCTGTCGGGCCAGTCCCACCAACTACTAGAGCAGTATTCATTTACACATTCTCGCCGCTCAGTTCTTGTTGAGGGAGGAAAAAGTGGCTTCATGTACGGTAGCTTTCTCTGAAAGTTCCATCGACATGGGGGTACGCATAGTGGCGACCAAAGCAGGTGACCGTCTCGACTTTGACGGTGGTGTTCAAGTCATCGTGACCAAAGGCGGCGAGGGCGATATATCGCACAACGACGGCGGCGAAGGCTTGAAAGTCGGGAAACGCTACCAAGACGAAGACACAGGAATCGAAGTTCTGGTTACTAAACCAGGCGCGATCACACTGCAGTGCAACGGTAAAGACATGCAGCTGCAAGAACCCAAGAAAACCAAATCTGCCGACTGACCAGTCGGTACACGACGAAATAGCGAGGACCATTCTGCGGGCCGATTCGGTCGCCGTTACTACATCAGCCGATGGTCGCGTTGCAACGCTGACCATGCCCGGCGGCACTCTTGAAGCGCGCGTGGCAACAGAAATCAGCGCAGCATGTCAACAGATCCAAGAGGACCGCGAGATCCGGGTTGTAGTCCTGACCGCAGTTGATCAAGACTTCTGCACGGGTCTGGCGGAGGGTTTCGACCCTCAGTCGATTTCACCGGATCCAGCGACGGCGTTATCAAGATTGAAGGTACCTATAGTCTCGCTGGTGTCAGGAGTTTGTTCGTCTGGTGGCCTGGAGATGATCCTCGCCTGCGACATACGAATTGGCACGCCTGACAGCTGTTTCTCACTTACAGAACCATTGAATGGTTCGCTTCCCATGTGGGGAGGCACGCAACGTTTACCGAGAGCAATTTCGCATGGTCGCGCTGCGTCCATGCTTTTTCTTGGAACTGAAATTGATGCAACGACCGCTCATCTCTGGGGTCTTCTCCACTCAATAGAAGAAGACCAAGGAGTTGAATTGCAAACGACCGTTGATTCGCTTCTAGCTTGCGGCCCGTTGGCACTTGAAATGGCTAAGGAAGCAGTCCACCGAGGAAGTGAACTCCCGTTACGAGACGGCCTGCGCCTCGAGGGCGACCTCAACCACCAATTAGCGGCCACTGAAGATCGCGCTGAAGGGTTGGCTGCGTTTTTCGCGAAACGGCCACCTGACTTTTCTGGGCGATGAACGACTACTGGCTTCCTGAAAATCTGAACGATCGAGGGATGGAACTAGCGGCGATCATCGCGAAACGGATCAGCAATGATGTCATAGGAGCAGTTGATCATTGGCTTGAAATGCCAGAGCGACTCGTAGACAGCCCGACCCGGCCTGAACCAGCAAGAAGCTGGGGCAAAGGGTTCTTGTGTCTAGACCTTGGACCTGAAGATCATGACACTTGGGGCAGATTTCACGCGATCACCAAAACAGACGACGATCCCGAATCAGTCGCTCGAAGAGCGCAGGTTTGGAGGCTTCCGGTAACCCCGTATCGGGAAAACCCCATAACCCTTCCACCAAACGATCTCGGTGACTGCACAGGTACTGTCGAACCGAGAACTCTAAGAATCATCGACTTAACGTCAATGTGGGCCGGACCACTATGTACCGAAATCTTGGCCAGAGCCGGAGCTTCAGTGATCAAGATTGAACCATCCTCCCGACCTGATGGACTGCGATACGGGGACGGAGATGAAGGTTCCGGCAATGCGCCAATGTTCGTCGAACTCAATACTTCAAAAGAAATTGCAGATATAGACCTTCGTTATTGTTCTGAAGGAGGCGAATTTCATCAACTCATTCGATCTGCTGACCTAGTGATCACGTCGCTGTCACCTAGAGCCAACGAGAATCTAGGTATCACATACGATGAAGTCGTCTCAATCAACCCGGATATAGCACTGCTTTCCATCACGGCATTCGCTTCCGATACGCCAGAAAGTGAATGGGTTGCCTACGGCACGGGAGTCCACGCCGCCTCGGGTTTGGGCTGGAGATCAGGTCAACCCCTCACACCAGCATTTTCATATCTCGACCCGATAGCAGGACTGGAAGCATGCGCTGTGGCGCTAGGACAAGCAATGAGAGAAGCGCCACAGTTCTGCCGTGTCTCATTAGACCGATCCGCATCCGCATTTAGGGGACTGTCATGAGCGACAAAGTAAGCCTCTCTTTCTCGGATCAAGGCGTAGCAACAGTCGAGATCTCAAATCCTCCGCTCAACATTTATGACTTAGAGATGAGAGATGGGTTGATCGAAGCAATTAACGCCGTGCGAGACAACCCCGATGTCCGAGCACTCTTGCTTCGGTCAGAAGGGCAGCACTTTAGTGCTGGAGCTGACCTGACCGAATTCGGCTCAGCATCTTCAATCTTCGAAGCGCGGAGAATCAGATGGGACAGAGATCCATGGTTGCCGCTTCTGGCCTTACCAGTTCCCACTGTTGCTTCTATAAAGGGTTACGCAATGGGTTCAGGTTTGGAGATGGCCCTGCTGTGTGATGTACGAATCGCGGCGGACAACACAGTTCTCGGACTTCCTGAAACCAAACTCGGGATGCTTCCCGCTGCTGGGGGAACGCAGAGCCTCACTCGAATTCTGGGTCCTCACGCCGCATCACCGTTAATACTGACGGGTCGAGACATAGATGCATCCGAGGCGCTAGAACTCGGAATCGTCACCGAACTGGTCGACCCAGCAGATCTTGATGGTGCATCTGAGGAACTTGCCCAACAATTGGCCCTCATCGACCCGCTCATCGCGATGAAGCTTCGCAGATGCATAGCCGCAGCAAGCGATCTGCCTCTCAGTCTCGGACTCGATCTGGAACGGCAGTTGTCCATTACGGGTTGAACTTGGAGTTAACCCAGATACATCGTTAACCCCGCAAAAACCAAAACATGGACTTGGCCAACAGCTATCTTTTATTCCTCGCCAGGCGCGACGAAAACCACGCCACTCTTCTCAAGTTCAGCGAACTCTTCGGCAGACACACCCAACTCGGCTAGCACCTCGCGTGAATCTCCTCCGGTTGAATTCAAGCTCGTTGTTAACTCGGTCGTAGCGTCACTAAACATCCACATGGGGGCAGGTTGTCTTACCTGACCGAGACCCGGAGCTGCCTGCTCAGTGATCAAACCTAGATGCTGAATGGTCGGGTCCTCGTGGACTTCACGTCGAGTCACTACCTTCCCGGCCGCAAAGTCATGTTCCTCGAAACGCGCGAGTACTTCCGCAGTGGTGTACTTCGCTACCTCTGAACTGACTTCCGCAATCAAGTCAGGCAAATTAAGTACTCGGCCCAATTGTTCGGAAAATCTTTCGTCGGTTAACCAGTCTGTTCGCTCCAACGCGAGACACAGGCCGTCCCAGGGAGGTAGAAGGATGCCCGTAGCGATTTCACCGTCCGATGTCTCCAAGACAACCAAAAAAGATCCCGGAGCTGATTCAAGCCAGGGCGGCATCTGATCCAAGGGAATGGCCGGATTGAGTTCCGCGTGGGCGGCAGCTAGTCCGTCTGGCCAGAGAAAAGCGAGACCAGCCGCCACCATTGCGATGTCGATTCGTTGACCTTTACCTGTCTTCTCTCGCATATACAGGGCAGCTAAAACTCCCTGAACGAGAGCATTAGCTGAGGTCTTGTCGACGACAACTTGACGAACTAAGTCCCCGCGGCCTTCCTTATCTCTCTGATAATCCACCATTCCCAACTTCGCCTGTACAACGTAGTCATACGCGGGAAGGTGGGCTTCAGGTCCCTCAGGTCCATGACCCGTAATTGCTCCGTAGATAATTCTCGGGTTCTTCGCCGCTAGAGCTTCATAATCCAGGCCCAAACCTTCTGCTTTACCAGGACGCATGTTGTGAAAAAAGATGTCCGCATCGGATGCGAGATCAAAGAGTAATTGGCGTCCCCTGTCTGTTTTTGCGTCTATTGAACAGAAACGCTTTCCTCGGTTAAGAGAGTAAAAAATGCTGTTGACCCCGTCGGGCCCAGCGCCCAATCCACCAGCACGCAACGGGTCCGGACCCTCTGGACTTTCCACCTTCACGACCTGAGCCCCAAGTTCTGCCAGCATCATTCCGGCCATCGGCCCTGAATAGATCGAAGTAATTTCCACAACTTTAATTCCGGCGAGTGGGCTATTTGTCTGGTTCGTCATATCGCTGAAGCTAGCCGTATCTGGGTTGTTTAACGACCGTTAATTTAATACAAGCGGGGTCACAGGTTCGAGTGCTGTAGCGCCCACATCCAAATATGTGACAACTGCCTCCAGCTCCATGATCGCTCGTCTCGATGAGGGATGGCAGACTTTGAGGATGCCGGTTAAGAACGTTTTGTTGATCGTGGTGCTGCTCGGATCGGCTTGTGGGGGATCGAGTTCCTCCGAATTAGAAGCGTCAGAGCAACGAATTGCACCCACGACGAGTGCCTCACCCACGACGACTACCACTCCTGTTAGCGCTATAGCTGTATCAACCACGGTCTTGGTTCCCGACCAAACAACCACTTCAGTGCCGGTTGAGGATGCTGACGAAGAGATGAACTCGGAGCCA